>Ga0070747_1001769_pt1 | contig 10496 bp, 2 predicted proteins | sample VirMetDEL_Mar_31_FD_77321 | JGI IMG/M metagenome (GOLD analysis project Ga0070747, IMG submission 77321) | Aqueous microbial communities from the Delaware River and Bay under freshwater to marine salinity gradient to study organic matter... | ecosystem: Environmental > Aquatic > Marine > Coastal ...
AAGTTTTATTTTATGACTTGGATTATCATTTCCAACTAAAATTTTTGTGTCTTTTGGAACTAGACCTACTTCTTTTAATGCGTTCCAAGTATAAGGATTTGACATAGCATTTTTTAATTTAGCTGGAGATGGTCTGCCATTTGCAATCATTTCAGCTTGTATTTCTCTACCAATATTTACAGTAAATTCATTAGCTGCATTGGCTTCATACATATCTTCATCACTATAACCAGCTATTCTTGTAGGCTCTGCAATAACATAAAGTTCTTCTAATAACTTTTCTATTATTTTAATCTCTTTTTGATTTAACTCAAATGCTTCTTTAGCTGCTGGTTGATGACTTTCTGCTTCTAATATTTCAGCTTTAAGTTCTAGTATTTCATGTTGTAATCCACCATTTTCTTCTAGGTGTTTTAGTTTAGCAACTTTAGCTTGATCTTTTAATTTACCAACTTCTTCAAGTGCAGCTGCTCTTATTCTTCCTTCTAAAAATCCTTTTAGAGTTTTTATCTTTTCCCAAGGTGTATCTCCTATCACTTGGTATCTATAATTGAACTCCGAGTTTAATTTTGATGCCATTTTATTATTTCCTTTTTATTATTGTTGTTAATAATTTTATGCACTAAATGAATAGCCTGCGGCTCCTAAACTACTTCTAGCTGTCCCAGCTCCTGCTGTATCAGCAGATACAACTCCAGTATTTGAAACTAGATTTGTTATATTTGTAACACCTGAAGCATTACCATAAGCAAAAATAGCTTTATCCCCACCATAATTAGTTGCTGCTAGTGCTTCTCTTGCTGATCCGACACCAGTTACATCTGATGATACAACTCCTGTATTAGAAACTAGATTGGTCATTGAAACTTTTCCACCAGCAGTACGACCATAACCAAATATAGCCTTATCGCCTCCATAGCTTGCTGCTTCTAAAGTTCGTCTAGCAGTTCCAACTCCTGCTGTATCTGTAGCTACAACTCCAGTATTTGAAACTAAATTAGTTAAACTATAATATGTACTACTAAGTACACCAAAACCAAATAGAGCTTTGTCGCCTCCATAACCAGCAGCTGCTAAATATTTTCTAACACTTCCTACTCCTGTTACATCTGATGAAACTACTCCTGTATTCGAAACTAGATTGGTTATTGAGTATTCAAAAGAAGGATCAAAACCATAACCAAATATAGCCTTATCGCCTCCATAACTTGCGGCTGCTAAACCAGCTCTAGCCGTACCAACTCCTGTTGTATCGGTTGCTACAACACCACTATTAGATACTAAATTAGTTATATTAGTATAAGCACCAAAACCAAATATAGCCTTATCGCCTCCATAACTAGCAGCTTCTACATTAGTTCTATTCGTTCCAACTCCTGTTGTATCTGATGCTACCACTCCACTACTTGATACTAAATTAGATACGTTTGTAGAATATGGAGATCCACTAAAACTACCAAAAGCAAATATTCCTCTTTGAGTTGCTGGTGCAACTGGTGCATTTGCTACGTCATCATCATCAAGTGGGATCCAACCTTTAGTTGCTCCAGAGTAAACTATATTAACTGTTTGACCATTTGTATTGTATTCTACTATGTTATTATCATCTTCTCCTTGATAATTTAAACCATTACTATCTATTATAATTTTGTTTGTACCCCAATTTCTAGCATAGTCTGCAAAAATAATTTGATCTCCATTACTAGCTGAACTAGGTAAAGTTATTGTGCAAGTATTTGAAGTGGTATCAATCCAGTAAGCTTTACCAGATACTGCTGTAAGAGTTGAAGCAGTTACGATTGTTTGCCAATCTTGTCCACCACCACTAAGAACTACTCCATTAGCTGTTATTGTTCCTGGAGTTACTAGATTACCAGAACTATCTCCACTAATCCAAGTAACTGTTGCAGAATCATTATGACCAACAATTTTTAATTGATGATCCCCAGTTGCTGAATCAGCATTAACAGCTGCTCCAATCATTACATTACCATCTCCAGAAGTAATATTTTGTCCAGATTGATAACCTATATTAATATTATATAAACCTGTTGTTATAGAATTTCCAGATTCGTTACCTAATCCTGTATTATGACGACCGCTTAAAATTGATTGACCAGAATTATATCCAATCATTGTATTGTTATCACCAGTAGTAATTCTTTTTAAAGCATGAATACCAACTCCAGTATTTGCTTGAGCAGAATTTAAAGTTCCTGTTGTTGTGTGACCAACTAATAAACTTCCTGTAAAATCCGTTCCTTCAAGTTTACCTGGTACTGCAAGGAATGTAGCATCTTTACCATCTAATAAATTTAGTTCTGTTGCAGTAGAAGTTACGACTACATCTTCATTTATTTTTGGTGAAGTTAAAGTTTTGTTTGTAAGAGTTTCTGTTCCAGTTAATGTTGAAGCACTATTTAATTTAGTTTGTAGAGCATCTGTAAATGCATTAGTGTTTGAGTTATTTTCATAAGCAGTTTTAATTTCAGCATCACTTTGGTCTGCTGTTGCACCACTCTCAATACCATCAAGTTTAGTACCATCTGTTGAAACATCTCTACCATCAACTGTAAATGATTGTGTATCTAAATTTCCACCTAATTGAGGTGTACTATCTTGTACTACATCTGTAATACCGCCTGCTGTAATTCCTTGCCAAGATGAACCATCATAATATTTTAATACATTACCACTTGTGTTAAATGCTAAATCTCCTGCATCAAGACTTGTTGTTGGATCTGAACTAGCAACTCTATATCTTTCAGCAAAACTATTTATTCCAGCAACATTATTTGCAGTTGTTGTTACATCAGTAGAAATATTTGCTACACTTGTTACATCACTTGAAATTCCAGAAACTATATTAATTTTTGTTTGGTCTGAAGATGTAGGAATAGTTCTATTCCATTGAGTGTTACCTAAATCATAAACTTTTAAAAGATTGTTTGTATTGTCAAAATATAAAGCACCATCAATTAAAGCATCTCCATCATTATCAACAGAAGGGTCAGAAGATTTAGCACCAAGAAATCTGTCATCAAAAGTATCTAAAGCAGTTTCTGCTGCGTTCTTAGATGATAAAGCAGATGAAGCACTTGATGAAGCATTACTCTCTGAAGTAGATGCTGCTGATGCAGAGTTACTTGCATCAGTTGCTTGAGTAGAAGCTGTTGATGCTGAACTTGCAGCGTTTGTTGCTGATGTTGCAGCAGAAGTAGAAGGAGCTTCCCAAGAAGAACCATTGTAAAATCTTACTTCGTTTGCTACAGAATTATAATAAACTGCACCTACTGATAAAGCATTTCCATCATTATCAACTGTTGGATCAGAAGTTTTTGTTCCTAAAAATCTATCATCAAAATTATCAAAAATATTCTCTACTGAAGTTTGAGCATTAGACGCAGCAGTAGCTGATGATGCAGCATTACTTGCAGATGTACTTGCATTACTAGCTGATGTTGATGCTTCGCTAGCTTTTGTACTTGCAGTTGAAGCAGAGCTAGCTGCATTGGTAGCAGATGAAGCAGCATTTGTTTCAGCTGTTTCAGCATTAGTCTTTGCTGTTTCAGCATTTGTTTCAGACGTTGCAGCATTGGTAGCCGATGTAGCAGATGCTGTAGCAGAATTTGCAGAGTTAGTAGCTGAAGTCGCTGAAGCTGTAGCAGAATTTGCAGAGTTAGTTGCACTCGTTTCAGCATCAGTTGCTGGAGCATCCCAAGTTGAACCATTGTAAAATCTAATATCGTTGTCTGTAGAATTGTAATACATCGCACCTTCAACAAGAGCATTACCATCGTTGTCTAAAGTTGGATCACTTGCTTTAGTTCCTAAAAATCTGTCATCAAAACTATCAAAACTATTAGCAGCATTAGTAGCCGATGTTGCAGCATTTGTTTCAGATGTACTAGCTGCACTTGCAGAATTAGCTGCGTTAGTCTCTGATGTTGCTGCAGCAGTTGCAGAGTTTGCAGCATTAGTTGCAGACGTTGTAGCTGAAGCAGCGTCAACCAATAAAGACCATTTAGCACTATCGGTGTTAGTAGTTAATGGTTGAGATCCACTTGATGTGTGAGAAGTTCTACAAATAAAAACATTATTAGTTGAAGTATCTTTAACTAAATCTCTAGCATTATAAGATGTAGCACTTGACCAATTTCCAACAAAAGTTCCAAGCTCTTGAGTAACTGAAATTTCTCCATTTTCATCAAAAGCTAAAATTTTGTTTGCTCTGCTTGTTGCATCTACTGTAAATTCTGTACTATTAATAGTATTAGTTCTTGATAGTTTGATAGATCTATCTAATTCTTCTTGTAGCTCTTGGTTTTGCATTTGAAGTTTATCCAAAGCATCTTCGTGAGTTTCTGCTGGAAAGGGATCATTAGCTACATAATCTGTTTCTTGAGTTAATTCTGTATTTCTTAAAATAATTAAAGTAGTACCCGCAGCTGGTGCTGTGACCATAGTAATTGTTCCACCAGCAGCTCCATTGTCAGCTATACCATAATTAGTAGATCCAGTACCTTCAGTTTTTACCGTCTCTGTTCCAGTAGCAGATCTCTCAATTACTGTTATTTCAGATGTAGTATTAATAGGATATGTATATGCAAACGCAGTTGTGCTGCCATTTCCACTATACGAATTACGTAATGTCGTTGTGCTTATCGTCATAATTTTTACTTTGGGTTGTGAGAAAGTGATTTGTAGGCATTAAAATCCTACACTATGTTTCTCTTTATTTAAAAAAGTCTTTATTGTCTATGGTTATTATTGAGAAATTCCTGGTGTATCTGAAGGTAAAGTTTCACCTGGATACCACCAATAATCTCTATTTTCATTCTTTTGGTATCTTTTAATTGTGTTATTATTCTTTTTATCAAAACCAGGATTAATAAGTTGTTCCATAGTATCAACTATAATCCTTTCCCAAGCAGCTCTTAAATACCATAATGAACTACCAGGAGTATATTTTTTAATAAAATTAGAAAATTCTTTACCTACATTTGGATCTTTTCCACCAGGCATATATCTTGTTACTTCAACACCTAGACCAAAAGCATCTTTCATAAATGCTACGGGTAAGCCTAGTAAAGCATCCGTAACATCTGTACCAAAACTTGCACCCTCTGCCTCTTGATAAACTAAATCTCCAAAGATACCCAAACCACCACCGCCAATAATTCTTTTAACCCAGTATTGATATATTTGCTCTCCGCTCATATCTTTAAAATTAACTAAGTTTCTACCTTTTAACATTTCTCTCATTTCGTGTGAGTAAGCATTCATAACAGTTGTGGCAACTATAAATGGAACCAGATAACCAGCTTTACCTTTTAATCCAGTTTGTCTTAATCCTCTCATTATGTGAGTAAAACCAATTGCAATTGCAAAGTTTTTAAACATCAAGCCAGATGCTAAAACTTCTCCAGCAAAAGTTCCAGGTTTATTTTTACCCATTACTACTGCTCTACCTCTTATTGATGCAGTTGGTATAGCATGATCGGTTTCTGTAAAAATCATTTCCATTACCCTTGAGTATAATAGATTTGCATAATCTTCTGAAATGTCAGTTCTTTTTAATAGATCCATAGGTTTAAAAAGTAATACTTGTCCAGGCTTAATATTTGGATCATCAATAGCTGCATCATATATTTTTGTTTGTCTTATAACATCCCAATCTCCCTCTCTTATTCCATAAGTTTCTAAAGTTTTTGTAAAATTATCATTTCCATAAGATTGAAGTTTTGCTTTTTTTGTTTTAGCTGCTAGCTGTTTAAAACTTAAATTAAAATTATCTCCCATAAAACCCATAAACTCAGTACCAAACGCCCAACGACCAGCTTGTGTTAAGTGAGATAATCCAGATGCTCTTAAAACACCATCACTCATCATTTTTGAAAGCATAGGCGCATCAGTATCAATCATATATCTATTAGCAGCTGATGCTATGGTACTCCAATGTTCTCCAATTAAACCAGCTCTTATAGCAACTTTTGAAAGTGTTTTATCTGTTTTTAATCCGTCTCCTAATAATTTTAAAGTTTTTCTATTTGCTTTATAAGCTGGTAAGGCAAGAAATTTACTTGTCATTCTTGAAAATCCAAAATCTGATACTGCAAGTAAAGCAGCAGATCCAATTACAGAAGAAGTTAGCATATGTCTTAAACCAGCGAAACCATTTGCTATACCTTTGTCAGCAGCACTATTTAATCTGCCAGTATGAGACATAAATAAATTTTCTAAACCTTCAATTTTTCCTCTAATTTTACTTTGAGGTTTAAGATCTAAATCTTTAGTTTCAATTCTAATTATATCTTTTAAAAATCTAAAACCAGAGTTTGGATTTGGCCCCAAAGCTCTCATCATTGCTGTATCTCTACTAATACTTTCTAAGTGTTGATAAATAGTTGAGATAACATCTTCATCGCCATACTTAGCTTGATATGCCATATAGCTCTCAGCATCTTTAAAAATTAAAAATCTATGATCTAGTCTTGAGCTGCCAAGTGAAGAAGATCCCATTCTTACTCCAGGAGTTAATCTGCTTACTCCTTCAGTTTTGATTGCATTATAAACGCCTGGCATTTCTAAAAGTAATTCTTCTTGTGTGAAGGATCTATTAGTTTTGCTATTAATCATTTGTTCAAGATTTAAAAAAGACATAATATCGTTAGTCCATTCTTCTTGAGACACTCTACCAATTTTTGTTGAGTTGTGCGGTTGTGGTAAATAGTTTCCTTTTATCTTTGCTATATTTCCACCAAATTGATTTGTTCTAGTTCTAGCAATTTCCATCGCTTCATTAACTGCTTTAGCAAATTCTTTCGCTAACGGATTTGCAGTTGATCCTGGCTCTAAAATTTCTTTAACAACTAATGGCATAGTCATTTTTTGTAATTTATTTCTTCTACCAAAATAACCAGTTCTAAATTTCTCCATCATTGCTGCCAATGGAGCATGAACCAAACTAAGTTCAGATCTTTTCATATTAGTTATAGATACAATTTGATTAGAACCATCTTGATCGAAAATAGATCTTATTCCCTCAATAATATCTTTTTCGCCTTTTACATTTCTATGATTTAATGCAGTAAATTTATTTTGTGCATTTACTCTAGCTTGTTTTAAGGCTTGATTTTTTTTAAATATTCTATCTTGTAATTTAACATCCCAAGTTTCTTTGGCTGCAAATCTTTCAGCCTCAAAATCATTCATACCTTTATTTTTGGCTTTTTGGTATTGTTTATCAAATTCTATTCTGTGTGCGTCTGCTGCATCAGAAGTCATTTCTCCGTCTCTAAGCGCATTGCTAATACATTTTAAATAACTCATGTACAATCCTTTAATCTTTCAAGAGCTTGTGCTGCTTTAGCATCATCTTCAAGAAACTCTCTAACGGGTTTAATTATATCTACTTCTTCTCCATCAACTATTCTAGTTCCTACATGAATAGGTTGATCTATTAATTCATCAGATGCTAAATCTTGTTTGTTTAAAGCTCTAAACCAAGCATCATCTAATTCATTTGCTATTTGATCTCTTGCATCCAATAAAGCTGCTTTACCTTTTGCAGTTTTAATATCATCTGCTTTCATCATACTACGAATTTTATGAGATCTAGTTAAAATCTCTTTCATAGATTTTAATCTAATTTGTAATTCAACTGTCATTCCATCTTTAGTTAAAAGTTGTAAATGAATACCTCTATAACCATCAGCTCTATTAGAAGGTAAATCTGTTTTTAAAAAATTATCATACTGAATATCTTTAACTGTATTCCTAATATCTTGAGCTACAGCTCTTGCCTGGTCAATAGTATCAACATCAATTCTAGCTCTTAAAAGATCTGAAATATGAGAAGGAGATTGGTTTTTTTCTATTTTTTTATTTAATCTTTCTAACCCGCCTTTTTCCTTGTGTTTTAAAGAGATCTCAATTTCGCCATTATGTTTAGCTGCAAATGTTTCTAAAAATGACTTATATCCATCAAAATTCTTTTCAGCTCTTAATTTTAATTCTGTTAAATCATCTGTATTATGATATATAATTTTATTAGTTATGGAGCTTTTAGAACCAACAGAATTATTAACATCCCCAAGAAATGACGGAGGAGACGCTGTAGCATCTGCTAGTACAGTAGATGGTGGAGCTGCTTTTGTTCGTTGGGATCCTTTAGCTAAATCCTGGGAAATAGATAATGACTTAACTGCTGGAGATGTACTTACACTACCACCACTACCAACTTCATCTTTTATAGCTTTAGAAATTCCCTCGCCTAATACTGTATCTGCAAGTGATACATCCTCAGACGCATAACCTTTTTGTGGTTCACTAAATAATTTATTTGTAATTAAATCTTCTTCAAATTTTTGAGGTATCGTTGGTGTCTCAATTTCAGTTTTGTTAGCTCCAGTTGATTGGCTAACAATGCTCCCTCTAAAATCCCCGTTTGCAGCTGCGTCATCGATAGCTTGTTGAAAGAGTTTTTCAGCATCCCCTCGTTTTCCTTCTTTGAGGAGTTGAGCTGCTTTTGTGAGTTTATCTGAGAGTTCTGATCCAGCTTGGGTTGCGACTTGTTCAAATCGTTCTTGTACTTGCTCATATATTAACCTTTGTTCCTCATTGTTAAGTTTGTTTAATTTATTTCCCGCTTTTTGTAAAGTTGTATCATTTTCAACAATTGTCTTAAAAGCAGCACTTCTCTTATTAATATTCTTTTTGGCCCAGTTTAATAATGAAGATCTCTCTACTAATAGAGTTTCTGCAAAAAAATCTGTACCAAATAGAGTGTCTTGTTTTGTAACAGTTTTAGGTAAAGTATTTGTTAATCTTAATGTTTGTTCTAATTCAGCTAAACTTGTAAATTTTTTATCTTTTAAAATTTTAATTATATTTGCGTGTAAGGTTTCATCTTCAATAATTGCGCCTACTCTTGCACCTAAGTTTTCTAAATTTTTATTATTAGATACCATTCCCCAAGCATCATCACTAAGTTTTCTTAATCCCTCAGTATTTTTAACTAAATTAGTTTTGCCAGGTAGAAATTTTTTAAGTTTATTAAAATCAACACCAAACCTAGATCTTAAAATTTTAGCTGCATCAATTGCTGTACCAGTATTATTCATAAGGTTTATCATTAAACCTCTAAGCATTGCCTCTTGTGGCTCTACTCCATCAACTTCTCTAATTGTATAAGATAATAAATCTATTTTTTTCCCTTGTGCAGATAATCTTTTTGCTAATCCTAATCTTTGGTGTCCATCAACAATTGCTTTTTTTCCTTTATTAAATTCTTTTAATTTTGTTAAAGTGATAGTTCCTTGTTTTCCATTTGATAATTGAATAATATATTTATCTGTATCATCAATATTTTCAGAAAGAGCTTTATTTATAAAGAATTTTTGTTTTATTGTAGCTTTAGTTCCGTTGGCATCTATATTAATTACATCATTAACATCAAATTTAGTTTTAGGTTTAAATTCAAAAACTAATATAGTTCCCGCTGCAACATTATCCCATTCTTGAACATCAGATAATTTATTAGATACACCTCTATTATCTCCATCAGTTTTATATTGAAAATTTACTGCATCAAATTCTATTTCTTCTGGTTTATAAATTGTGCTTTCGCCTTTAATGTCGTCTAAAGATTTTGTTGTTAGTTCAGCTTCAATAGGTTTTATTTCTGTTTTAACATCATTTAAAACTTGAGTTTGAGCTGCATTATGATTTTCAGTATCTATTTTATTTGAAATAGGATTATCTTCAAAAGGATTTTCAGGTTCTTTAACTTTAGATAATTCTTCTGGATTTTCTATTTTAAGAGCCTTAGATATTTTTTCTATTTCTGCGTCACTTGATTTGTTTAATTGTTTTCTTAATACACCAGCTGCATTAGGTACACCTTTAATTAATCCTTGCAGCAAACCACCTAAAACAAAAGAACCAGCTCCAACTGTTAATGTATTTAAAACTCCTAAATTAACTGTCTTACCAAATAATTCTACTTCTGTTGCTAAACCTACATCTTTTCTAAAACCTTGAGCTGAAATTTGTATTGGTACTTCAACAGCAGCTCCTATTAAACCCTCTACCCAGGCAACTCTCCAGGCGGCAGCTAACATAGTTTTTGGAACATTATACATTGCACCAACGGGTAAACTAGCCATAACTATAGGATCTGTAACAAGAGCAGAAAAAGAACCAGCTAAATTTCCAGCAGTTCCAAAGCCAGTTGCTCTATCTGATATGTCGGCTTGCTTTTCGTGCAGCTCTTTTATCTTTGTACCCATTGTTTCAAAGAATTGTTCTTGATTACCATAACCAAGTGTAGTTAATTCTTCTTGAAATTCTGGAGGCAATTCTTTTACTTTATCCCAAAAGCTAATAATATTTTCTTCTCTTGATGGCTCTACAATATTCATAGCCTCTCGTTCAGCTACAGCTCTAGGATCTTCTGGCCCCAATGGTACATCTTCATTATCTTTAAAAGGATT
>Ga0070747_1001770_pt1 | contig 10495 bp, 8 predicted proteins | sample VirMetDEL_Mar_31_FD_77321 | JGI IMG/M metagenome (GOLD analysis project Ga0070747, IMG submission 77321) | Aqueous microbial communities from the Delaware River and Bay under freshwater to marine salinity gradient to study organic matter... | ecosystem: Environmental > Aquatic > Marine > Coastal ...
CATCAGTTCGGCGACCGTGCCTTTTACTCCCCCGGCCGGGATAACATCGTGCTTCCCGAGCAGGGCCAGTTTCCGACCCCCGATCGCTACTATGCGACCGCGCTGCACGAGGTATGTAACATCGCAAGTGTCCTCATTTCGAGGACAGTCGATGGCCTTTGCGCGCTGCTGTTTCCCAACCATCGTACGGCCTGCTGTGCGATTTCAGGACGGGAGTCCTGATCATGCGCAGCAAAGAACGCACCGATATATACACGCGCGTCACCAACGAGATCGTTGCCGCCATCGAGGCAGGGGCGGGCTCGTGGACAATGCCGTGGCATCACGATGGATCAGCGACCTCGCGCCCCATCAACGCCGGCACCGGCAAGGCTTACCGGGGATCCAACATTCTCAGCTTGTGGATCGCGGCGCAGGCTGCAGGCTACAGTTCCGGACGCTGGGCCAGCTATCGTCAGTGGCAAGCGCTGGGAGCCCAGGTTCGCAAGGGCGAGCAGGCCACCACGATTGTCTTCTGGAAGGTCAACGATCGCGGCGAGGATGCCGATGACCGGGATTCCGAGCAGGAGGGGCGTGGCCGCGCTCGCATGTTTGCGCGGGGGTACAGCGTTTTCAACGAGGCGCAGGTAGAGGGTTATGCTCCACCAACCATCGATCTCCTGTCCGACGATGCGCGGATGCGGAACGCCGATATCTTTTGGGGCAACCTTGGCATTGAGTGCCGGCATGGCGGCAACGAGGCGTACTATATTCCTTCGGAAGATCGCGTGCAAATGCCACCCTTCGCACAGTTCAGGGAGCCTGCCGCTTATTATGGCACGCTTTTCCATGAAGGTCTGCATGCCACAGGAGCGGCGTCCCGCTGCGACCGTGATCTGTCCGGCAGGTTCGGATCGGACAGATATGCAGCGGAGGAGGCCATCGCAGATCTGGGAGCCGCCTTGGTCATGGCAGATCTCGGTATCGCGCACCATCCACGGCCGGACCATGCGGCGTACATCGCGTCCTGGCTCCGCTTATGGCGAGGTGAGCATAATTTCAGTAATCGCGAGGTGTCGATAATGTGAAGGAACGCGGCCAGATTGGCTGATGTCTGCGGTTTCCGGCCAACATTCCTTCGCATTATTCAGAGCGTGTCGAGCCAGGCGAGTACGCTTGTATCGCGCTTCCAGGATGGCTTGCCGCCGGGTGTGGTCGGAGCGGCAACCTGTTCCAATGCCTTCCGTTTCGTTTCCAGATTGGCCCTCGCATAGTGGTTGGTCGTGTCGAGGCTCACATGGCCGAGCCAACTGCGGATGACCGTGACGTCGACGCCCGCCGAGATGAGGTGCACGGCGGTGGCGTGCCGGAAGGCGTGCGGCGTCACATGCTTGGCACGCAGCGTCGGCGTGGTTTCTGCCGCAGCCCTCACGTAGGCGGCAAGCTTGAACCGGACACCCGAGGCACTGAGCGGTTCGCCATAACGGTTGACGAACAGCCTCTGGTCCGGCGCCCGTGGCTGTCGCTCGAGCAGCTTACTCAGCAGCAGGACCGTTTCCGGCCAGAGCGGGCAGATGCGTTCCTTGCGGCCCTTGCCGGTCAGGCGCACGCAGCTCGGGCTTTCGAACCGGATCGCTTCGGGGCACAGATCGAGCGCTTCCTGTATTCGTGCGCCGCTGTTGTAGAGGAACGAGAGCAGCGCATGGTCGCGCATACCCTCGATCGTAGAACGGTCGGGCTGAGCGAGGATCGCCGTCACTTCCGCCGGATCGAGGTAGCAGGGCTCCGATACCGGCGCGCGCTTGATCGGGATGTTGAGGATTTCGACGCATTGCGCGATCGATGGGGGATACTTGGTGGCCACGAAGTGGAAGAAGCTGCGGAGCGCGGCAAGCCGGCAGTTGCGCGTGCCGATCGTACCGCCGCGTTCGTGCTCGGCATGGCTCAGGAACGCGGCGACCTCGCTGGCTGTCAGATCGGCCAGCGTGATCACCGCCACCTTCTTTCCAGCACGCTGCGCGACGAACCGCAGGTACAGCCGCCAGGTATCGCGGTATGATCGAACCGTATGGATGGACGCGTTGCGCTGTTCGACCAGCCATTCGTAGAAGAACGCGCGCAGCAGGTTCGGGAACGGGTCGGCCTTGCTCATGGCTGCGCCTCCTGCCCCAGGCTGAGGCATTGTGCGCCCACTGCACGGAACCGCTCGTTGGCGTGGTGCAGCAACTCCTGCGTGACCGTGATGTAGACCAGCGTGGAGTTGATATCCCGATGGCCGAGGTAGGTCGCAAGGAACGGCAAGCGCTCCTGCGGGTTGATGCCGGCGCGATACCATTCGAGGATGCGGTTCACGACCATCGAGTGGCGCAGGTCATGAAGGCGCGGTCCGGTGAAGCCGCGCGGCGGCTTCAGCCCGGCCCGGCGGATGACGTCGACCAGCAGCCAGGCGATGGCCTGGCTCGAGTATCGGGCACTGCGCTGCTCGTGCCAGAACAGTCCGGAGCGCGGTTCTTGCGATGCTCCGGCCCGCCGCCGCGCATCGATATAGGCCCGAAGCTCGGCCACCACGCTTTCGGACAGAGGCAGGATCCTCGTCTTGAAGAACTTGGTCTGCCGCACCGTGATCGTGCCGTTATCTAGGTCGATGTCGCCAAGATCGAGCCGGGCTACCTCGCCGCACCGCAGCCCCGCACAATAGGCCATCATGAGCATGGTATGGATGCTCAACGGGCGAAGCGGCACTCGCGGCGAGGGATAGGTTCGGGCGATATCGAGCATCCGCCGGACATCGGCGGGGGAGTAGATGTGGGGCTTGCGGAACTGCTTCGCCACTTGCTTGATCGGCCGCGAGTCCGGACGACGCGGCGGGATCGACGGGTCCCGGTGCCGGAGGATTTTTGCCAGGACGCGCTTCAGCCTCTCGCATTCGGCGGGATGATTGGGCGCCGACTTGGCGCTTGCCCAGTGTTCGAGCATCACACCTATCGGCTCATCTTGCAGGGCCGGGTTCAGTTGCAGGAACCTGTCGAACCGGACGAGCCACACGGGCTGACAGGTGTAATTGTAGCCGCGGCTCCGCATCAGATCGACGTGCTCGGCCATCATCGCGCCCAGGACGCTGCCGAACGGTTTGGGCCGATACAGCGCGGCAAGGGCCTGGTTCGGATCGGGCGACGCCAACGCGCGCCACACGGGCATGCACTGCTTGATATTGCATGCATCGCGCAGGTCGCCGACGGGATTGCGTTCGATCGCTCCGATTTCCAGAAGATGATCGAGGAACCGGTCGATGATGCGGGTGCGGTGCAGCCGCGTCGTCGCAGCCCATCGGGTTGACGACGCCTGAAGCCAGGCCACCAGCACGTCCTGGTCGAGTTCGGCGTGGCGCTCGACCTCGTCCTGGAAGCTGTTGAGCGCCTGCTTGTACACGGTGCGGGTCTTCGGTCTGCGCAGATCAAGGTCGGCCACATAGCGCTCGACCAACTGCCGCTCGGGATCGGGCCAGATCGTCATGACCGCACCTCCCGTCCCGGCACGCAGAGCGCGATATCCCTGAGGTCCTCGGTGGCCAGTTTGAGGTAGGGAGCGGTGGACTCGGCCGAACGGTGTCCGAGCATGTCTCCGATGATTTTCTGCGGCACCGCGGAGCGCAGCATTTCGACTGCGCGCGCATGGCGGAAGATGTGCGGACCACTCTTGCCTGGCGGCTCGACCCCGGCGTCATGAAGCCGCCGCCGCACCGCGCTGGCCAGCATCCCGAGCTTGCGATAGGGCGCGCGCGTGCGGATGAAGACTTCCCGGGCGTCGGTCTCGGGCCGTCCGGCGCGCAGATAGGCGAGCACCGCTTCGCCTACCGGCGCCATCAGGGGCAGGTACGAACAGGCCCGGGTCTTGGTGTGTCTGATGCGGATCGCTTCCGCGCGCCAGTCGATGTCTTCGATCCGCAGGTTGCGGATCTCGCTCGACCTCAGGCCATAAGTTGCGAGCAGTTGTAGGATCGCATGGTCCCGCAGCCCAATAGGCGTTTTGTCCTGCCCTGCAACTCGCAGGACAGCAGCGATCTGGTCCCGCTCAAGGATCGAGGGCACCCCCTCGTAGGCGTAAAGCAATGGGGCGATTACGTGCGGCGACAAGTCGATCGCGGTGCGACCCGTGCGGTGCAGATAGCGGAGGATCGAGCGAAGCCGCTCCGCGACATCCTTCACTGATTTGCGCGTCTGGTGGGGGGTGCGCGTTTCCATGTAACGGTCGATGTCGCCGACGGCCATTTCCATCAGGCTGTCGACGCCGCATCGATCAAGCTGCCAGGCGAGGAAGTTCCGGCCCTCCCACATCAATGCGTAGATACTGGGCTCCGCAAGGCCCCGTTCCTCGCGCAGCCAGGTCTCGTATTCGTCGCAGATCGCAAAGCGCAGCGCATCTGCTGCACAGGTTGCTTTCGGCGCGGGCGGCCACTGGCCCTGTGCAAGCCGCAGCAATGCGTGGATTCCAGAGCGCGGAATGGAGTGCCAGTACGGCCCCGGCGACCGACCATGGCGTTTGCGGAACATCGCGATCGCATGGTGCAGGTAGTGCGCCACCTGCGCCTCGGTCACCTCGGTGATCGGGATGCTCCGCCGGGCAAGATAGTCGAGGAACCCGCGCGCATAGGCGCAGTAGTTCCCGGCCACCACCGGGCTGTATCGTTGACTGATCAGTGCGACTTTGAGTTCGGCGATCAGTTCGCAATCGGTATTCGGCATCGAAGGCTCCTCTGCTGGTCAAACGACCGCAGAGGTTTGTCGTGAAATAATGCGAAGCAAAGACCATCAGATAACGGCGGAATTCTGCGGATTTCAGACGCTAAAGCCGCGTTCCTTCACATTATCGATACCTCGCGATTACTACGCGTGCTCAAGGCCGACGCTCGCGCGATTTTCACGCTGGCGAGCAAAGCGCAGGCGGCAGCTGACTGGATGCATACGCAGCAGCCCGAACAACTCAGCGTGGCTGCATGATGGCACCTGCGGTGGATGCCTCAGGCATTCGCCGCAGGAGCGCCGTGAGCCGATCCTCTGCGCTTCGGGCGCGGTGCAACAGCGTCAGGTTCTCGCTGGCGAGTTCGCGCCGCTCCTCGGCGTGACGCCGGGCATCGGCCCTGAGGTGCGTCAGCTCGGTCTCGAGCGTGGCGATGCGCGCTGCCAGGTCGCGTGCGGGCGTGCCTGGTCCTGCCGCAGCTTCGATCTCGTCGAGGATGTCCCGATGGCTCGTATAGAGCGGATTGCGACTGCGTCCCGCTTCGCGCGCGACCGAAGTCGGCGTGATCTTCACCACGCGTCCCGCATGGTCGGCGTGGCGCCCTTCGCCGCGCACCAGCCTCGCCAGCGCCGCCCGGTAGCTCCTTGCCGCGGATTGCCAGCGCTGCCCCTGATCATCCTTGCCCATCGTCATCTCCGATTTGCGTGAGCACCCGCTCGCATTGTCCGATCGCCTCATTGAGCACGGCCGCCGTCATCGGATTGGCCTCCGGCAACAGCGCAGCATTGCGTCTCCGGCGATCCCGCCAGTAGGCTCCGTGCTTCGCTTCGATCACCATGTTGGCGCATGAGAGGCAGACCGCCGGCGCTCGTCCGACCTCATTCGGTTGCAGTTCGCCGCCGCAGCGGGAGGTCTCCTGCTGGAACACGCACCAGCCATAGTCGCAGGCATGGATGCGAAGATCAGTCTCCTTGAGGATGAACGCAACATAGTCTCGGCGTACCTGTTCTCCCGCGCGGCCGCGGAACCGGGCGTTTCCGGCGACGATACGTTCGCCCATCTTGCCGCCGAGCCGTTTCGCGGCGAGCAGGCGATCGAGGGCGGCTGCGGTTTCGGCGCGGGCTTCGTGGTCGATGAGGCCATGCAGGTCGAAGTCGTTGCCGACGTAGCCCCGCGCGGTCATGGCAACGGAAGCATGCTTGAAGTGCTCGGCCAGGCCCAGAAGCTGGGTACGGTCGCGCCTGGCAATAAACCGGGCAAAGGTCTTACGGAACTGGTGCGTGCTGAACCTCCAGGGTTTCCCATCATGATCGGGGATGCCGACATGCCGCGCAAAGTCATTGATGCGCCAGGCGATATGCATGTGCGTCACCGGCACGATTTGGCCATACTGCGTGTTCTTCACCAGGAACAGATCGTCGCGGCCCGAGGCTTCGCGCAGCGGCGCGCTCAGCTGCTCGAGCAGCTCCACCGCGCGCACGACCGGTGCCGGGGCAACCCAGCGCTCCCTACGGCCATCGAGATCATCGACAGTCTTGAACAGCCGGGACACGACATATGCCTGATTAACGCCGGTTTCGCCGATCGGGTGATGCTCGATTGCCCCTGTTTTCATTGACAGGATTTCGCTGGACCGCATCCCGACGAAGCCCGCGATCAAGATATAGCACGCCTCGACGAGGTGGACGGCGGCGTGCCGAACTGCATAGGCGCCATCGAACCGTTCGCCCGATGGTCCGGCCAGCGATGCGAGCCTCAGCGCCGCTCTAACATGATCAGATGCCTGGCGCTTGCCGCGCCGCAGACCCTGCGCTCGCGCTTCGCGGCGGATCGTTTCGGCTGCGACGATCGTATCGCCATGCTCCTCGACCCACCGCAGGGCTTCGCTCAGGATTGCAACGGCCACGTCTTCGGGGATGAACGGTATGACGCCCTTGGTCGCCCTGGTGTGGCCGGCGGCCTCATAGGTCGTTTCCAGCGGCAGCGGATCGACCAGTGGCGCATCGTTCAGCTTTTCCCGCTGACGATAAAGGTCTTTGATCACGAGCAGATAGTTCGTGATTGTGGCAGTTGAGATATTGCCTTTGCCTCCGCCGGCGCGTGCAGGACGACTGCGCAACCATTTGCAAAGTTGTTCGACCGAAGCTGGATCGATCCCGGCAAAGCGCGAGTGTCCTTCGCATGCCATCCATTCCAGCAGCGCGCGCAGCAACATTGCTTTGTGATGGATCGACGCCGGAGACGAGCGTTTGCGCCCTGATGGAGGATGATAGTGCATCGACCAGAGGAAGTGCTTGGCGGCGCGGACAAGCTGAGCATGATCACTGTTCCCGATGCGCGTGTGCTCCGGCATGGCCAACGCCCAACTGAACCGCTTCTGATCCGCGCGGCGACCCGCAGTGCGGATATCGAGCCGCCATTCATCGTCGCCGAACCGGCTCCACGGGGAAAGCCGCGCATCCTCCCAGGATGGCGACGACTGCGTGAGTGGGTGGGGGTGCTGGTTCATTCGACTGGCGGCAGCTGTGGCAGTGACATCCTCGAAACTGCTTCGAGCATCGCCTCGCAGAACCGGGGCAGGATATCGCGCTCGAGGATTTCCAGCTTGGGTGCATAAAGCAGCCGCCAGCGTTCGGGAGCCATGGCGGCACGCGCGTCGGTGAGCGCTGCCCGCGTCGCCAGCAGGCGAACCAGCACGTCCTCGTTGAGCGGGATCACGGCATTGGGGCAGGTGAAGCATCCGAGCCAGGCCGTACACAGCTCGCCCTTGCGCTGTCCCTCGGCAGCGCCGGCAAGGGGATCGCTACAGATAAATCCGCCTGCGGTCGCGTGGCGCAGATCGGGAAGCACCTCCGTCCCGGGCGGGGACTCGACATCGCCCCGGACCATTTCCACAAACCGGGCTTGCAACCTGCCGATTGCCAGCGCTTGCGCCTTTCGGACGCGGGGCCGGTCCACATAGCGCTGTGTCGTGTCTGGAGTAGCATGGTTGGCCAGCACTTGCGTCTTCAGGATATCATGCCCGAGCCGCTCGTGCGCTAGTGTGAGCCCCGATGCGCGCAGCGCCGCCAGCGTCAGTTTGAGCGGCTTGCCATCGTCGCCCAGCAGGCCATGGCGCTCCACAAACCGCCGGGTAAGTTTCGTGGCCAGATAGCCGGGGATCACACCGACTCTGCGAGACCCGTGTATCATCCCGGTGAGGAAGAGATAACTCTGGTCGCGGCGTGGCGTATGCGACACCAGCCTTTCGGTCATAGCCAGAACCTGATCGATCAGCACGGGCACCGAGGAGCTTTTGTCGCGCAGGAAGCTGCGGCGCTGTTCACGTCCCGCGCGCCCCTTGCGCCAACTGACCAGAACCCTGCCTTCGAGCAGCAGATGCTCGCTCAGGCAGTCGCGCCGCATCAGCCTGAGGGCCTCGGCATTTGCAAAGGTTTGCGCGCCGATGGCGATCATATAGGCAACGATCGTATCCGGCAGCGCAAACAGCCGCCCCGCGATTTCGCCCATGCCACCATGGCGGATCATGGCGAAGTGGAGATGCGAGAGGCCCGCGCCCTTTCTCAACATGTCGCCGACTTTGGGTGGCACGCCGCCGAACCGACCGTCGATCACCGCGAGCATGACCCCGATATCGTCGAGATCGAGCTTGGCGAGGTCGGGTTCGGAGACAATGGCCTTGCGATCGACCCGAGCCAGCGCAGCGCGGCCTTCCTCGAACAGTGCCCAGGCTGTTTCGATGTCCCGATGGGCCGCCGTGAGCACGCGTTCCATTTCATCGCGGCTCAGTGCCTCACGCTGGCGCGCTTCCGCATTCTTGCGGGGGAACGGATTGAACGGGATTTCGAGTTCGGGGTGAACCAGGTCGGGCCGGTTGCGCTTGAGCCAGGCCATGTGCTGCTTGATGATCGACCAGACAGTATACCGTGACCCCTTGCTCCAGGGCCTCGTGCCGAGCCAAACGATAAACGCATTGAGAATGCCGCTATCGACGTCGCGCGTGGCTAAGATGGCGGAATCGTATTCGGCAAGGAACGCAAACCAGAACTTCAAAGTACGGAACGCTGAGCCTCTGTTGGCCGGTTGTTTGGCAGCATAGTGATGCCGGAACGCGAGCGCCCACTCGGCAGCCATCGTCGGCCGATCGAAGATCGAGAAGTCGAACGCGCATTCGAGCTGGCCGTCGGCATCTACGACATTGACCAGCAATGCGCCCGGATTGCCGATCAGCGGCTTCGGCGATGGCTCGACCCGGTAGTCCTTTTGCCGACGCGGCATTACAGCAGCGCCGCATAGAGATCGTCGACCGAGGTCTCGATTGCCGAGAGGTCGGTTTCGACAACGCGCAGGTATACCGCGGTGGTTGCCAGATCGGCGTGGCCGAGCAGCACCTGCAACGCGAGCAAGGGATTGAGTTCGGGATTGGCCCGGGCTTCGCGTTGCAGGAACCGCAGCATGGCGGCGGCGAAGGTATGTCGCAGCGCATGGAACGTCGCCGTCACACCCGCTGCCTCGGCGGCAGCCGTGAACATCGCGCCAACCCTGCGCGGTTTCATGGGCTGCCCCCGACAAGTCAGGAACAGAGCCTCGGGATCGCGATCTGCCCGTTTTGTCGCCGCACGACGGACGAGGACCGCCCGCTCTTCCCGCACATAGGCACGGGTACGATCGACCAGCGGGGCCGGTGGATATATTATTCGCGACCGCCCACCCTTGGTTTCGTCGATCTGCACTGGCACCATCGGTTCACTGCCGGCCCCTTTCAGATGACGCACGGTCAGGCCCGCCACTTCCATCCGACGGATTCCCGTAGTCACTGCCCATTCAACGATCAGTCTGTCGCGTGCCGGCATTGCGGCCATGATGCGCCGGATCGCTTCCGGCGCGAGCGGGCGCGGCAACATCGGCATATGCCGCACGGTAAGCTCGTTGGCCCGGATTCGACCGCCGGTGGCATCGACATGGGCCAGGAACGCCTGCGGGCGACTGCGCGACAACGCGATTTCCTGGCTTGCGAACGGGACCTGCTTCATCAGTCCGGTCGCCACGCTCCAGCGGTAGAAACGCCCTATGGTCCTGAGCCGCCCGTTGATTGTACTGCGTGCCAGCGGTCTGCCGCTGTCGCCACGGGGCCGGAGCATCTGATCGCGATAGGCGGCCAGTTCGCCAGGACCGACCTCGTCCCAGGCCCAGCCATTGGCCTCTAGCGTCTGCCACCAGTCGTAGAGAGCTTCAGCGTAGGTTCGCCAGGTCTGCGGGCTGCGGGTCCTGCCGCGCACCAAAGCAACGTGCATCAGCCATGCGCAGGCCGGTTCGACGAGCCGCATCCGGGCGTCGAGCAGCATCGGGACATTCTCCACCGATGATCCGTCGGGCCGGAATGCAGGCGTCGAGAACAACAGCTGCGCCATACCCACTCCCAAGATTGCAACCGGACAGGAAGGGCCCTCGGGCCCTCCCTGTCCGGCAGAGAAGAGGGGGCTCGGATCATGTGTCCTGCTTGATTGGCAGAAGAGGACAGAAAGGACACGTTATGGATGGGACCTACCACGAATACACCCACTGGTCAGGAGCCGCAAACCGGCTGGGGCGCGAGTTCGGCAAGCGCTTCGGGGACAGCGCCTACGCGTTCGAGGAGTTGGTGGCCTCGATCGGCCAGTGCCTCGTCTGTGCCGAGCTCGGGCTGCCGGGCGACCTCCACGATAACCACGCGAGCTATATCGATCACTGGCTGCAATTATGCTCACCTCGCCATAACGACAGTAATCGCGAGGTATCG
>Ga0070747_1001774_pt1 | contig 10490 bp, 5 predicted proteins | sample VirMetDEL_Mar_31_FD_77321 | JGI IMG/M metagenome (GOLD analysis project Ga0070747, IMG submission 77321) | Aqueous microbial communities from the Delaware River and Bay under freshwater to marine salinity gradient to study organic matter... | ecosystem: Environmental > Aquatic > Marine > Coastal ...
ACAGTCACAGGTCGGTTGTCCATGAGCAATCCGAACTTACAGCAAGTTCCAGCACGCAATAAAGAAATAGGCCCCATGATTCGATCGTTGTTCTTACCAGAAGAAGGAGAAATGTGGTGCTCGGCTGACTTCTCTCAACAAGAGCCAAGGATTTTAACGCATTACGCCAGTCGTTCTAGGTACGACGGAGCAGAAGCTATTGCTGATGCTTACCATGCCGGTGATGCCGACTTCCACCAAGAGGTGGCTAACCTAGTGGGCATTGATAGAAAGACAGCCAAGACCATTGGTTTAGGCATTATGTACGGAATGGGTAAGGGTAAACTAGCCGATCAACTGGGAGTTAGCGTAGACGAAGCCTCCGTTATTTTGCAAAAGTTTAATACGTACGCTCCTTTTGTTAGGCAGCTTGCGGATTCTGTTATGCGTAGCGCTAATTCAAAAGGTTACATTAAAACTATTTTAGGAAGGCGCTGTCACTTTGATATGTGGGAGCCGCTTAAGTACGGAACGGGCAGACCGTTAAAGCACAAAGAAGCCGTACACGAATACAACGGAGAAATTAAGAGGGCTTTTGTTTATAAAGCTCTGAATAAACTAATTCAAGGGTCAGCAGCCGACATGACCAAACAAGCGATGGTGCACTGCTACGAAGCAGGCTATCTTCCTTTATTACAAGTACACGATGAATTGGTGTTCTCTGTAAAATCCCAAGAGGATGTGGATAATATCTGTCGTTTGATGGAGGAAGCTGTGCAATTGGATATTCCCAACAAGGTGGATGCCGAAATTGGGAAGAATTGGGGGGCTTCAATGGAGGCTCCTGAGAAAAATTAGGATATATCTTAGTTTTAAATGTATAATAACAATAAATTACAGGAGTAATAATGGATACCGAAAAATGGAAAAGTGTGGCAATACGTAAAGAGATTGTTGAATTAGCGTCTGACATTGGTTCAAAGACCGAAAGACCTACTAGCAATGTGTTTGCGTACGCAGTTAAGAGATTAAAGCAAGATCTTGACAGTGGCCGTTTGAACGACGTACCAAAGGTAGACTAATGAAACATCAGATACTGTACGAGTCCCCACATGAGTACAGCGATTTCGTTAGTGAAGACCACGAGACGGGTCGTGTTTATGATTGCAATGGCGTAAAACTTCCTTCTGTTACTACTATTTTATCCGGGACTAAGGAAGGAGACTTCTTAAAGAAATGGGTTGAAAAAGTAGGCGAGGAGGAGGCTGAGCGTATCAGAACAGAGGCTGCAACAAGAGGAACGTACATGCACGACATTCTGGAGCGCCAGATTCGTGATGGTGACATCTGGGATTTTAAGCCTGCAAACGGCGAAGAAAAACGTGCTTACAAAATGGCTTGTGTGATCATGGACCAAGGGTTGCCTAAAGTATCCCAAGTTTACGGCTGTGAAATATCTTTGTACTACCCTGAAAAATACGCGGGTAAAAGTGATGTGATTGGAATACATGAAGGAGATCTAGCCATCATGGATTTTAAACAGACCAACAAACCTAAGCGCAGGCAATGGGTGTGGGACTACTTCCAGCAGTTATCTGCTTACGCATTAGCGCACAACGAACTGTACGGCACGGACATACAGAAAGGCGTTATTATGATGTGCTCAGTGGATTGCTTTTATCAGGAGTTTATTCTTGAAGGAGAAGAGTTTAGGCGTGCTGCGGATGCTTGGATGGAGCGAGTGGAAAAATTTATTCGTCTTCAATCCCAAAATACTTAAGAGCGTTTTCCATAACTTCGGATTGAACCGCTTTCGTTCTGTATCCTTCAAGCACTATTTTTTCATAGCTTTCTTGTAATTGATAAAGTGCATCTTCAGGGAACTCCATGGCCTCAAGTCGTTCGTCTTTAATTCCATTTTCCGCTAAAGCTTTTATTACTTTTTCTTTTGTTTGAGTATAAAAATCTTTAGGGTTTATAGCAGTGAACGTAACGTCGTCGTAGCTTCCGTCTCTATTTGAAGCATCATCTAACTGTAAGTTAGCTTTGTCTCGCTTAGATATTCCTTTAAATCTATCGTCAGGAATTCCTTCAAACATAACTTCCGGGGGAATACTTAAATCTCCCGCAGCGTTTATTCGTTTTCGTTCCGCTAAAACTAACTTTAAGTACAAATTATTGGCGTCTCTGTATGCTTCTATTATATCTGCAACGGTTAGCGTTTCTCTGCCACCGGTATACTGTTCTTTTTTATATATGCTATCAGCTTTCCTTGACTCGCTTAAAAAAGACGTTAACTGGAAACTGGCCCAATCCGTGGGTAAATTTCTTTTTCGCACAGCCGCACCAAAACCTTTTTTTGCAACGTTAGTTATATCTTCTTCTCTGTTAAAACGATCTAATTTTTCTGCTCCTTCAGCTCCAAAAGATCTATAAAGTTTTGGGGCATCAACAAAAGCTCCTGGTTGAAGTTCTTTTCTTAAAAAGGACAAAGTGTCTTGAATTTGTTTCGATAGTGCTTCTTTTGGGTTTCTTATTGGCTGCCCTCTTTCATTTTTTCCAGAATAGGCCGCTGACATTCCTTTAACATAAATAGAAGGATCAATATATTGTTTAAAGAAATTCATAACACCCTCAGCCAAACCGCTTACCGCTCCGGTTGTTTTTTCCCAAGCGGTATCTTCTGACGTAACTCCTCGTATCATAGTACGAACAGGCTCTGTAATTACGTCGTACGCATCCGTACCACTGGTATCCGCTGTGGAAATATCTCCTGTCCTGCTATCAACAGAAATTAATATTTCGTTCCTGTCTTCCCCCCAATCCGGAGCAAACATTGCAAGTGCTCCAAAAGCGCCCCATTTTAAACCTTTTAAACCTAACGCTAGAGATTTAGCTCCTACACCAACACTCATGTTATACATCATAAAACTCATCACACGAGCCCACCCTCGACGTTCTATTTGCTGGCCCATTTCTTGTTTTCTGCCACCTTGTTTTTGCAGTTCTCGACCAATTTTAATTTCGTTGAACCCCGATGTAACCGTGTTGGCGCTTGTTCTAACCTGTTCCGTTGGAAAAGCTATAAAATCTCCTGTTGGTCCAAACCTAACTATTTCGCCAAAATCTCCAATAAAATCATAATTGGGGACGTTTTGTCTTGTACGGTAAGCAGCTAGTTCTTCAAGCGCTTCATTAAGTCGTGCTTCAGGCGAAGCACTGTTTAATTGCAACGGTCTTCGATCGCCACGCTCCATTAGTTGTTCAATAATTTTTATGTTTTCCTCAACCATTTCAGAAAACTCTGGAGATTTTGGATCCATTTGAGTGGGCATTTGGAAAGCAATTTTATTTTTGTCCAGCTCTCCTAAATACATAACCACTTTCCAAAAATCATCTCCAAATTGATACGTTTTTCTAACAAACTCTCCCAACTGTCCTTTAAACGGTTTACTTGCACTTCTTTTTTCTTGCTTTTGTATTGCTTCAATAACACCAGTAATATTGTCCATTTTCCCAGCTAATTCATACGTCCTAGCTAAATCTCCTATTAAAGGAGACGTGTTCATAACACCCAGCCTAACCATTCGTTGGGCTTCTTTTGGAGTCAGCCCTCTTAAATAACTGGCCGCAGCATCAAGAGCAGGTTTAAAATTAGTTAAAGGAAAATGACCATTAACAATTACAAAACCTGCACCACTGACTAAGTTACGGGTTTGTGTAAAAGGACTGTACAATATTTTTCCGCCTCTGGTCCACGTTTGAGGAATTAAAACCGCGCCTTTGTATATATCAATTGCAGTATCTATACCGGGACTTCCGACGGAAAAAGCGTTTCCAACCAATCCTGATCCTAAAGCATCGTTAAGTCCTTGGGCAATTGATTTTGTGGTGTAGTACCCTGAAAAAGGATTTAATTCAGAGCCAGTAATAAGCGTATCAAATCTTCCTTGAGGAATTCTTGAAACCCAACGATTGTCAGGCTCGTTGGCCATGTTAAACAAATCGTCTAAAACGGTAAGACCATTAATAAACTCAGATTGTTTTACAGCGGTAAGTACCATTCTTGTTCCGGGATCCGTTATTTCACCCATCACAGCTTTAAGAGGTTTAGGGACCACATTTTTAGGTTTAAGTATTCCTTGAGGCGTGTCAACTTTAGCTCCGGTTAAATCCGTTGGAGCTATTTCAGCCAACGGCTCAGACATAATTTCACCAAAAGCTACTGCACTAGATTCTTTATTGTACAAACGGTTTAATAAACTTTCTGCTTTGGTACTAGCGTTTTCGCCCGGAAGCACTTGTTGTTGTTCCTTTAAACGAGAAGCCAACCAAGTTACTGCATTTTTGTGTAAGATTTTTTCTGGATGGTCGTCTCTTAAGCCTCTTCTGTTTGGTGCTTTCCATTGAGGGTCAGTATACATTCCGTAAGCTTGCGTCATGTAACTGCCAACACGATCGTTAATGGCTTGTCTAAGTGAATCACTGTACAATTTTTTGTCGGGGTCAAATTTATCCAACAAAGCTAATATTTTGTTTGAGTTTTTTGAAACAATTTTTCGCATTTCTACAACGGTATCAACGAACTCTTGCGAGTGCCCAAGATTTTTTATGTCTTGTAAAACCACATCTTTAGAAGAAGACCAGTATCTTTCCACAAGTTCCATCGTGGTTTTTTTAAATTGTCTTTGATTTTCATTAATGGTTTTAGATATTTCTTTAGATTTTTCAAGGCCTCTGTCTAGTTCTGTTTTTAAGCTTTGTATTTCTCTTAGTTCTGAACGATTCGCCCATGTTTGATTTAATAATTTTTCCCATTCGTCTACTGGGAGTTTACCTCGTGGAGTAAACCATCTTGTAAGATTTCTGTTTAACAAAAATTTTATAAAATTAGCAGCTTCTACTTGTTCGCGAATTTCAGCTTCTGTAGAACCTTCAGGTATGTTGTTTGGATCTATTTTTCGTCCTTTAAAAGCGTTTAAAAGATTCAGTTCTCCGGATTTAACATCGTCAGAAACCCTCATTTCTGGTTTGTTGCCCATGGCAATTTCTGCAAAAGATCTTAAAGGGCTGTTGTCAATGCGTGGTACGTTTTGCCAAACAGGTCTATAAATGGTTTCATCCCCATCCAGTTTAATCTGCATGTTGTCTAACAATCGAGGATCCGGTTCTGTTTTCCCCGGCGGAATAAATTCTTGCACATCGTAGTCACCAAAAACTTCTAACCCTGTTTCTGGGTCTATTAAAGGTTTAAATTTAGTTTCTATATTTGGCGTTCCGTCTTCGTTTAATTCCGGATTTTCTAATTGTTCTAAAGATCCATAGGCTAAACGCACTCTAGCGTCCCCCGGTAGCATTTCAAATAAATAATTTCCTTTTGTGTTCGTGTCTATATTTATTTTATCCGCAGGAGTAACTCGGGTGCTGTTAATTCCTACAAGCTTTTTACGCTTTGCTTTTTCTTCTTTAACCGCTCTAAAAGATTCTGCTTTTCTTCCTTGGTCATTGGTCGAAGGGCCTGCGTCTTCAATTCTTCCTTTTTGTTTTAAATCTTCAATGGCGTTACGAATAGCCGTATAACCTTTATTAGCGCTGGCAAAAGTTTCTTCTTTTGTAAAAGATTTTTCTAATACGTCTGTAATTTCATCTAAAGTTAAATTTTTATTTTTTATACTTTTAAGAACTCTTTCTTCTAATGTATTTTTAGTTAACGTTGAAGAAGGAGACACAGCATCTTCTTCTCGTATCGCTCTAAAAGTCTCTTCTCCGTTGGCTTGTTTCTTAATGTCAAAACGGTTGTTTGTATCTAATCTATTAAGACTTTCTTCAAACGTTGTCCCGCCAAGACCAAAAGCGTTGTTGTTCCAAATACGTAATAAATCATTTTCTGTATCTCCAACATTAGAGTTTAATTGGCTTTCTCCAATTCTATCCATAAACCTGATGTCTATTGGGGTAAGCTGATTGCTACCGTCAAGTTCATCATCAACAACGGTGTCCACAACTGGGATGTCGCCTTCTACTAAAGGTTCAAACGGTATCGGTCCTTTTGGAACGTCTATGCTAAATTCAGTTTCTTCTTGTAAGTTCCCGGCTTTAGCATCTCGGACTCTGGACAAAGTTCCTGACATGTTTGATGGATCGCTAAAAGTTAAATAAGGGGTTTGACCCTCTTCTTTAGTGGCTGCTTGAACTGCCGAAGTTGTCGTTCCTATGCCGCCACCTAATGTAATTGCTAACGTACCTGCGTTTATGTATTCGCGTAAAGCTTCTTCATCAGCAGGGCTTATAGGCAATCCTGCTTGCGCTCTTTCTAAAATTACTTGAACCACTTCCGTAATTCCTTCTGTGCCTGCTCCTAAAGCTGCTCCTTTGGCTATGTGCTTTGTTATTTCTATGGCGGTTGTTTTTTGCAAAGTGCCGCCGTAACGACCGAGCAATGCAAACAACAAAGAATCAGAAGCTGACTGGCCTATTGCTGCTGCAAAAGCTCCCGGCTTATTAAGTTCTTCAGCGGTTAATCGACCCTCTTCCATTTGTCTTTCTAAGTTGCCACCAAAAAATTGTGGCATTCCAGCAACCGTAGAACCAATAACAAACCCTGCTGTTTTTGCTATGGGCTCCAGTTTTTTTCCAAAAATAGGAATCTTACGTATTTGAGGAGGAACATACTCCGCTCCAGCAAGTCCTCCCGCTAAAGGAGCCGCCATAAAAGGCAACGACTCTGCTAGTCCTCCAGCCGCCCAACGAATTACCATATCCGTGATACCTTGTTCAGGAGCGTCTAAATCATACCCTAGTTCGCCAAAACGTTTTCTGTATTTTTCCTGTTCTTCTTTAGGAAGTTTATCGTAACTAAGTCTATCAAGTACCTTTTGACGACTCCATTCGTCTGTAATATCCGTAAACTGCACGGAAGGAGGTTCTGTTTTTGCTCTATCTCGTGCCTTTTGTTCTAAAACAAGTTTTCTGGTTTGAATGTCTTGATCGGTGGTTTCGTCTCTAAAAATACCAGCAGATCCAAGGTCTACTGCTGTTCCTATGGTGTCTCCAAATCTTTCTGCTCCGCTTTCTAATTTTTCCCCAAAAAGCTCACCATAACCGATATCAGCATCTCTCGGCAATGAAACAATGCCTTCTTGTGAAGCGTATTCTCCGGGGGGTATAGCTTCTCTGGAACCGTATTGAGCTATTAAAAGAGCTGATTTTGTTCTTCCAGCTTTTACCGCTTCTTCTCTGGATAAACCTGGGGGCGTAACAATGGTAACGCCATCTGCATTTTTTATTGTAAATACTTCAGAAGTAGCAGCCACATTAATTATTAAAACTCGTTAGAATCTGAAACACTTGCGGGAACAGCAGAACCACTCATTGCTGCGGCTAACCTTTTTGCTTGTTCCACAGCTAATTGCGGGATAGTGTAAGTATCATATTCTGGATCGTCAAAACCGTTAGCTGTTTTCCATTTCTTTAATTCATTGGACTTAAGTTTCCCAAGATCTTTAGCAATGTCGCCTACAAATTCTTTTATGTTTTTGGCTTCTGTGTCCACGTTAAATCTGTCCAACAATTTATTTTTGTAATCGCTGTCTGGCATGGCTAGAATTTTTTGCAAGAGCAAGAAATCTTTACCTGTAGCCGTCATGCCCGTGCCTTTAGTTCCTCCGTACATAGCAAGTTCGTTTTCCATGGCCATTCGTTCTAAAGCAGCTTCGTTAGCGCTTAATTGTTTTGGTAGTGCTCCTAAAGCAGTCGCTTCAGCAACATCGGCTTGACCCATAACGTCAAGCAATCCACTTAATCCACTTTGTTTTGTTTTGCCCCCTAACAAAGCTCCACGTCTGGCTTTGGCTATTTGCTTTTCTAGCATTTCTGCACTGCCTGAATTTTTGCTGCGGTATTTTTCAATAATTTCTTGCATTTTTTCAGGGTCAGCACTTGTGCCTCCGCCTAAATTTCGTATGTAAAGTTCCATTTCTTGTTCTTCTGGAGTTGGGTGCAAACCGCCGTGTGAATAAGTTGGGATTTCGTTAGATGTAGGTTGAGAGTTTACTGTTATTTTATCCAGCATGTTTAAAAACTCTTCCGTTAAAATAGTGTCTTCAGCACCGGTTTGTAAACGATACTGTGCATCAATATCGTTTAATTGTTCTTGCACTTGTTGTTGAATTTCTTCAATGTTTGCGTAATCTTCTTGAGCCAATAATTCATCCGCTTGTTCAACAACATTAACTGCCATTTTCTGGAAAGGCATTTTTTGTAGACTTGGATCTAAACTTTCAAGTCCTTGGTCCATCGTTGCTTTTTCACCGTTCATTTTTTCACCGAGTATGGACATGCCGTTGCTGGCTGGCATATCAGGGACGGAAGGTTGAGTGACGTCGGCCATGGTATTCAATGCATTGTTTATGTCGCTGTCACCTTCTTCAAACAATTCTGCGCCCACCATTCCACCTGCTTGCATATTAGGACGAGCAGGCTTTAACATTTTTTGTTCTCTATCTAAATACTCTAGAGCTTCTTTTTTAGTTGGAGGACCTGAAGGAAAAAAATCTTCAGGCTTAGGAGCCATTCCTGGTCTAAGTGGAGGCTCTTGCATTTTTTGCGCTTGGCGCATCTTTTGAATGGCGTAAACTTTCTTTAAGTCTTCGGCGGCTTTTTTAGTTACGCTACCTTGCGTTACTCTACTATCAATAATAGTGCCAAAGTCCATGCTGGTTTGTTTCATGGCTTTAATTATGTCGTTGTAAAGACCTTTCAATACTCTGGTCTCTTCGGTCAACATTTCTTGCCCGTCCGGGCTAGGGTCTACAAACTGATCTTTTCCTATTAACAGCCCACCTGCTTGCATAGCTGGCACTCCTTGCGCTAAAGCGTCTTGTAAATTAATCATGCCCACAGCAAATTGTTGTACGGCTTCTGGAGGAAGTTGCATTCCTTGATCGGCTGCTGTTTTTTGTAATAATTGAGCTCTAGCTTTTGGTACGCTTATGCCTTGTTGTGCAGCTATCATCGCAACACGTTCTTCTATAGATGGTTCAACAGGAGCTACAGGACCGCCTGCTTCATAGCCTTGTCCATGCACAGCTCCGGGCATAACGGTTCCGTCAGGCATAACGTGTGTAGGGTACGGTGTCATTCCGCCACCCATCATTTGAACAATACCGCTAGGGCGTCCTCCAAACATTTGTCTGCCTTTCCAGTTCATTATCTTATCGCTCCCAACAGTTGTAGAAGACCCGCTAAAGGATTAACCCCGGCTTCGTTTCCAAACGTTGTTGCGGCTCCTGTGTTTGGTAACAGCCCTTGTAACGCTTTACCGTACATACCCATCCTATTACCCGGTTCTGCGGCTAGGTTAGTGGCTGCGTCAAACTGAGCCCCGTACATATCATCTTGTATGCCTCTTGCTCCTTGACCCAATCCTTGAAGAGCTTTTATTTGTGTCAATAAATTACTTTGTCCTGTCGTTCCTAGCCCTGCAAAGTTTGTGCCCATGGTTCCCATCTGACTTCCAAGCGATCCCAGTCCTTGTCCGAATTGTCCAAACTGACTTCCTAGCCCTCCTAAGCCTTGCCCAAAGTTTCCGTACTGTCCACCCAATGTTCCTAGTCCTTGACCGTAGCTTCCAAATTGACTGCCTATTTGGCTCAATCCTGAACCAGCGTTTTGTGCGGCAGTTCTTGCTCCTTCAAATCCTCTTGAACGTATTTTTCCTACTGCCTCCGCGGCTCCACGTCCCAGTTGTCTTTGTCTTTCGCCCGCCATTAAACGACCACGCGAACCACCAAAAGCTCCTTGTCCAATTTGTCCTGCTTTATCTGCAATATTTGTTCCTATGTTCGCTTCTTTTAAATCCGCTAATGTTTGTTGTACTACGCTGTCTTCGTAAGGATCATAAAATTGTTTCGCTGCACCCGGAGCATACATACTGCCCGCTAAATCTTGATAGCCTCCTGCTGTTCCGTACATGCCCGCGCCTTGGTCAACAAGATTTGAACCTCTGCCGTACATACCAATACCTAAATTAGTAGCGTCGGCTCCTCTGCCGTACATACCCCTGCCTTGTTGTTGAGCGCCGTAGCCCCCTTGCATCATTTGTGAGCCTTGTTGCATATAAGGAGTAAATCCTCCTAAACCGCCCGAAAGTTCGCGAGCACGCATTTCATAAGGATCTAATCCGGCTACTTGCCTAACAGGAACGGGTGTTGGTTGATTGGCAAAATTGAACATGGAGTCCAAATAGCCTTTTCGCATCGCTGCTGCGTATGGTTCTTCGTATTTTGCAACGGTTGTGTTATTTGAGTAAGCGGCCATTATCTCATCCTTCCTGCGTTTTCTGCTTGGTGCATTAAATTATACAAGTATTCAGGTGTTAGATTTTCCGTTGCTTTTCTTGTCATTACAAACTCTCCGGGTTCTAACATAGCTTGTGTTATGTCTCCCGGTCCGTCCATCCTATTCTCTAAACTGGCTATCCCACCCGACTGCATACCATTATTCATAAGAGC
>Ga0070747_1001777_pt1 | contig 10481 bp, 9 predicted proteins | sample VirMetDEL_Mar_31_FD_77321 | JGI IMG/M metagenome (GOLD analysis project Ga0070747, IMG submission 77321) | Aqueous microbial communities from the Delaware River and Bay under freshwater to marine salinity gradient to study organic matter... | ecosystem: Environmental > Aquatic > Marine > Coastal ...
CCATGGCCCGCCGGAATGTATTTCTGGCCCCGGTAGGTGCCTTGAAGAACAGGGAGCGATGCCCATTCCTTGGCTAAATTCGTTCCAAATTCCTCGTTGGACAAATGCCCCGATTGCCACTTCGACAGGCCTCGCTTTTCCATCAGGGTCATTGTAATCCCGTCCTGCGTTTCGGCGTTGAACAAAGCGCTGCCATCGACGCGACCCTTTGACACCATATCGCGCAGCGTGTCCTCCATGACCTGGACCGCGCCCGCCGCCTCGCTGTTTTGATAGGGGTCAATGCGTTGCTGCCATGCCAGCACCTCATTCACTGTCATTTGCGTCAAAGGCTTTGGCGGCGCGTGCTTTGCAGAAATAAGCCCCGAAAACACGTCATAATCTACCTTGCCGCTGTTTTCACTGCGATAGATATATTCCAGTAAGCCCGCTGTATGCTCGGTCATTCTTTTTCCATTATCTCGCGGTATTTGCGAACAAGAGCCAAGTATGATGGGTCTTCCCCGTTTTGGATTGCCTCAAGAATGGCCGTGGCTCCACGGCTTTGGACGTATTTTTTGGCGCGATTGTCTTTGGCTTCATTGTGCGCAGCCATGAGCCAATCCATTTCCACCATCGCCTCATAGTCAGCCCGCACGTCCAACGTGCCACTCAAAGGCACCCACGTGCCTCGCGGCCCGCGCATTTTTACATAGTATTTTGGCGGAACTCCGCTGCTTGGGTCTGTGGTCAGCTTGTAATCCACCCCCGCCTTCAAGGTGTGCCCAGTCAGCAGCTCTCCTGACAACAACAGCTGTGCGGGGTTCCGTGATGCCGATTTAATAAAAGCCTCTTTCAAAAACGGGTCGCTCTGGCTTTCGATCATTTCCTTGATGTGATCGCTGGCCAGAATATCGAAGGGCTTTGGTGATCCTACAATGTCACCCCAAATGTGCTTCACTGCCTCACCCAACGACGTGGCGGCGGGTCGGGCGAACCATTTTTCGGGCGCTGTTGTCGATCGCTCAAACCCTGCCATGTATTTGGTTTCAACCCATCGCTTATTCATGCTTTGTTTGGCCATGCTCATGGCATCTTCAGGATCATTTCCCACGCGAACATATGTTTCAAACAGGCGCACGGCCTGATCCTTTTCCTTGCTGGTAGCATCGACCCCATCAAAGATGTTGTTCATGACCGCTGAACGGACCCTTTCACGAACGTTGTCTTCTGACACGCGCCCGCTTCCAAACCATCCATCCTTGGCAAATGTACCGTCGGCGCTGATTGCGTTGGCAAAATCCTTGTCGTCCCAATTTGGGTCCATCGTTTCCCACAGGCTGATTGCTTGCGAAACGCTTTCTTGCGAAGGCCCGCCATCGCCGTGAAGGACATCAGCCATTTCAAAGATTGCCGTCAGGCGTTCCGGCACTTCCCCCGCCATATTGATTACGCGCCCATGCTTGTTGGGCTGCTCTTGCAGGTCGCGGTAAACCAGAAAGGCCGCCGCAATTTCGTCTGGGTTCTGTGTGCGGTCCAGACGTGTGAACACCTTTGCAAGACTGTCGGGCAGAATTCCCGCATTCTTTACAACCTCCATCGCCCGGTGGCGATCATCCGGATCACCGTTGCCCAACTCCAACCAAGATTGCGGCGTGGCCGGGGTGGTCCAACCTAGCGCTTGCGCAACAACACGATCACCCGCAGCGCGGTTTTGGGCTGTGTCCGCCGCCCATCCGCTTCCGAAATCGTCGACGCGACCAAGAACCAAGTCTTGCGCGTCTTGGTCTGACTGACGTTTGTTGGCCCCGCCCATGAAGCCGCGCACATAGTTTGCAGCCGCTTGCGCCATCTGCGGATCCCCGACGCTTTCGCCGGGGCGGGTGAAGTATGTGCGCAGAAGCTCATCATTGTCCCCGGCCAGCAGGCTGTCCGTCAGGGCTTGAAGCTGTGCGGGCGTGGCATTGCCAAGATCAAAGTCCCGCGAAAGGCGGGAATGTGCTATAGACTGAATGATCTGCTCAACGTAAGCGGCCTTTTGATCGTCTCGAATGACTTCCGCGTTCTGGTTGTTGATCAGCTCAATCATATGTTCGACGTTTGCTTTGGCCGCGTCGTCGTTTCCGCCCATAATCAGGTCATGTGTGCTGGTGATCGCGCTGGCGACCTGCAAGGGAAACTGCGCCTTTGCGTCGGCAAGGTTTTCCATTGCCACGCGGTAGCCAATTCCAGCCCCCGCATCGACCATAAGGCCCGTCGAGATTTGCTGGAACATTCCCTCCATGCCCTCTGGGATTTCCTGCGACATCGCGGAGAGGCGACCTTCCGCATCTTCCACAAATGCGTCCAGATCATAGAGGTTGGCGTTTCGGGCGTCATTGATCTGCGCTTGGATGCTGGTGTTCAACTGGTGGGCGTAGCGGTCCTCGATACCCAACAGGTAGCTTTTTTGCGCAATCTCACCCATCCGCTTTGTGGGATCGGGTGGCATTTGCGGCATACCGCTTGGGCCTGTGGAAAACACCGCGTTTTTCACTAGGGCCTTGGCTTCATCTTCCGCCGCAACGGCCATGCCTTGGGCGTATTGTGCTGCACGCTTGGCAAGCATTCCGGCGCTGTTGCGGGCAACGTCCACCATCGGATTGGGGGACGCGCGCACTGCTTGGCGTGTCGGGTTGACCGCGATCGTTTCGCGTTTGCGCATTACTGGCATATCAAGCCCACCCTAATGATTGTTTAATGCTTTCCAAGCGGGTCTGTCCTGTATGTGATTTTTGATAACTTTCTTCGGCGGCATAGATCGTATCGGCGGCGCTTGCGAAGCCCGAGAACATGGACGCCGCGGCCTTCATCTTGCCATCCAAACGCGCCATTGCGGCTTGCGTGTCGAGCGAGCTGGCCTCCATCCCGTTGTTGCGCAGCAGGATTTTGATGTTGTCCTGCATGTCCGCAAGGTTGCCCTCATTTACGCTGTCAAACGATCCGAACGCCACGCCGGACATCGCCATTGCGGCGAAGTTCATTTCCATCTGTTCGGTATAGCTCTTGGTTAAACCGGCGATTTCGGATGATGTACGGGCGCTGCCCAGCACCTTCATTACATCCATCATCCCGCTTTCAAAGCTGGCCACGGACTTGGCATCGATAGCCCCGGCATATCCTGCCAGAACATCGCCGCCCGCAGAGGCTAGAGACAGTGCGTCACACATAAACGTTCATTACGACGGCTCTGACACCCACATGGCCGGGATCGGTCCCAGACACCTGCATATCAGGCTCGCGCCCCCATTTACCGATGTAATATTCGCGCCATTCATCGACAGGCGTTGGCGCAGAAAGCGCCGGATTGTCCAAGGACGACAGGACGTTTTGCCCCTCAACCACCCCTGTGACCGTGTTTTCCCAATGGATTTCAGACGAAACCAGACGTTGCGTCTTGCCCGCCTTTGGTCCCTGTCCTGTGGCTGCCACCGCCGGGTGCATAGTGAAGGACCACGGCATTTCATCGCCAATAATCAAACTGGTCACGGCTTCTGGTGTTGTAAAGTTACCACTGCCATCAACGGTCACATCCGAATACACGCTGCCAAGGCTTTCCAGTTGCACGGTCTTGCCCGTCTGGTTGGGTTCGTTCCATGCCGTTATGGCCGGATCGTTTGTCAGCTTGTCGCAAAAATCCATACTGGCGCGGTTGCTGTCCGCCGTATCAAATTCCACCAGCCAGAATGCACCATCCCGGTCTGCCAAAGCAAAGAGCCGCGTGCCGCACCCCGCAACCGAATGAAAGTTTCCGGTTCCGAGCGTCCAGCGCATAAAACCAAAGGCATCATCCTGCGCGCTTGAGTGCATGACCAAAAGAGAGCCGTCCTCATCGTTGGTAAAGAACAAATAGGGCGTCACTTCTTCTGCGGAACCTGCGAACATCGCTGCGTGGTTGGGCGACTTCACCCAATCCGCTGTCACCACCGTAACCGCCGGGGCCAAATAGTCCTTGTCGCGGCCTTCAACGCGCAATTCACGAATGTGATTGCCGTTGGCGTCAACAAAGAACGTGCCTTCATCGAACCGGAACGGGCGCGTGTAGGCTGCGCCATGCTTTGTCGCTTGAACCGCGCGGGCAGTTTCCTGCGTGATCGGAAAATCCGTTGTGCCGGGGATATAAAGCTCCCCCTTGTCCGTAAACACCAACAGATCAAAGGCCGATACAAAGTGGCGTATTCGCGCTTGCTCCCCAATGCCATAGAGAGCCACGGCGTCGATCGGCGATCCGTCGCCGGTATCAAAGTCTGTAAAGTTCGACAGGGTTGAACCCCATGCGGCGTCTGGCAGGCTTGTCGTGCCACCAAGCCAAAGGCGCGTTTCGTGAACCGTCGCCGCTTGCGGCCATCCTCGGTGCTCCGAAAAGGCCGGTTCCTTGATGTTGCGAAAGCCAGAAAGCGGGATCATGAATACGTCAGCGCCACCCACTAGACCGTCACTGGTCGGGGCCGTGCCTGTGGCGCGTATTTCAAAGTGGTCACGGTCCACGACGCGGCGCACAACATATGCCGACGCGCCCGCTGCCGGAGCTGGCGCAGAGGACGCGCTTGTGGCTTGCAGCGTTGCCCCGTCCAGAAGTGCGCCGCTGGCGTCGTCCGCAGACAGGCCGACAAAATACACGCTTTCACCAACTTTAAAGCCATGCTCAAAGGCTGCGACCTCAACCAGCTTGGAATTTTTGCGCACCCAAAACGGGTTGCTATCCAAATGCTTTGCAATGTCGCGGTAGACCTTCACATCTGCGGTGCGCGCGTCAGTCACGGCTGTGACTTCAAGTTCGCCATCCAAAATGCGAATGCGGGAACCAACATGATCCGCGACGAAATAATCGGCGCTTGTCGTCATTTCCCCTGTGCCCCCTGACAGGTTGTAGGACGCGGGGGCCAAACCGGCTGCGGTTTCAATATAGCCGCCATATCCCGTCGAGGTGCCGCGAGAGGTGAAGATCGTGAGGTTCGAGATCATCCCGTCTGGCGTAAAATCAAAGAATGGCGCACGCAGGCGGGTTTCATCATCCGACAGATCAAAGGCAAAATCGGCAATGGAAAACGTGCCAGCTCCGGCATCAAATTCGACAATTTGCGTGCGGAACGTTTCGTCGGTAATCACCATTCTGTTGGTTTCATGGGCAATGCTCATGAAGTCCTTGGTTGTCGCGGTCCAACCCGCGCCTGTGAAGGTTGCGCGCACGGAAAGGGTGAGGTCATAAATCGTCAGCTTGGCGGCTTCAAACACCAGAATGAATTGCGTGGTATTGCCGGAAGCATAATCCCAGCTTTCAAGCCTGGCCTGTGTTGCCACGGCTACGCGGTTGATGGTTCCCCATCGGCGCATCATTCTGCCATCGGCCAACACCATCATGTTGTCCGCATCTTTCAGGCTGGCCCGATAGGCTTCTGTGTCTTGGCGGACGCGAAGGCCACCTGTGCGGCCCCTGCGAAAGTCTGCCCGAAAATCATGGAGTTTTGGCATCAGCGGCGGCCCCCGCGTCGGGCACGAATAAAGCCTTTTGTATCAATCCGAGAAGGCGTGCGGCCTTGGGCGTCACGCGATCGAGCCTGCATCATAGAACGCTCGCCCCGTTGCAGGGCAAAGCCTGCGGTGCGTTCGTCCTGCGTGATCGGCATACAAATGGCAGCGGCCAGTTTGAGAATAAACGCGCGGCGGAAATATCCCGGCCAAAGCGACGGGTCCACTGTGATGGTTACGTCTGCCTTGATAACAGCGCTTGTATCGAACGCCGCCATCAGGGCCACCTTTCGGCCGTACACATCAAACGCCGCTTTCTGATCGTCCTCCCATATTGAATGGACTGCCAGCGCAGAGGTGGGCAATGCAAACATTCCGTTCCAAGGGGCGGGCGCGTCTCCCGGCAAAGCGGCAAGCGTGATCCGGTCGCGGGCGAACCGCCACGGATAAGACGACAGGGCTTCTTCCAGAATATCGTTGAACAAGGCGTTGCCAGTACGGGCGGCAATCGAGTTGTCCAAAAAAGTTGTGATCGGGCTGATCCCAAGTTCTGCCAGCGCCGCATTCATGACTTTGATCGAGGAGTTTGAGCTTGAAAGCGGTGAAGACATAGACTGAACCCTTTTCTAAAAAAAGGGCCGGAGCGAACCCCGGCCCCCCTAAGTTTCCAACCCCGTCTGCCACCGGGGTTAGGCCCCCATTACGACGGCTTCGGTGAAAGGCTGGAACAGACATACATGCCTGTATCCTCAATCACAGCAGCGCCCAAAGACATGGACGATACAGCGGACCAAGCCGAGTACGTGTTTTCCCAATCCCACTTGGTTTCGATGTCGGCGTTGACACCGTGACCAACCGCAGAGCGGTGCCAGCAGAGATTTTCCGCCACGTTTGGCGTGGTGTTCCAAGTCACGTTTGGCAAAGGCATCCACATGGTGCCCATCCAATACTTTGCGGTCATGCCGCCCTTGAAGGGCAACATTTCTTGGCCGACATAATCGGCGTTCGCAAATTCGGACACCTGCAAGAACTGCGACCATGCGTAGGGGTGCAGGGCCACGAAGCGCTGGCCATCGTCAGGCACTTCGTTGACTTGGAAGGTTGTCAGAATTGACATTGCCATCCCGTAATCAAAGGCCGCAGCAGCGTCACCAAGGTCGGTGGCATTTGCGCCTGCTTCCATTGCGGCGATCAGAATGTCGTCCGTCTTTTTCCCCAAGGCCGCGACGTGGGCGCGGGAATGAGATTGGCGCTCCTCGATGTTGAGCTTCAACAAGTCAAGGTCATCAACCAGCGTCGGCACGTACCAGTCGGCCATGTCGGCTTTCACGCGGGTGTGCGTTGGGTCAATGAATGTGTGGGCGGCGTTGCGCGTTTTGGTTTGCGCGGCAAGAGCGCCGAAAACCTGCCAGTAAACAGATTTGGCCTGAATTGTACCCTTGCGGGTCATGTTTTGCAGGCGGGAACCGAACTGGCGGTATGTGAGGTGGACGTCTGCGTTGTATTCTTCAACGAAGGCTACGTCGATTGTGCTGACCATTTTGTGGGCCTTTCAGTTGGTGTGAAACACTTGTCCGGGTGTTCCTCCAACTGTGCATCTGCGGTTGTTCCTTATTGGAGCCGCTGCCAGCCTTCGGGGCCGTTTGCCGGTTGTGACCAAAATGCCACATGCCGACTAAAGGGACGATCCGCTTTTGTTTGGCTTATGTCAAACCCAAGATGTTTCAGCCATCGAATTCGATCTGTCATGTGCGCCGGAACGACATTGCCAACGGCCAGATAATCGCTCCGCGTTGCGGCGATAAATTGCCGCGCGAGCCGCGTTGTTTCCCGCCAATGGACGTCCATCAAATCGGTGCCAAGGAGCCAGATTGCGCCCAACCCGCACGGCATGGGAGCAATGCCGCAAATGGCCAGAAGATCACCGTCATGTAGCATGGCCCAATGGGGAAACTTGGGAAACTGGTCAATCATTTCGCGCCTGATTGACCAGTCCCGATAATACCGCCCTGTGGCTTTTGCGTTGAATTCGATCTCGTCCCTGTCGCTTTGGCGCATCAAAGAGCAGAGCGTTTCCAGATCGTAGAGCGTGGCCGGAAGTAGGCGGGTTCTCATTATTGTTGCTTTTGCCCCGGCAACTTGGCAAACGCTGCCCATTTGTCGCGCACCATTTTGGTGTAGGAAGCGTCAGCGCCGAACTTCGGATCGGCTTGCAATGCACGAATGTTTTCTCGCGTCAGCTCGGGGTCTGGAGCAGGCGTGTCGCCGGGGGCGTATCCGCTATCATGGCCCATCAGCGCCTCAATCAGCTTCACCCCTTCGGCGGTCTGCATGACTTTGCCCACAGTGGCAAACAAGTCCTTGTCGACGTTGGCCGAAACATATCGGTTCACTTCTTCGATCCGCTCTTGCGCGCCTTCGCCAAGCGCCTCGAATTCCTTAGCGTGATCCACCTGCGTCTGTTTCCAGACATCGGAAATCAGGCTTTCAAAACCGTCTTTGGACACGTTGTTCTTCTGTGCCCACTCTCGCAACGATGCGTCTACGCCTTCCGTTGGCTTGGTGAAGCCCTCGGGATAGCCATAGTCCCCATGATCCTCGGGAACCCCGATGCTTTTGCCATATTCTTTTATGGCGTCCTGCATCACTTCGGCCCGCAGATCATCGGTCTTTTTGGAAAAGCTGCGATACATATCCGAATAGGCTTTGGCCTGATCTTCGGGGCTTTCAAACTTTTTCAACAGCCAGTCGGGCCGATCCCCATCTGGTGGCGGCGGGGTTCCATCTGGCGGTGGCGGGGTTCCATCTGGCGGCGGCTGATTGCCTTCTGGCGGCGGGGTTTCCCCTGCCTTGAAGAAGGACGTATCCCCATCCGGTGGCGTCCCGCCGTTTCCATCGGGGGCCTCAAAAAAGCGCTTGTCGTATATGAATGGCAGAAACATAGGCTATCCTTATTTTTGGGTTGGGGTTGTGTTTCGTCTTGCGTCCATGATGCCGAACAGTCGGCGCATTCCCTCTTGCATCCGCAGCTGGCCATCGGAGACTTCCGCTGGCATGACGGTGTTGACCGTAATCATGCGCAGATAATCCATCAAAACTTTCCCGTCAGGCGTATTTAGCGCCGCGCGGCAGGCTTGATTGATCTTTTCCTCACTGGCAGGTGAGCGGGCAAATCCGTCTATGCTTTTGGCCATAGCCTCATGGGCTTGGCGGATTTTTTTATCAAAGGCGGAATTCGCACTCATTGCGCCGGACCTTGTGGCGCTTGGGCCTGCTGCTGCATTTGAGCCATCGCTTCTGCCTGCTGCTTCATTTCTTTAATCACCTTATCGGCTCCCTTGTAGAGCTTGGGATCAAGGCCGAAGCGCTTTTGAAGCCATGGGTCCAATTCCGTCAGCTCATACATAGAGCCTGCCACCTGTGGCCCATACATGGCCGCGCGGGTTTGAAAGTCCTGCATCAAGAGCTGCATGTCCCGGCCATATTGCGCTTGGGCCAAAGGGGAAACGGACCGGAAGCTCAAAGCCCGTCCGTTTTTGGTTGGGAGCTTGATGTCGCCCCGCTTCACACCAAGGAACAAAACGCGCTGCATGTAGCGCTGGATGAATTCATAATAAACCCGGCTAAACCCGGCGCTGGTACGGTGAGCCAGATCAGCCATGCGTTCTGCCACTTCCGTGGCCGTGGCGGGCGTCTTGTTCGGATCCGACAACATATCATTGAACATCGCACGCTTGATATTGGTGCGCTGGTCCCCCAAGACCACATCGCGCATATTGAAATTGCCCGTTGCCATGTTCACGGCTTCCAAGCCGTTGGTGCCAATTTCCTTATTGAGAATTGTTCCTGGGAGAAGGTTCACAGTGTCCGCGTTGATCACGCCTTCGTTGTCGGTCTGATAAATGCCGACGATCGACATCGCGGCGTTTTCCAGAACCAGCTCAAGCATCAGGTTCGTGGTGCGAATTGCGGCCATTGCATTTAACAGCGGGCCACGGCCCCATGTTTCGCCAGCCGCGGTGGACCATCGGAATGAAATGAACGGGTTCGAGCCAATTCCGGACATCTTTCGATCAACGATTTTCACCTTCGGGTCCGCGATCATCACAATATGTCGGTAATGCGGGATGCGCCCGCCGGGTTCCTGAAAGGTATATTCGATCACTTCGACAGGCTTGTCGCCTTCCCGGCTCATGATGCTGACCAAAGCCGGGTCAGAGAAATCACCGCGCGGATACCGCGTCTCAAGCTGTGAGGCTTTCACTTTTGTCGTGCGGAACTGTCCGCCGATGTGGTCGTCGGCCCCGCTTTCGATAAACAAATCCGTGATCGGGATTGCACGGTGGGCCAGCATTTTGCCGGAGTTGCCTTCTTCAACAAGCAGGGTGCCCGTAGAAATGGCAAGGTCATGGAATGTTTCCGCGCTTTCCTGCGCAAAATTGGACGCCCATATTTCTTCAAAGCAGTATTGCTGGATGTCTGCCAAATCGGCGTTCACAGCCTTGCGGTCTTTCGGCTCGACAAGGCTTGAGGCTTCCAGCTTCACAAATTCGGTGAACGGCGGGCATATCCCGGCCTGCATTCGGCTGACAAATTCAGAAACAGCATTGGCCCCGGTTTCATCGAAGATGTCTTCCCCGGCGTCTGCAACGCTGTTGTTGTGGAACCGGCGTCGTGATGGCATCGTCAAGCGAATGGCATCATCGAAGATCGGCTCATATTTCTGGCGTTCCGCCTTGGCGGCGGCCAAGCGTTCCATGACCTGTTTTACGTCCATTTAAGCTGCTCTGAAAAAGGAGCGCTGCGAAAACAGGCTCGTGAAAGGGGACGCTTCGGTCGCACCGACGCGGCGGCGGGTCTGATAGTCTTCCTTGCGCTGGTCGCGCTGGGTCAAATCGCTGGTGCGCTTTTCTGCGGCAGCATCATCCTGTGACACTTTCAATTCCGCCTTGCGGGTCTTGGCCGCTTTTTTGGCACTTGAAGCGGCGGACACA
>Ga0070747_1001781_pt1 | contig 10470 bp, 15 predicted proteins | sample VirMetDEL_Mar_31_FD_77321 | JGI IMG/M metagenome (GOLD analysis project Ga0070747, IMG submission 77321) | Aqueous microbial communities from the Delaware River and Bay under freshwater to marine salinity gradient to study organic matter... | ecosystem: Environmental > Aquatic > Marine > Coastal...
AGTCTTGACGGAAGATTCGTTGAGCGATGTTTGAATGCAACCCTGTGTCATCTAGGGATTGCTCGTGGAAGCTGATGCGTCGGGTTGGGTCTAGTACGCTTACGTCTGCTGCCTCCAGCTGTTCTGTTGCAATGCCCCTCCAAGCCTTCATTTCTTCTCCTGAGAACCCTGCCATCGGGCCAGCGAGGTATACACCTTTAAGTAAGTTCATTCTTTTACTCCTTCATAGTGGAACGATACAAGCCCCGGTTTGTCAGTGTAGGTAAACATAAGCCAGCCATCACCGAAGTCATGACCCACGTAGGGTCCGTGGTCACAGTCCTCACCGTATTCTAAAGTGGTATCAATGTAACCTTCTTCTTGGTTGAATGTCATACTTCTTCCTTATTTGTAATGCTTGCTGCCAAGTTCCATGCCATTACGGCAGCGGTAGTAGCCATAGCTTTTTCTGGGCCGTGTAGACTGTCAATCCATGACTGAAGTTCATCCCAGTCGGCGGGGGTGTGAAAGAATCCTAACTCTGCGATTTTCATATTACTCTCCAATTTGATAAAAAAGAGTAGTTTATACACATACTCAGGTGTTTGTTTTAGTTCTTAGAAGTCAAGGTCATCGTCGCCACCAACCATGTCAGCATCAACATCTTGGTTATCGGCCACTTTGTTAACTTTGAAAGAGGTCATCTCAAAGCCGCCCTGCTTGGGGCGAGGTGTGTACTCGTTCAGCACAACAATTTGTACACCCATCAACATGGAGGCGACACCCTCTTTACCAGAGATATCGTAGTCGTACTGGTATACACTCAAGTTACCGATACTTTTATTGCCAATTGTCTTTGGGTCAATTGGTGACAGATCCCCTGCTACAACATTCACTGGCTGCATAGCAGATCCATCACGCTTCTTGGATTTCTTCTTCAAGTTAGCACGATAGAATACACCCTCATCATTTTCGTCAGGTGTTACACGGAGGTTATTGTCTTTCCAGAATTTAGCTACAGCCTTATCCTTGGTACGAATTTGAACTTCCCAAGTAGGGTTTTCCTTGTCGAAGCGGGAGTTTGGGTTTTCAGGGTCCAGTTTAGCGAAGAAGAGTTCAACATTTTCAAGAATGATTGTTTGCTTAGCCATGATATTTCGTCCTTTTGGGTTTGTTTTGGGTTTGTTTTGTGACTGTGTTTAGTCATAAGCGTCAAGTATTTTTTAGTCAAGGATTCTAAGGAGTTGCCAGCCTTCTGCCCCGTAATCTTCGAAGTAAAGTTCGGCATAGAACTCCCCATCCCCCTCACCGGGGTTCACAATAACCTCGAGATATTCTTCAGACGCCGCCTGAACATAGGCGACATCTTTTCCTTCAGGGCCATCGATCTCGATTTTGCGGTTAAGCAAAGGCAAAGTCTGAGTTGATAATTTCGAATACATCCAGTGTTCCTTTCTCAGGGATTAGGTGAAGGGCGTTCATTTGCCCCATGATATGCTTTAGTGGATCCATCTCATATAGCTCCACAAACTTCTCACGAACTAACATAAACATTTTACCCATGTTGCCAGCATGCGACCCGAAGGAGTCATGGACAACAGTAACAGGGTAGTCTGCATCGTGAACACACAAGGCAACGTGAACCGCGTCTAAGCTATGGACAATGTTTGGAGAAGCACCAGTTAGTTGCTTAGACTTCTTTAGGGTTGCTTCTTTCCAGATTTGTACACTTAGCTTGATTTGGTCTTCACCGTAGTATACAAGAACCCGCTTGGTATTGGGTTCTCTGTAGGAATGTACAAAGGGAAAGCCTGTTACTATCTGTGTGAAAGTGATAGGCAACTCCTTGTCATTCTCCTGTTTTGCCAGAGACTCAAACATCTTGAGCATCTTTGCAGGTCCGGGCAGTTTCTCATAACACAAGCCATGCACAAGGCGACCGAGTTGGTAACCCCAAGCAACATCCATGTCTCGGTGATACTCAGAGAACCCCCTAGTGTCGTCGATGATCTGCTGGCCCATACCTCTCTCTGTACCACCATAAGCCAGAGTCATGACGTTTCGCTTAAGTGTCTTACGCCATATCTTCCTGTCTTTGATTTGTGACCAGTATACAGGCATAACGCTACCGATATAGTCATAGTTATGATTCTTGAACTTCTTTAATTCTGCCCAAGCAATCCTTGATCGTTCAGTCCGAGGTGCTGCATCTCGAAGCTCCTTTTGTAGTCTTTGGAACTCCTTGTAGAAGCTGCCAAACTTCTCTACCTTCTTTTTATCGATATCCTTTAGTAGGCTATTGATACGTGTTATTGTGTGGTCGGCAATAAACATGTAGACATCACCCGGAAGTTCTTGTGGTACAAGATTTACAAGTGGTGCGATATCTGCGTCCTTGGACATAGCCACCAAGTGTTGTACCCCGTTATTGGAACCATCAATATACACAGGTAGGCAGCTAGGGAAGTCCTCCTGTGCATTGCCAGCTGCAGTCCAGTTGGCTAGCATACTCAACTCATAGCAACAAGCAAGGAAACACAAGGGTTTGTCACAGTCCATCCAGTCGTCATTACTGATGGGGTCTTCCACATACCCCATTAGTTCTTCCATATTGTCCATGACCCACTGAACTCGGTCGTCTAGCGACACCTTGTCATTGCCGAACATATTTGCCGTGTGGACACACAACCAGTAAGCACCCTCCTCACCGAGCGGTACTGGCTCATCTAGCAAGAGAAGGCCTTTAGCGTTATCACTAGACTGCTCGTGCAGGAAGGCTGTGTTTGGGTATATACGGCCACGAAAGTCTACATTGTATAGGTGGTAGAAAGCATTGTCTAAGTTCCTTTCTGCTAGTGCTTGAATTGCGTTTATCTCAATCATTAGTGATGCAACCTTTTCCCGATCAACTTCCTTAGAAAACTTGAAAGGGGTCTTTTCAAGATAACGAGATTTCTTGAATACATCAAACACAAAATGGTTAATACGCCAGCCTGTCGATCCTAGTTTATTGAGTGTGTCAATGAGGTATGTCGTATCATTATACTTGATTTGCTTGATGGCGTTCTCATGAGCATGTTTGATAAGGCTATACCCAGTCCCGGGGTGAATAAACTTCTGGTGTTCCCAGTTTGCGGGAGCCTGTTTAGATGGGAACAAGTCTACACTGTCATGGTCTACCAAGCTTGTCAACTCAGAGATAGCATCGGTGTCTAGTACATGCAGGTAGTAAGTGCTGTTCTTATCATAGCGCCCATTCTTATTCTTACGCTTCTCACCTTTGTATTTGAGGATACCAACCTCAAAGTATGACTTCAAGATATACCAGCCAATGTGAATGGCCTCGATGTCTTCTTTCTCAAACTTATTAACAACATCGTCTGACTTTAGTTTTATTTTACGCGCTACAGCTGCGCCCATGCTCTTAATTACAGCGGTCAAAGTTGCTCGCCGCTCAATGGAAGTTAGAACATGTCCGTAGGTTAACTCAATAATCTCCTTTGGCGTAACTTCAGGGTTGCTCCACATCCTGTGCCATTTGTTTCGTGTATCGGGCATACCGTTCTTAGAGTACAGTTCGGCATCCCGTCGTTCTTCTAGATCTTTAGATAGCCGTGTTAGTACATCCATAGTAACTCCTAGTTTATCGTGGACTTGGTACCTATAATTGGCACTCCACTATTTAAGACTACTCTATGACAACTATACTATTCTAGCTTACCGGTCATTACACCGATAAAAACTATAACTACGAATAGTGTCATACATAAATTACCTTTATCAAAAAAAATTAGTTTAAATAGTCCCCCACCACCCCGAAGGGCAGTGAGGGTTAATAGTTATGTTTAAAGATTCGGGATACGAGTATCCACCGTCTTAATCCAGTTAGCTACAGAGTTAACACAACAGTTAAGTTCTGCTGCTACTTGTTTCTTCGTCTTTTCCCCAGAGATGACCGAGGTTGCAGCCAAGAGTCGAGTACGATTGTCCCAGCTAGAGTTGGCCCGAGAATAAGGGCGACCCTCTGTCAGGGCGTAGGAAGAGTTGTGGTATTCTTTATTAAGAGTTGAATTGCGCATGTATAGTTCTCCTATTAGGGTTTAAGAGCATAGGCTCTCTACTGTGGCCCCGCAGGGCCACTAAGAGAACTTATACGTTGGATTCAAGGTAGGTGTTATTGAATTTAGCATCAATAGCACCCACAACAGAAGCGAAGGATAGGTTTTGAAGTCGTGCTTCAGCAGCGGAGACCTCTACGATCATGTCTTCAATCAGCACATCGTCATAAGCAGTGAAGGTGCTGTAAGCCTCTTCTAGGTTCATGTAAGCGAAGGACATGTTTGGGAATGTGACTCGTACTTGCATTTTCAAGATCCTTTAATTGTGGAGGAGGATTGACTTGCCAATTCACAGACTCCTGTGAAGGCAGTTAGTAGGATGATTGCGGTGAAGGCGAGGATAGTCATTATGCTGCACTTTCTTTGTTATCTCCGATAATCAATAGGAGGATGACCCCAATAATCGGGGAGAGAAGCAAGCTCAGGATAACCCAAGATGCTTGGTTGCGATTGCGTTTCTTAGCCATATCGTTGATGATTACACCGAAGAAGGTCCATACAGCGATTACAATAATGAGTTCCATTTGGCGATTCCTTTATGTTTCTTCATTATAGAGGGTAGATCTACCCCACTTATTTTGTTAGTTGGTGTGCAACTGTTGAGATGGCTCCAAGCGCCAGAAGCCAGAATAGAGTGGTTAGGGCTGTGATAATCATAGGCTGATTGAATCCAATTACAGAAGCGACAAGGGCCAGAGCAGCAGCAGAGATTCCGGCGATAGTATTGATGAGGGTTTTCATTTTAGTTCTCCAATTATTTATAAGGGGTGTTGTTTGTGTAGAATAGGTGTTGTCCGATCCGGCCATCTAACTCGTAGTGGCTTGTCCAGGAAGGGTTAATTTCTACTGAGTGATAGTGCGTAGAAGTAATCCCCGGTAGAAGGTTTTTGTCGTTTATGACATTCTCAGCAAGCTCCCGAACAGCGTGCCACAGATTTACGTCGAAGTTGTCCATACGCTTTGGGTCGTCATGGTTGCCATCATGTGTCCAAGAGAACTGTTTGTCCTCCCAGACAACATCACAGATGGTATCAGGGTAGCGGTCGTCTGTTACCCGATTAAGGGTCACTTGGGCTACAGCCAGCTGTCCCGAGAGGGGCTCCCCTCGTGCTTCGAAGTAGAGGTTAAGGGCTAGGCACATTGTTGCTGTCATAATCATTGTAGTACTCCATGTTTGTTTCGAAGATAGAGGATCGAACTGTTTAGTCGAATCTCATTTATTAATTTTTTTTGACCAGTCATGTACAGTATCGTAGTCTGCACCAATTGTTATCAAGAGATCCACAACGGCTTGTAGGATTTGAGGATCTACAGGGCCTATGTCAGAATCAATTGTTTCTTGTTCTTCACCGTGATAGGCCCAAGAGATCGCCTTTTTGATTTCTTCAATTTTCATTATTACTCTCCTTTTGCAATGGAAACGTATTTACGAACTGCATTACCTTCAGTCATGAGGGTAACCAGCTTGCCGTTGGAGTCAACAACCAAGGCAATGCCTTTAGTAATCAACACGAAAACGTCACGAAGACCACTAGAGTCTTTGCCAACATTAACGGCCTTAGAGATGTCGATTGTTGTGCCAGCTTTGATGGTGATACCACAACGCTCTGCGAAACGCTCGGAAGCGTGTTTTGTTACGATGACTTTCATTTTACTGTCCTTAAAAAGAGAGTCACCCTAAGATGACCCTATGTTGAGTGGATATGGACTTCTTCAATATAGCAACTGAAGGTGTCCTCGAAGTATTTACGTGGTAGTTTCCATTCACGGATATTCCCATGAATAGCGTCGCCATGCGCAATACCGAAGTAATGCGATAGGCCTGGTGGTGTTTCATCGAGAACTACCTCTACGATAGCTCCTTTGCTATACATAGCAGCCTTCTCCTTAGAGTCAGTCCAGTGAGAGATCTCACGAGTCTGAATGTCGTTGGCAAGTTCTTGTGACTCACGCTGGTTTGTTCCGCGATACAGTTTTAGCATTTGGTTTTTCCTTCTTGGATTTTTCGTAGATTTTGTTTTTAGGCGACAACTTCCTTGCAATGGCTGCAATCACAGGACTGTAGTCAATTATGAAGAAGCCGAAGATGAGTAGTGGGCCTAGTGTGTGACCACTAAGTATCATAGATATAGACAGTGGGATGCCTACGATTGGGATTGGCTTATACATGGCCTTGCTGTTGGTGACGTACTCGAAAGCCGCGCCGAGGATGATGCGGAGGAACGCCCCGCTAATGATGGTGAACATGATGTTCTCCTTTCTGGTTTGATGTTTCTTCATTATAGAGGGCCAGTTTTCCCCACTTTTTTGGCCTAAAAATACTTGCAATTTTGGTAAAAAAGGCCACCCCCGAAGGGATGACCAGTTAGTTTTTATTATCGGCGATAGTTCGCTTCTTTGTTTTGCATGTTAACACCTGTAGTGATCTGTGGAATCATCTTAGCAATCTCTTGACGAGTTTGTCGAGTTATATCCCCAGTTACATTGATGTTAAATGTAGATTGGCTTGCACCAGAACTAGTGTTGTTCATACTGCGAAGATCATTCTTTGAAAGAACAACTTCACCCGGCATAAGCATAGCTGGGACAGAGTCCTTGCCTGCCTGTGAGCCAGGAACATTAGGAACTGTACCACCTTGAGACATGCCCACTGCAGCCGTTCCTCCCCCAAATCCGCCAAAGATGCCGGATAGGAAGCCAGAGATTGAGCTGAAGATATCTGAGAAGAAACCAGCGCCGCCTACTTTATTTACTGCGCCAAGAACACCTTCTTGTGTTGTTTCACCAACAGACTTGCCGAAGTCCCCCATACCTTTAAAGATATTGGTCAAGAATCCACCTTCTCCGGTGAGGCCATCAAACAAGCTAGTTGTAAAGCTCTCAGAGAATGATTCAATAATGCTCATAGTAAAGCTATCAGCAAGGCTACCGAAGAAGCCCTTGATGTCGCCAGTAGATAGCAAGTTTGTGAAAGCATTCTGGAACTCTCGTTGCAAGCCCTCAGCATAATCTTCTGCAATGTCTTGAGGAGTTCTTTCCTTCTTGCCCTTACCTTTCTTACCGCCCTTTTTCTCTTCTTCTGTATCAATTAACGTAGATGCGGCTGCACCACCCTCTTCGAGAACTAATGTTTGTTCTTCCGTCAAGGCAAGCAAACTAGCGATTTGGTCATTCAGAACATCAAGTGCGACGAAGTCACCTTTTACAAGGGCTTCACCACGGAGGCTCTTTAGACGACTAATAGTGCTTGCGGTACCACCACCTGCTCTGTGGATGGGTGCAATACCTGCGTTAATCCTATCCATAAACCCAGTACCAAACTTGGATACTGCTGATTGCTGGATAACATACTCACCATCAGACAACATCGCCGGAATACTGTCAGAGGTACTTGTACCTGGGCCGGAGATTCTACCACCAGAAGCCCTGGCTAGAACTGCATCTACGCCTGCAGTAGCCTTCCTCTCGAGGGCTTCGTCGATTATCTTCGTAGCTTTCTCTGCCGCAGAAGCAAACCCAAGCATACCCACTACAGAGTCATAAAGGGAATCATCAACTTCTCCGATTGACGTCTTCAGAGTGTCTAGCTCGTCACTAGTGAGCGTCATGACATCTTCTAGGTTTACAGCACCATAGCTAATAGCTGCCATGGCCTCTGAAGTTGTATCTTCCAGCAGCTCCCTGCCCTTGGATACATTCTGTTGCTCCGCAGTCTCACCTGTAAGTAACCTGCCAAGACCCCTAGCGGCAGAATCTGATGCCTTTGTGACAGCATCTGATAGCAAGAGAGCCAGACCTCCCGTAACACCCAAGAGCATATAGCTCTGCAAGCTAGTGCCAATAGATAGACCAGCAGCTCGAATACCTGCAGCCAATATCGCTGAACGAGACATCGTGGTAATTGAAAGAGTCATCTTAGCGACAAGGGATGTTACGAATTGAGTCCCCAATATCCAACCAGCCATAGAAAGACCAAGGCCAACCAATTTAGAGGTTACAGCGGGTGCTAGGAAATATGCGCCAATCCCAAGAGTAAGCGCAGTTCCAAGAGCATCTTTAATCCAAGTACTTGAATCCTCAGGCCACATACCGTCAACGAAACCTTTACCTACGGCTGAAGCAATATTATAGAGACCAGATAGGATATCCGCAACAACGTCACCTTCTCCTGACAAGGCATCTCCGATAGCCTTCCCCCAACCCCTTGCAGCAGTCTTAGCGGCTTCTAGGAATTCTGCATCATTTCCGAGAATGTTAGCAACTCCTAAGAAAGCACCAAGTATGCCACCTTTAATTGCCATTGTTCGCAGCCGACTGTTCAATGCAACGCCAAGCGCACCTGAAATCAGAGCAGCAATAACGTCAGCATTGTCGTCGAAGTAGTTTGTAATTCGATCCTTGAGCCCATCTAGTGACTCAGCAACAGAAGTACCGATCTTGATTGCGCCAACAACAAGGGGAGTTCCTTTAAGAACCTCTACAAAGGCATGGAAGTTATCTGTTATTGTAGTGGTGGTACTATTGAATGCCGCAACCATATCATCGAAGAATGGAATACTAACACCAGTTCTGTCGAAGGTTGCATCTCCGAAGTTGTCCCATGCAGTACTCATACTATCGATAGCAGAAGACCATGCGGAGGACATATTATCGGTGGCTACAGTAGAGAACCCGCGAGCATCGATATCCTCAATAAGTGATGTCCAAGATGTTGACACACCCATGTAAAGATTGCTAAAGAATGTTTTAAGTTCCGTACCCCAAGACTTTAGCTGGCCAAGCGGCTTTGCTAAGTAGGTACTGATGTCGCTTCCGATAGCTAGCTTCTGTCCGGACTCTCTGTGCATCGGATCGAAGATACCTGTCCAGTAGGACTGACCAACAATACGGTCCCAAATATCAAAAAAGATATCAACAATGTTCTTCTTAAAGGTTGTTAGTTGACTTATCACCGAGCTCAGGTTGGGTAGCATATCTTTAATCAAGTCTATCTTCTGTATTGAGAAATCAATTGCGATTCCCCCTGTCTCCTTGATTTTTTCCTTTGCTCCATTAAGCTTGTCGATCATATTCTGAGTAAAATCACCAGAGTCGAAATCACTCGAGAAGATGCTTTTGAAGAAATCAAGTACATCCATTGCGAAGAACTTAATTGTATACTTCAAGGCTATCAAGTTGGCAGTAGCAAGAGCAGACCATAGCTGGATGTTCTCACCAAAGTATCTCACGGCTTGCGTGGCAAGCATGATCTTCTCTTTGATCCCCGCAGAGACACCAATCGATTTATCTAGGTTAGCAATGGCTCGTGTCCATTCATTGCCAAAGACCGTAGCTAGACCACTTACAGTAGCATCAAGTGTGTTAAATTCGGCCTCAAGATCACCAGCCCCGTCCAAGATCGCTTGGAATACTGCTTGAGCTGTAATGTTTCCATCCATAGCCTCTTTACGAAGCTTGCTGAAAGGAATACCCATACCCTCTGCAATAGTCTTAGCAAGACGTGGCATCTGTTCTAGTACAGAGTTTAGTTCTTCACCACGAAGCTGTCCAGAGGCCAAGCCCTGTCCCAGCTGTGTAATCGCTGCTTTGGCTGACTCAGCGCCAGCACCGGAGATAACCGCAGCTTGTTGTACCGCCTCTGTTACTGCAAGAAGCTCAGACATGGGTTTGCCACTATCGGCAAGCGCAAGACCAAACTTGTTAAAGGTTAGTGCAACAGCATCAACACTACTACGGGATCTCGCAGCAATATTGAAGAGGTCTTTCATAACTATGTTAGTTTTCTTGAGATCTTTTGTAACTAGGTTAACCCTGTTTTGAAGATTTGTCATCGCATCTGCGGAACGTGTGATGCCCTTCACCAGAGCGTTACCAGTTACTGCAGCGGTAATACCAATAGCCAACCTTGAGAAAGCTTTCGAGGTGGCATTTACCTTTGTCTCAATATTCTTTAATGAACGTTCTAGTTTTCCTAGCTCGTTTGTGGCCTGTCTGGCGTTAGCCCTGACCCTAATTTCTACACCACTCATGTGGGTTCCTCCTTTAAATAAAAAAGCCCCCGATAGATCCCCGTATATTGGGAAGCCATCAGGGGCGATTTATCTTAGTTCGGGGTAATAACACCAATAGTTACTAGTACTTGCTCAATGAAATACTTAGGTGCTTGTTTACTGCTGCCTGTATTGAGGACACTAATATGTTCAACATCGTTAACAATAGTGCCCCCGCTGAAACCACCGTAGCGATTCCGTTCTATCTCATCAAACCAGCCTAGCCGTGCCTCCCCTGTATCAACAGGAGTCACAACTTTAAGCTGCGAGGTGGCATACTTAATACGGCCCTCGATATCTTTGTTTGCAATTTCTTTTACTTC
>Ga0070747_1001787_pt1 | contig 10449 bp, 8 predicted proteins | sample VirMetDEL_Mar_31_FD_77321 | JGI IMG/M metagenome (GOLD analysis project Ga0070747, IMG submission 77321) | Aqueous microbial communities from the Delaware River and Bay under freshwater to marine salinity gradient to study organic matter... | ecosystem: Environmental > Aquatic > Marine > Coastal ...
ATTACGTTCCCCGGAGACACTACTGGTACTCTTGATAATGACAACGCTAAGAGTATGGAAATGGAATGGTGGCTTGCATCTGGTTCTACATACAACAGTGGTGCGGTGCCTACTGCGTGGGAAGCACAGGCAAATGGAGATAGGGCTGCGGGTTTAACTGTTAACATTGGAGCATCTACATCTGATAATTTTTACATTACCGGCATCCAAATGGAAGTCGGCGAACAGGCCACGCCGTTTGAGCATCGGTCGTTTGGCGATGAGTTGGCTAGGTGTCAGAGGTATTTTTATCGGGCTGGAACGACAGAAACGACAAGCAGTATGGTGACCAACAACATGATTGCTTATTCAACGACAGCGGTGCAAGGGGGAGAAAGATTCCCAGTTGAGATGAGAGGAGTTCCATCCCTAAGTATTGCGGCAGACGGCTCTGGATTTCTTAGTATATCTTTCGGCTCTGGGACATTTACAACAACAAGCACTTCTTTTGCTGGCAATGCAAGTAGCCGACAATCTTCAAACCATTGGATTGGGGGTTTCTCAGGCTTAACTGCTGGAAATAATTATTTCATGTTCGGAAATAATAATTCTGTATTTATCGACTATGATTCGGAGTTGTAGGCATGAACGAGATAAATGTTTCAAGCGCACAGTATGTAAATAATCTCGTAAATACGAATGAGAATGTTTGCATACAGGCTGTAATTGATGGGGTGGAGATGTCAGTACCCATAGCCCCCGGCAACCGCCACTACGACGAAATAATGAAACAGGTCGCAGCCGGTGACTTGACAATCGCTGACGCCGACTGATGAAACTGGCGATGGAACCCGTAATGAAAACACAGATGGAACTTGAGGCACACGAAAAAGAATGTGCCATCAGGTATGCCTCTGTGCAGGAAAAGCTAGAAGCACTCGACAAGCGCATGTGGCGGCTGGAAGCAATGATAATGGGTAGCACGGTGATGGTGGTTGCTATGGTAGTTACAGTATTTATGGGAATGAATTAGTATGGCTGTATTCAAGGCATTCAAACCAGAAGCGATGAACAAAATCGCCAAGAGCATGGGCTATACAGGCAACATGGGCGAGTTCCAACAATACATTGAGCAAGACCCTGCACGTCAGGCACGTATGGAGCAGTTTAAGAATGCTGCTGTGCAGATGGCAAAGGGTGGTGTGGTGAAGATGCAAACGGGTGGTGCTGTAAAGAGTAGTCCAGCTACAGGCGGTGCTAGTTTTTTCAATGCTTCACCTGCAGTTGTAGTGTATGACCCCAACACCGGACAACAATATGGTAGTCCTCAACAAGCAAATCAAGCAGGTGTATCAAATCCTGTGATGTCATTGCCTCCGGGTGTTACGCCTATACCTATGCAGGTAGATAGAACAAAAGGTAAGTTTGCAGAAGATTCTATGATGCAAAACGATGGCAGGGCTGTTCCGTTTCAACAAACCGGCTCACCACTTGGGCCGGTGCAAGGCGTACTAGGCAATCAAAATCCTGTATATAGAGGGGTTGGTGCAACATCACAAACACCACAAACAACACCACCTGCTACAACCACACCACCTGCTGCACAGACACAAGGCACAACTAAAAATGTACAGGAAGCTGCGGTACAGCGTATGTTTCAGCCGGGTGTACCTACAGGTGGTGTAACACAGGCTGCAGCAACGCCGTTTGATATGGGTCAGTATGTTGATCCTCGTGCTGGTGTAGTTACAGGTGCAGTTTCTGTGCCTACAGCTATGGCTACAACAGCTACAGCAGCACCTGCACAGGAAAGTGCCGCTGCTCAGATGGAAGCTGCACAAGCTGCACCAGCGGTTGATGCTGCGCTTGCAGCTACCCAAGCAGCACAAGGCACTGTAGACCCACGTGCAGAGGTCACAGCGGCCCAGCAAACAGCATCCAGTGTAGGGAACTTGACAGAAGCGCAAGGAAATGCTACACTAATAGATAATCCTGTACAGCGAAACATCCAAGATGGTGAACTTATTACTGGTTCTGCGGATGCACAGACTGCCGCTACATTTACTGAACAAGTACAGGCTGCAGAAGCTACACCATCCGCACAGGCTACTGTACAGGGTCAGCTTGCACAGCTTACTGCTAACTTTGATGCTACAAACCCACCTGCATGGGCTGCTGGCGCACTTCGTAATGCGACACAGCAAATGGCAGCACGGGGTTTAGGTGCTAGTAGCATTGCCGGTCAAGCAATTGTACAGGCTACAATTGAAGCTGCTCTTCCTATCGCACAGGCAGATGCTGCTACAACGGCACAGTTTGAGGCGCAGAACCTATCTAACCGTCAGCAACGTGCTATGCTTGCTGCACAACAACGTGCGCAATTTATTGGTCAGGAATTTGACCAGTCATTCCAAGCACGTGTACAAAACTCTGCTCGTATTGGTGATATTGCCAATATGAACTTTACTGCAGAGCAACAGATACAGCTAGAGAACAGCCGTGCTGCTAATACAATGAACCTGAACAACCTGTCTAATTCACAGGCAATGGTCATGGCAGAGGCATCCGCACTTGCACAGATGGATGCTGCTAATCTTAATAACCGTCAGCAGTCTGCTGTACAAAATGCACAGTCATTCTTGCAGATGGACATGGCTAACCTGTCTAATCAACAGCAGACAGAGTTGTTTAAGTCGCAGCAGACTATACAGTCACTGTTCACCGATCAAGCTGCTACCAATGCAGCAAGCCAGTTTAATGCTACCAGTCAAAATCAGGTTGACCAATTCTTTGCCAATCTTGCATCACAGACATCACAGTTTAATGCTGCACAGAGTAACGCACAGGCTCAGTTTAATGCAGGTCAGGCTAATACCGTAGAACGCTTTAATGCTGAGATGAATAATCAGCGTGACCAGTTTAATGCACAGAACCAAGTTGTGATTGCACAGTCAAATGCACAATGGCGCAGACAAATTGCTACAGCAGATACCGCTGCAGTCAATCGTGCAAATGAATTGAATGCTGCTGCCGTACTGGATATCAGCAATACTGCATACAACAACCTGTGGCAGTATTATGCAGATAGCATGGAACACGCTTGGGAAGCTGCAGACAGTGAACTTGACCGTTTGAATAATTTGGCTGTAGCCCAGCTTAGTGCAGATGCACAAGCAGCAGCAGCAAAAGCAGCAAGTAGTTCTGCTGCTGGTTCTGCACTTGGTGGCTTACTTGGTAGTCTTGGTAGTGCATGGATTGAATTTGGATAGGATATAAAATGCCCATTACTAATCCCACACCTATAATACATCAAAATGTCCGGCTGGCTATGCAAGGTAGCACAGAGCAAAAGCCTGTTGAGGAAAAGGGGGGTTTGCTTGGTCCTAAAAAGCCAATGGCAAAGAAACAGAATGAAGATGACATGTTTAATCCTACAAAGCGTGTAGCAGCATATATGCAACTGATCCAACAGAAGCGAGAGGAAGTAAAGAATGGCTAAACTTGACGCTGTACCATTCGATGCTGCTATTCCCGGTCAGTCACTTACGGCTGAACTAGGCTCCCGTCCGTGGCAACAGCCAGCGCAGTACACTACTGTAGAAGAAGCATTGGATTATTATATTCCAAGACTAGAGTCAGAAGAAGTTTCTGCACAACTTCTTGATGTATTGGAGATGGGCATCCCTGTGACTACGGTTGCCAATACCATGCAGCTTGGTAGTGTCATGGAAGGTAAGCACAGTGTTGATGTGGGTATGCTTATCCTGCCTGTTCTTGTTGAGTTGATTATGCTTATTGGAGACACTGCCGGTGTTAAATACACTAGCGGTCTTGAAAAAGACAAAGTGATGCGCAGTTCACTTGTTGATCTTGCCGTAACTAAATTCAAAGAGAAAAATGCGGAGGAGGAGGTTTCGGACCCTTCTGATGCACAGCCGGTTATTGATAGCATGAAAAAAGCTGCTGAAGAACGTGTCGGTGGTCTAATGTCCAGAGGTTCATAACATGTCGTTTCTTAATTTAGGGTCATTTGGTGAGGGTTTTGTAACGGGTTTTGCTACAGAGGCAAATAAGGCTCTGAAAGAAAGCGTTAACCGTATCAACACACGTGTGGATAAACTAAAAGACTTTCAGGTACAACGTGCAATCAAAGACCAAGACAGGCGGCGTGAAGAGATAGAGGAAAATAAAGAGGCACTTGAACGTGCCTACGCTGTATTAGGTGGTGATGCCGATGCAGAAAGGGCTATTGCATATGCTGGTGGTCTGCTCAAAGAACGTGGTAGTGTAGCAGCCTTCAATAAACGCATTGACGAGTTACAGGCCGCTAAAGATAGCGGTTATGATATTATGTCGTACTTTGATCGTGCTAGTTTCGATGCTCCTGCAGGTACGCTGGATGATTATGCCGTTGCTGCTGCTGGTGCGCCACAAACATTTGCCACAGATTATCGTATTCCAGAAGGGATGGACACAGGCACAGGACGCACACTTGTTGGCACCATACTAGGTAAAGATATTGATATTGTGGGCCGTGCTATGCAAGAAGCTGGCGAAGAAGTTCGTGCCTTGTATGGCGCGGATGTAACTACGCTTGCCCAGCTTCCAACAATCACATTCAAAGCAGAAGAGTTTTCCCTACGCAATAAAACTCCTGCAGAACGACTGCAATTCGCAAATGAAAAACTTGCATTGGTAAGTGTGCAGGAAGATGATGCTCTGCTAGAAAAATACACTACTATGCGTGACGAGCAAGAAAAAGCAGTTGTAGCTACTAAAGACGAAGCTGCTACCCTTCAGGTCATTGACGCACGGCTTAATCGTGTTGAGGCGGGATCAGATGAAGAGAAAACCCTTCTGGGTCAACGAAAAACTATTAAGAGGAATATGAATCTAAAGGCTGTAGCAGATCAACCTGTAAAAAGTCTGGAACTAAAAATTGAATACGCACTAGCGGATGCTGTTGAAGAAGCCGAACGCACAGGTAATCCCTTGGATCGTACTGAAGTAGAGAAGCTGGAAAATGAACTAGCTACGCTTACGGATCAAGTTCCTAGTGTGCAGAGTGAGATTAACGAAGACATGGAAGACCTACGGCGCAGGTCTGCCCCTGACTATACGGGTGCCGATAAATTGACAGTAGGCAGTCCTGAGTACAATACAGAACTTGCCTCTATCCAAGCCCGACAAGATGCTCACGATGCTACGGCACCGGATAAACCGCTGAGTCGGGCTGAAGTAACGGGTTGGCAAACTACTTTTATCGACGCTATTGAATTGGCGCAGACGGATGCTATTAAACAGTTTACTGACGCAGAACAAACTGTGTATAAGGAGATTAAAGACGAGTTCAAAACTCCTGCTGAACTTGAACGCCTAAGAAAGAAGGGTGAACAAGATGCAGCGGCAGGTAACAACACAACTAATGAAAGACTGGCTATCTATGATAAAGTTGCTGCTGCTTCTCGTTCTGTCACACAAACGGTAATTGCACGTAGCCTGAGTAATTACAATAAAAAGGATCATCCCGAAGCGTGGGTTGCAGCAGCTAATCTTGGGTATATTGATCCTGAGACTACATCCGGCGGTGCGCCTTCTCCAGATGCTTCTGCACAGACTGCTGCTGCATTGGGTGGTGGGACACCTGCTGCTGATACTAGCACAGCCGCAGAGGGAGACGGTCTTGCTAGTATCAGACTGAAAATTAAAAATGATAAAGCTGGAGTAGATAAATTTATTACTCTTGGTTTAAATAACAATACATCATCTGCAGAAATGTATGATAGGGCATTGAAGCTGCACGGCGCAGATTTTGCTGAAAAGGTTAGGGAAATCTATGTGCCTGTGGCACAGGATGAAGGTGAAATTCCTGAAGGTGAGGAAGCGGAGATAGCTAAACTGTATGCGTCACCACAACAAGAATCTGCACTTGAGTCTATTAGAGGTATGCCATTTTTGCAAAGGGCTTCAGAAAACCTGCAGATTAAAACAGTAAGTTCTGATCTTAATATTACTGAAGCAGAGGCTAAAAAAATAATTGACAGTTTGTCAAATGTAAAATTTTCACGAAAACAACAACTGCGTCAAGCTAGAAACATAGTAGAAACTATGCTTGGTACAAACTACAAGGAAGTAAGAGAAATAGCCAAACAGTTAAATGTGCCTATGGAATATGCCCGTAGGTTACATAAAGAGGTATCCACAGATAAAAAAGCTGCTGGCGGTTTGATGAGTAGGAAATAGCATATGGCTATTGATTCTTTTTACTCTTCTTTATTAGAAGAAGAAGATGAGACAATTGGTTCTCCCTCTTTGCTAGACGCAAAACCTTCTCCTGCAATGCCAGAAGAAGATAAGGTTGATCCTTTTTACTCTTCTCTTTTAAAAGAAGAGGAAGAGCCGGAAGAAATTAACGAAGCTACAGCCATTACCGCACGTAAGAATATTGAAGGTAATTCTGCTGTGCGTGAGGCTGCAGTACGTTTTGTGCAAGAACGCTTGGGCATGACCAACATCACAGACCCCGATGTGGCTATGGAAGAGTACATTGAACACTTCCGTTCTTTCAACGTCAATGAAATTACGGCGGGTGGTGATTATAGGTATGTGTCGGCTGCAGCAGCAGATGCAACAGATACGCCTGATCTAACGCAAGAAACTCGTGAGAAGGCTGCGCAGCGTCTTAGTGACTACCGTCTCTTGTATCAAACATTTAACGAAATGCCAGCGTTTTCTGATGGTTTCTTTACCGCTACAGGTGATTATGCAGAGGGTATTCTTAAAGCACCATCAACATATATTGGTCTTTTGCTACCCGGTGCAGGTAAAGCTGGCGGTATTGCTGCACAGACAGGTGCAAAAGTCGCCGTAAATCGCACACTGGCACAAGCATTAAAAACACCTGTAACTACACTGGCATCAAAGGCAGCGGCCAACCCCATTAAAACCACCGTCATTGCTGAAGGTGTTGGCGGGTCGTTACAAAATGTCGCCGCGCAGAATACAGAGATTACTGCAGACCTGCGAGATGACTATAATCCCGGTGAAACCGCCTTGGCCTTCGGACTGAGTGCGGCTCTTCCTGCTGCGGGTGTAGTTTATGCCGGTAAAGGCGGCGTTAAAAAGTATATAGAAAAAGATACGCCTGATCTTGTAGAAAAGGTTCTTAAGCAAGAAGAAGAAGCCACTATTGCAGCGGCAAAGACACTTACCAAAAATAAAACAAATAAAAAACTTGCAAAGCAGGTAAAAGACAGCTTGCCTAGCCTTCGTGCGCTTGACGAGAACGAAGTGGCTAAAGGCAAGGTTGTACGCGATACCATGCAAGAGGGCAAGGATTTAGAGCCTGACTTCAATATGTCCATGACACCAGAGAAAACACTGCGTGTCTATGCTGGCATGGTAGAACTTGCTGCAGAGGCGGGTCTGGAAAAGGCACCAGAGGAACGCATTACAGAGTTTGTAGCACGTGCCTTTGAGGCGGTGGCTAAGAAAGACCCTGAAAAAGCAGAGAAATTGTATGGTAGTATTTTGGAGAAATACAAGCTGACACACGGAGACTTCGGTGCATTTGTAATGGCAGATGCATCTGATTGGGGTAGACGTGGTGCAGCAATGACCAAAGCCAAACGACTGCAAGTTCGATTGAATAATGCTGCTGCTAATAAAATATTTGGTCTTGATGAAGAAGCACTCAAGAAAATCAAAGAACTTGAAGATTCGGTAAACGAGGGTGATGTTCGCCTAGCGATAACTAAATCAGACGCTGTAGATAACAAGGCAGAAGTAGATGGTCTGTTCAGGAAACTGGATACCGTTCGTCTGGCTGCTATGACCTCGCAGACTGCAACAACAATTCGTAACGGTGTAGGTGGATTTGGTCGTGCGGGTATTGACGGTGTAACAAAACTGGTTGATAGGGGCATTGCGTCGGGACTCAAAACGGTAGGATTTGGTAAAGGCAAAAAAGGTTTTAACTTTGACGACCCTAACTCAGATGCTATGTCAATTATATATGGCATGATGAATACTAAGGAATCAAGTGCCATTAAAGAAATCTTTCAGATGGGATTCGATCAAAAGGCAGAAGCACTGTATCGTCAACTTCGTGATATCGACGGTAAAACAGGCAAGAAAAAGGGTATGAATGCGTCCAGAGCAATTGCAATGGAACTCAATGCCCTCAACCAGCTTACAGATAACTTCTTCAAACAGGCTGCATTTTCCGGCTCTTTGAAGCGACAGCTAAATGAAGCATTCCAAAAGCAATTGGCTGACGGTAAAAACGTCACAGCTAAAGACTTTAATTTGCTCAATATTATTGAAGACGGAAAGTTTCAGACTATTTTTGGTGATAAACGTGGACAGGCTATGTTGGACAAGGCGATTAAAGATTCGCTGTACTTCACATATCAGGCAACGCCAAACACTGCAGCGGGTAAAGCCTTTGTCAGTGCCATTCACTCTGCGCCTTTCTTGACTACCTCACTAGTGCCTTTCCCGCGCTTTATTATGAATGCGCTTCGTTTTACGTATGAGTATTCACCTGCCTATGTTTTTCAAGGGGCAGCACGTTCCTTTGCAAAAGATTCTGATAACTACGAAGAAATTTCAAAAGCGCTTATAGGAACAGGTATTCTGGCAGGGGCTGTCGCATTTAGAGGCAGTGAAAATGCAGGTGAAAGATGGTACGAGTACAAAATGGACGATGGTCGTACTTACGACATGCGTCCTTTCTTCCCCGCAGCACCATATCTATTCTTCGCAGACTTGTACGTAAAATACAAGAACAATGATCCCGTTATAGGCGACAGCCGTTTTGTAGCAGATGCACTTCAAGCACTGACAGGTACACAAATGAGGGCGGGTTTTGGTGCCTACGCAATCGACGGTGCTATCCGTGATTTGTTGCGTGACGATCAGGACTCTTCTGAAAAACTAAAGAAAATCACAGCAGAGTATGTAGCTAATCTATTTAGCACGTATACAATTCCACTGACTGCGGGACAGGATATTGCAAACACGTGGCTGTCTCCTGACGACGAAGTGATTGCCCGACAAACTAAATCATCTAATTTGTTTGATTTGATTGTCACCAAGTCTACTGCACGTATCCCTATGAACTATGCGCTACAGAAAAATATCCAAGAGTTTACTAGTCAGAGTTCGTGGCTTCCCCGGTATACTGCCCCAGAAGCATACCAGCCGGGTACACGTGATGAACCTCTGCGCAGACAAATCCCCATCACACGTCAAGTGGCTGGTATTCTGCTTAGGGACAGACGTAATTTTCTTGAAGAAGAGATGGCTCGTCTTAAAATATCTCCTCGCAAGCTATTGCAAAAAACAGGTGTACCGGAAGCGGACACACTTATTGGTGATCTTATTGGCGAATATGCAGTAGAGTACATTGTGCCTATTCTGCAAAACAGCGAAGAATACAAAAGCCTGAATGGAGCAGAACAAGCTATATTCTTGAAGTCTGTTATTGATGACTACAAAGCGGACATAATGAAATTAGCACGATACAGGTCACAATATGAAGGTCGTGACAAGTATGGTCTTGATGTAATCGCAAAGTCTGACTTCAATAAATTAAATTCTACCTATCAAAACAAAGCCTTTGAAGAGTATGACCGCACATATGGTAAGCCTAAAGAGGGTGAAAACTATGATTACAAGATACTCACTGAAATGGGTAGATCATGGCAAAAGATATTTGAAAGTAGACAATAAAAAAAAGGGGGCCGCAAAGCCCCCTCTCTTTTTGTGTTACTTCAAGCAATCACACACCGTTTGTGTCAAGGCTGTCCCTAGTATGTATAGTATATACGAACACACAATACCACCGTATATTCGCATAAACCATTTAGTCACGTTTACCTATTATCCCCGCTGCCAGATAGCGTACCACGCTTCTTTCGGTCAGCCAGTTTCTGTAGGTTGTTCTCCATGATGTGACCAAGGTCCATCTCCATTTCTTTAGCTAGTACGGCGTAGTACCATAGCACATCCCCAATCTCATAACCAATTTCAATACGCTTGGCAAGGTATTCATCCTGTGCTGCACCGTCACGAATAAACTTCTTTACCTTGTTAGCAATCTCACCTGCCTCTCCCGTAAGGCCAAGAGTAAGATACTCCATAGCCTTGTTCTTGGGGAAGATGGCAGTCTCACATGCCTTCTCTTGATACAATGTTGCTGAAATATCACTCACACGTTTCTCCTTCATCCACTGTTTAGCTTCGTTTTCTAGGTCCATTTAATTTCTCCAAGTTCTTAAAGTACGCAGCATTCCAACCACGCTGCCACTCACGGTAAGACGTATGTGTGTACTTACCGTTGGGCTTGAGGGGGTTGGCCATCTGATGATAGCGAACCCCAAAGCGTTTAGTCATCCTTTCATCTACTTGACTGAAGGCTTCGTAACCAGCAACAAAATGGTCACTTAGCTTACTGTTCATCTTCCA
>Ga0070747_1001790_pt1 | contig 10446 bp, 1 predicted proteins | sample VirMetDEL_Mar_31_FD_77321 | JGI IMG/M metagenome (GOLD analysis project Ga0070747, IMG submission 77321) | Aqueous microbial communities from the Delaware River and Bay under freshwater to marine salinity gradient to study organic matter... | ecosystem: Environmental > Aquatic > Marine > Coastal ...
CACGTAGTCTGTTGGGGTTGGCACCACTGGGGATGGCATGGCCGGTGCTGTGCGTTGTGGGCCTGCTTTGTATCCGCCCGCGATCAGCGCCGCCTCGAACGCCTTTGCATAGCCGACATATTTTGAAGCGTTGACCCCGCCCCAGACCTTGCGAGCGCCCAGATAGTCCTGATGCCCCGCGTTAACGAACTCGCCCAGCTTGCGACCAGTTGCCCCGCCGCCAAGAATCCACGAAACAAGCAACCGATAGCCAAGCCCGTTTTCGTTGAGCAGCGCCGGGTTGCCGACCAGATCAAGCCCAAGGTCGCGCCCCGCCTTTTCAGCGTTGCGCCGCCCTGTGAATTGCCCGATCCAGAACCCGCGAAAGTTAAACCCGTCACCGGGCTGCGTGTTGCCAAGGTTCTTTTTGCCCCACGCCCCGCCGTAAACGGTATCCCCTAGCAGCTTCGGGTTGCTGGCAAGCTGTTGCGGTGTAAGCCCCTGCCGCCTGTGCGCCCCAAAGTGCTTTGCGATCTGCGCGGCGGAATAATTGAGGTTTTCCCGAACAGCCTGCATCTTGCCGCCCGTCTCGCCGTAGCCCGTGGCGAGAATATAAGCCGCTTGATGCAGGCCCGCGCCTTGGGCTTGGCACTCCGCAAGAATGGCGTTGATCCCGTCAACTTGGCCTTGCGAAAGAGAGGTGCCAAACACGCCCGAACCACGGGCGCGAAGGGAAGCGTAGAAGGCGGCTTCATTGATAAGCATTGGTTGCTCCTTTCGCCGCGTTGCGGGCGTCATTGATTGTGTCATCCCCATAGTATTTGTTCTTTACGTGGCGATGATGTTGTTGGCGCGCAGCGCTGCCAGCACCGCGTTGAACTCCGCTTGCGTCGGCGCAGCGGCGGCATCGGCTATTGCAGGTTGTTGATCATCTGGCGTGTAAGCAAGGCCATCCTCGCTGGCGTTCCCGTCCGTTTGGAGTTCCACAAGCCCGCGCCCCAGCGTCGTACCTGCCTTGCCATCAATGGCCGCGCTTAGGCCACCTAATGCGGTATTATTCTTAGCATATACTAAAGCGCTGCCCGCCGACCCAGTACAGTGAACGTATCCCTCCGCACCTTTTGCAGCGTTCCCTATAAGACGAATGTCCGCACTCGCGTCTACATTAGAAAGACTTGTGGCGACAAACCCTCGTTGGTACGGCCCCAGCGTCTCCCCCGCGTCGGAAAAAAGCCAATCATTGTCTTCTACAGAAACAGACGCAGCTTTCCCGTAGCTTGCCGTCCCGGTGTGGGTAAAAATAGACTTCTGACGTTGAGTGCCTGTAAGTGCTTGGTGAAATTTGTTGTTGTGTTTGAAACACCTATTGCCGCGAACTGTGACCCCGATGCATCCGTTAACAGAACCGACGAAGCAGGGGCCACTCATTTCGAATACGGTGTTATCTTCAATCGTTGTGTTGCCAGGGATGATCAGTGCTGACTGTCCGAAAAACACAGCTATGGCCCCGATTAGATGGTGAAAGGTGTTCCCAGAAATTTTCCGGCTTGCGTCCGTAGTCCCCACATCGGTCAGAAAGTAGCTTAACGCGTTCCATTCCGCCGCGTCATCTCCGCCAAGAAAAAGATTATCAGCCAGCAGAAGGCCTACGCAAAGCGTGGATTTTTCTTTTACTAGGTAACAGTCGTCTCCCGAAGAAAACCGTCCAAATGTGTTACCTGTGATAATGACATTACCGCCAGACCAGTACAGCAAGACGCTATCTGCATCTGCGCACACAACATCTTTTATCACGTTTCCCCGGATGTAGTTTACCGTTTGAGAACCGCGCATAACAATACGAGCAACAGAAGACGTGCCAGTGAACCCGCCGTCGTTCACATTAATAATTACGTTATCTTGGAAATAGAGCGGGGCGTCATGCTGCAATCGGTACACGTATCGCGCTACGTTTGTGACTGTGTTTCGTTCAAAACGAGAAACGCCAGTAATGACAGTGGCGCTTTCGAGTATAAGGCCCTTATTAAAATCATGCAGATTGTTATCGGATATAACAACATCTACGGTATCTATGTTACCAAGAATGAAGTATTCCCCGTTCCCAAATTCATTCCCGACAATACGAACATCGCCCGAGCCGGAAAACTTCAAGTGGTCAGTGAACCCGTCAATCTTCACGCCTTCAATATCCAGACCCGCCCCCACATCCATGAAGTCAACGTCAGCGCCGGCAGGTACAATTTCGATACCGCCGCCCCCGCGCAAAGTCAGGAAACCTGTTGTTGTTATCTTGGTTCCAAGCGCGATAGTGCCGCTTGGCAGGTGCAACGTAACATTCAGGCCCGTGGCTGCATTGACTGCACTCTGGAATGCTTCCGAACACTCCGTGCCATCCAAAAGGACACCAAATTGTTCAGCGGCAAACCCTCCCCAAGGCAATTCCAGCGCCATCCGGTCAGCGCGGTTCGGCACGTTTCCTCCAGACAAAACGCCTGTGTAACGGCCAACATTAGGTACGAGCAATTCCGCGCCAAGCATAGGGCGAGGGTCAGCTTCAAACTCCGCGTAACCCGCATAAACCGTCCGTGTGCTAACACCAACTCCGCCAGCAGTCACAGGCAACACAAGCGTACCGTATGCCGCAGGCCCACCTGTTGCGAGGTACTGGTAATCCTCAACCTCGCCATTGGCACCAGCAGTCACGCGGTAGAAATACCCATCGAGCAGGTCAGGGCTGGCTTGAAACGCCGCATAGGTTCCGAAGGTTGCAGAAGGCTCGCTGATGTTAACCGCGATCATCCGCACCTCGACCGCTGCCCCGAGAGGAATAGCCGCCGATGGCGTGAGCTGATTGCCTGCCAGCGTAAAGGCCCCCGCATTCTGATACACCCCGTCGATATGCACGAACACATTGTTGATTGTCTGAGGGTAGAGCGAGAGCGTGATCGGATTAGCGGTCCCATCACCAACTACATTCGCGATAGAGATCGTTGAGCTTGCCGATTCCGCGCGTTGGGCCGCGTCAATCGCATCGAGCGACGCCTGCAAAAGAATGTCGCCATCAGTGCCGGAGTCGATCAGGTTCCCACTGGCATCATATTTTGGAAGGTTGTTTTCCGTAAATGTCCGCCCCCCCAGCGGAGACTTGAACGATCGATCCACCAGTTCTTTGATGTCTTGCATTTTCATTTCTTGCAGGTCGAAATCATCCTCAACCTGTTCAGGGGAAACCTTGCCTTGAGCAGAATAGTCGGTTTCCTGCGTAAGGGGGATTGCTCTCAGAAGCGTTATTGTGCCCTCGACCGGCGCAACCGAAAAGGTTACATCGCCACTATCCAGGCCAATTCCGCCATGAATAAAGCCCGTGACCAGCTCAGTTTCAGCCCCATCGATCGTCTGGATCACCCGCAAATGCGTTTCTTTATCCGCGCGAAACCCCCGCGCGAAAACTGTTGTCGCGCCATTTGCCGTATATGGCCCCGACTTGTTCAGGTCGCTTGAAATTGTCATTTGTCAGCCTTTTCAATTCTGTTGCATTTTGGAATACACGACTTTTATCGAGGCGTCATCAGTCCAGAGGGTTCCGTCCAATCATAGCCTCGACAAAGGATCCGCTATCCCCCTCGACCAATTCCTCAATTATCCGCATCGATTGCGTTGTCGGCATGCCGGTCCCAAAGCCGATGAGATCCCCGATCGAGCGCCGGAATGCTTTGTCATTGTCGCCTTGCTCGACCTGTTGCCAGACGTTTGCAGGCATTTCCAAGGCCGAAGACAAGACGCCGCCCGCGCCATACCCGTTGAATGCGCTCACACTCTCACGCACGAACGGGATCCCGCCAAAGCCAGAGCCAACAATTTCCTTGATGATGTAAGCCTTGACCTCATCATCATCCTCGCCATCAGCGAGCAAGCTATAGGCCAGGCCCATCATCGACGCCTCGAAGACGTAAAGAAGCACAAGATCCGTTGCCATGCTTGCCGCCGCCGCAGCCTTGCCAGCCGCAGTATCAGCATCAGCAATGGCCCCCGCGCCCTGGCGTGTCGTCAAATAGCCACGGTTCATCTTTGTCACCATGTACCCGCCAAGCGTCGTCCAGAGCCGGAAGAAATCAGATTGCCGAACATTGCGCGACACCGTGCCCCGCTCGAGGGCGTTTCTGTCAGTCATCAGGCCGCCGCCTTGCGATCGATCGACCATCCGGTCAGCATAGTGAACCGCGCCATCCTCTTTCCCGCCGTTGCGCGCCAGCTCAGCCTGGTATGCGCCAAGCCAGGTCGGCACGTCGACAACATAGAACTGCGTCTTGATCATCGGCCAGAACCCCGCCGCCGATACCAGGTTTTTCGCCTTGCGACCGCGCGATGACAGAGGCGACGAGATCCGCAAATCATTCGCCTGGTCATAGACATCTTTTTGAAATGTCGTTTGGCGCTCTGCCATGAATGCAGATCTCTGCATGATCTCAGCGCCGACTTCGAGGGGCCGCTTACGATACTCATTGAACCCCTTGAGCAGGTTGAGCTTGCCGATCACCGCAGCCGATTGCCCGAGGCCCGTGACCTGCAGCGCAACCGTCTTGAAGTTGAACGCCAGGCGCGACAGCGTGAAGTTGTTTTTGATCGCGCGCGACAGACCGTTGATCGGGTCATTGTTGTAAACCGGACCGGTCCCAATGTCCTGCAGAAACAGGTTAAGCGTATCGAGCAAATTGGTGACGCCGCCATCCTGGAAGGCAGTGAAAACGTCCTCATGGTTCAGGATCCTATGCGCGTTATCAACAGGCTCAGACATTGCGATCACCCGCGTCGTATCCCGAACGTGGCGAAGCATGACTGAAAGGTCATAGTTCAGCGCCCGGCCACCGCCAGTATTTTGCCGCGCCTTTGTCATCCCGTCCGCAACCTTAGCCGCTGCACCGCGACCGCTCGACAGAAACTTGTCGAATGCGCTTTCCGCATCTTGAGCCGCAGCCTTTGACTTGAGAGGGTCATAGGCGATCGGGTAATAGCCGCCACGATAGGATCCATGTTGGTTTGTGAACCCTTGCGCCTCGACCCGTTTCACCTTGTTCCCGGTCCTGCGTTCTGACACCTCGGAAAGCGCCGGCCAATATGTGTCGACGTAATCCCAGACGCTTTGAACGAAATCCCAATCCCGCTTATCCAGCGCGCCCAGCGTTGCATCCATCTGGCTTTGCGTCAGGCGAACATCAGGATGGACCCGAGGATCCAGGATCCGCTGTTTATTATTGTCGTTCCCAGAGTTGAGGGCCAGCGCGAGGATCTGTTGCTTTGTCCACAGCTTTCCATTGCCGCCAGGGATCAGCTTTGGCTTGTTGATGTCAGCCTTTTCCTTGGACGAATAAACGGAAAACAGCTTGTCGATCTCGATCGCCGCGTCAGCATTCATCCATTGCTCAAGCGCCGCGCCCTCATCGAGCCCGCGCTTGATCTCATCATAGAACACGCCCATTTCTTCCTTGTCGATGTCCGCCGCGATCGTGTCGACGCGCATCAGCAGGTTGAACATGTTTTTGATCGCTCCGGTTTGCTTGTCGCTTTTGCCAGATCCAAACCGCCCACGGACCAGGCCCGCGACCTTCGACGCGCTCTCGTTCAGATCCCGTTGGCGCTTGCGATCGATCAGCCGTTGCTTGAACCGGCCCATGTGGTCGATATTGGCGATCGTGTCGAATAGGCCGTTGAGATCATCGACGGACAGTTTTGTGTAATGGACCCGCCGCGCCTCATTCAGCAGCTTGTCATCGATATCGAGATCCGCGCCGCGCCCGTCCGCAATCATCCGATCGATGAAATCGCGCAGGGTTTCATTCCGATCCACCTGGCCCTTTGACCGAACGCGGAAATCAAACCGTTCCAGGAGAGCATCGATCTGATCGATATACCCGCCATCCAGCTTATCCCTGACAGATTTCTTATCATATGAACGCATCTTTTCACGACCGCGTTGCAGCCTGGCTTCAAAGTCTCGAGCCTCTTGATACAAAAACTGGTTCAGGAGTTGCTGTTCTTTTGCTTGCATCGCCGTGGCTAGGGACGCTTCGACATTGCGCCCGCCCCGCGTTACCTTGGCAAACGCTTGCTCTGCAGTCTTTGCCGCCCGGCGCTCAGCCTGCAGGAAGGACGACGAACGAGCCGCCTCACGCACCGTCATCCGCCCGAACATGGCCCGAGCCCGCTGGCGGTAGATCTTGGCCTTGATGTCGCGCGTAGGACGCCCCAGTCGCTTTGCAATCGCCCGAGCCTCAGCCGTGACCGTTGCCGCCTGTTGTTCGGAATGCACTGCCAGGGCCGCAGCTTCCTCGATCGAGCCATCGTTTAGCGGATCCCCGTGGCGCTCGACCATGATCCGATCGACCTCAGCCGCGATGTAATCCTTGCGCTTGCCCGCGTTCTGCAGCGCCTCGACCATATCGACCGCGTTATCGAAGCCGAACATTTCAGCGACCAACTGAGGGCTTTCCCCGTTCTTGGCATAGATCGCGCGCTTGCCGCCAAGCCGAGCCCGGCCAAGCTCTGCAATCACGCCATCGCCAAATTGCTCGACCAGGGCATTGCGATCGATCTGGATATCAGGCGCATCGCGCGCCTCATCCCCAAGCCATACCTTATTTGTGGCCGCCTCAGTCAGGCGATAGACCGGCATCCGATTGACGTTTGCCTCGACCTCTTTCCGAACGGCCGATTTTTCATCTTTGAACCAGGCGAGCGTTTCGCGGCGCACCTTTTCCATCGTGCGTTTCATCAGCGATTGCTCAGCTTGCTCGACACCGCGCCGCGCCATGCGTTGATAGGTCGCGAAATCATGCTCTGACATGCCGACCGGTGCCTCAGAGAACAATGGGCGCATCGAGAGATCTTCACGCATGGCCGCGATCTCAGCATCCGTTGCGAGCATCCGATCCATGACCTCACGGATATCCGGCGTGATCCGGACATTGAGCCCCTTGGCGCTCTTGTAGATCCGCGTCAGCCACGCCTTGAACCGCGAAAACGCCCCGGCCAGCTCGAGGGATGGAGCATTGCCTTCCATCAGGTAAGCCTCGAAACCGCGCGCCCATGTTTCATGTTGCTCGACCTGCAGCGTAGTGCCCGCCTCGACCTTCAAGAACTTGTGGATGACCGCGAGATCATCGCGCATGCCTTGCGGCGCGTTATCCGATGTCGCCAACGCGGTGAACGCTTCAAGGAAGAAGTGACCGGATTCGTGCAAGAACGTGGACAGATCCGCGCTTTCAAACAGGTTGATAACGGTTTGCCCCTCAGTCAGGCCGCCCCGAGGCAAAACGATCGATCCGCGCTTTTCCTGAAAGAATGTCTTGGGGTTCAGCGCAGCCATCGCTTTAGCGCGGCCACCTTCTGTATTCCCATCGTACCGCGTCACCTTGATCCCGTGCTTTTTCAGCAGCGCCAGCGTATCCTTGCTTGCACTCTTGGGAACCAATGCCGCTGAAAACCCGGAAAAATTGACCGCCCGCTGCATTTTAACTTCAAAATACTCAGTCGGCAGGACAGCGAGGCCGCGCAGGAATGAACGGATATCAGCCTCAAGCTCAGGCGTCAGGGGCGCGACCATATTATCGCCGCGCCAATCGCGCATGTTCCCCTTTGCAAGGTCACCGATAAACTCAGACGCCTGGTTGTAAAACCCAAAGCCATCAGACCCGTGAAGGTGAGGCTTTAGCCGCTCAAGAAGCGCATCAAATTCGACGCCAACCTCTTTCTTTACCGCCTCGAATTCTGACTTGGTAACGATATCAGAGCGCGCGCCCTTGACCTCGGAAATGCTCTTGAACTCTCGAGCCATATTCGACCGAATGTTGCCGACGCCATAATTAAATCCCTCAGCATCACGAACCTGGCCTTTCATAAAGCTGACAATGCTATCGAGATCATAGGGCTTTTTGCGACCGCGCGAGTCCTCGAAGAACAGATCTCCGGTCAGCCCGCCGAACTCATCCTCGACCCACTCGAGAAATGACGCCTCAGCCTTTGCTGATCCCTGGATCTTTTTCCGAAGCCTATTCCCAGTTTCATATCTGTCGACCTTGACCGGCGATTTCGCCTCTTGCACCTTACTCACCAGGTCACGAACCAAGTTGTTATTTGGCTCACCATCATCATCAAAAAACCGCGTCGAATTCACATCGGGAAACCGGTCAGGAAACTTGTCGACCAGCTCTTGAGCATCAGCCGTGAATTGCTCCTTGATAGCCTGCATCTGTTCAGGATCCTGCCGGACCGACCAGATATCGCCTGACAGGATCTTTTTCATCTTCGCCGAAACTGATGGCCGTTTTTTCATCTTGACCTTGAACGGAACGCCTTTCGCCCGCAGATATGCGAGCCGAACAGCATCCTGATCCGCAAGGTGGCCGAGGCCATAACGCTCGAGATCTACGCTATCGATTTCAAAATATGTGCTGCCCAATTCAGCCGCCGCCGCGTCGATCTTTTTCTCCATCGCGGCTTTGTTTTTGCGGCTTACATCAGTCAGGCCCCGAGGCTGGCGAACAGAATAAACGTCTGCATTGAACGTGCGAACGCCAGACTGTTTTGGATCCGCAAGCTCAGGCCCGGCAATCAACGTAATTTCACCAAAGCCATCGAGCGGGCCGATATCGGCACGAACCACACCGAGCGAAGGAGCCGCAAGCCCGCCCATTTCGTCAGCAATCTGCAGCCCGCGCGCGCTAATGTTGTGAGCTACGGCGAGAGGCTGTTCAGGCCCAGATTGAAACATAATGCGCGGATCATTGGCGTCGAAGGTGCCGCGATTGTTAACCGACTTGATCTGGGTTGGCTCGAAGACGACAACCTCTGACGGATCGTCGTTTAGCATCCGCCCGTCGAAGCCCATCTCAGCAAGTACGGCGTTTGTGTCTTCAGCGTTGCGGTACACCTCCATTTGCGCTGGGGTGAGTTGCTTCAGCCCCGTAAACGGGTTCTCTAGTCGTAGGTACACTTCCATTACACGTCCGTCAGGGCGTGCGAACGTCTCAGCCATCTGCTCCAGCGACGAGAAGTAGAACCCCTCGCCCGCTGACCTACCTGTCTGCGCAGGGGCACCTGCGTCGAACGCGTCGAACTCGCCGGATTTCGTGCCGTGATACATCACCAGCGGCTCGCCGTTTTCATCGACCACCTGACTATCACCAAACCACGCGCGGAATTCAGGCGTGTCAGTCAGCAAGCGACCAGACTGATCGTATTGCTGGCCATCAACATCATCCTGCAGCGCCGACATGATCTCATCATTCGACAGCCCGAGATCGATCGCGCGCTCGCTCAGGTTGGCCGCCAGCTCGACAAGATCGAGATCCGGACCGTCACCATCGATGAACCGATCACGGCCCGCAATGGCCTCAGAGATAGCCTCGAGCGCAATGGCCGCCTCATCGATCACCGTGCCATCAGATTGCACGTCGACGCCGCCAAGATACTCAGGGAAATATCCCGCTTCGATCATCGCGCGCCCGATCTCATCCAAGCCCTTGCCGCGCCCGTTGAAATCAACAGCACCGCCCAGCGATGGCTGGCTTTCCCGATCGCGCACTTGCGCTTGCGTTTCAGAGATAATGCCCGATGGCGCATCGAGCGCCTCGATGTCACCGCCGAAATCGCGGATCCCGCCCTGAGACTTCACGAAATCCAGAACGCCAGCACCGCGAGGCGCAAGGGCTTTTTCACCTTTTGCGCGCAACGTGTTCAGCATGATATCGAGCTTGTCTCGACGCCTGGTCACATCAGGGGATTGAGGCCCGAGGATCTGGACGCCCATCGATCGCGCCAGATCGAGAGGATCTTCACCATACCGCTCACCCATTGTGCGCCAGAAGCTCGACCAAATGCTCGCCTCTTGCTTGGCGACATCAGGCGACCGGCCCGCAGAGCGCAGATCCGAAAACACCTGGTCATAGATCTGGATATCCGACGCGCGGGTTTCTCGATCCATCTCCGCCGAGATCTCAGCCTCAGCAAAAGCCTTTTCCATTTCATCCCGAATCCGAGAATTGAAATCAGCCGCCTCAGATAGCGACATTTCATCGGGCGAGAAAACCGCATTTTCGCGAACCCAGACCGAGTCCTCGGAGCCGTGGATCCGCGCCGCATAGTTTGACGCGGGGATGGCGACATCGCCACCGCTGGCAACCTTTTCCGCGAAGTCATCAGGCTCGATACCCCAGGCGCGCAGGGTTTCATCATCGAAAGTGACATCTTTGGCCTGGAAATATTCCTGCAAACCCTCAGCCGAAACGAGGAAACTTGTGTCCTCAAGGCCCGACGCCTGCAGCGCCTCGAGGAACTTTTCAGGCGACCGCTCACGCACCTTGGACGCGCCGGCCATCTGATCGATCTGATCGATGGCATCAGCCGCGCGCCCCGCCTGGTCAGCCCGTTGCATTTCATTCGACAGGCTACGCTCAGAACTACTCAGAACTG
>Ga0070747_1001791_pt1 | contig 10433 bp, 13 predicted proteins | sample VirMetDEL_Mar_31_FD_77321 | JGI IMG/M metagenome (GOLD analysis project Ga0070747, IMG submission 77321) | Aqueous microbial communities from the Delaware River and Bay under freshwater to marine salinity gradient to study organic matter... | ecosystem: Environmental > Aquatic > Marine > Coastal...
CTCGGACACTGCGCGCGGCTCGGTGAATGTTCCAGTCCCTGCCAAAGTCGAAAGCCAGCTTTCGCCTTCGCTTGTCCAATCGGTTGCATACGGTATCAGGCTTGACGGGATCGTCGTGTGATTGGTTAAAAGGTCATAGACCATTTGCCAATACAAAATGCTTTCATAATGCCCTACGCGCTGCAATCCATCATCAACGCTGTGCTCGTCGGCTATTGTTCCCAGAACGCCACGCACAACGCCACTAAGCGCCCATATGCCCGCGCTACCAGTGTACGCCGTATAGCGCACAATCTCAGACCCTAGACGGCCATAGAAAAAGCCGTCATTGCCCATAACTTTGCTAACATCCGTCTCCAACCCAGCAACGCTAATGCTGGTCGTGGTGGCGTCTATGTCAGATTGCAAGCGCAGGTCAGTTGCAGGGGGAAACTGCGCCTTTTTGCGTTCTGCCCTTGCCAATGGATCAATCGCGCTAATCGTCCATGATCCACCAGACGGCGGCGATATGTTTGTCACGTCATAACGCCTGATTGTCATGTCAGCGAGCGAAGCGTCGGCGTCCGTTCCAGTGTATAGATACAACTCCAACTGCGGCACGGCCTCACCAATCCATGCCAGCAACAAGCGGCCTAGACTGCCCTGCACGGTGCGCTCGTCCGCATAGAAGTCGCCAAACTGGTTGCGAAACTCAAAGTCATTCAGCGTTACGGAAATTGTGCCGCGCAATCCAAATGGGCTTTCGCTTTCTCGAACTGCACCAAGATTTATCCGAGTTGGCTCGGTGCGCACGGTTCTCAGGATTGGGATGCTTGGCGGATAAACTAAATTTGCATTTGGCAAGGATGCGGTTCTCGGCACTGGGTCGCCTTGACGGTGAAAATACCAAGACAATTGACCGCTAAGATTAAACGCGCTGCGAAACTTGCAAGTTTCATATGTCTGAAAACACTTTGGGGTTCCTGCTGCCTCACATGTACCCACGCCAAACCGCAGGCTGCACCGCTTTTGCCGCAACTCAATGGCCTGAACAATCTTTGTCATGGTGCTGCATACCCCATGCACTGGAACGTGACGGCTCCACTGTTGTTGAGGTTAGGTCGCTCACGGTTAAACCGTGGCCTCTCAGTTGCGCGCGCGTAGGCAACATCATCAGGATAGCTAGACGGCTTGGCGGCAATAAAGAACGGCCCAACGTTATCAACGTGATTGATAAAGCCTTTCCATGTGATGTCGCCAGCCGCCGCACGGAATGTCTCAGGCAGGTTCTGCACGGTCAAGTCAAAGCGTAGGTCTGCGCCATCAACGGCGCGCCCCAGCACGTCACCCGTTACGCTTTGTTGGTGACGGTAACGCACTTGCTTGCTTTCACTGATCGGCAAGCCCGTGAAAACAGATAGCTGCGGCATTTCCAGCGCGTCACCAGCCTGCGCAACGGCGATTTCTGCTGTTCCGCCGGTAATAACGAACTGAACCTGACTGGCTGATTGCGATGAAAACAAGAACACAATTGCGCTATCGTCTGTCGGGCTAATGCTTCCCACAGTCACGCCGCCGACTTGGCATGTCACGCTTGCCCCGATGCTTCCCAGATTGTGCGCGGCAAGTGCGGCATAGCTGGTCGTTTGGCTGGAGAATGACAACGTTATGGTTTGAGTTGTGCTGCCCGCCTGCCATACGCTCCACGTTTCGCCATCCAACATCCAATCGGGATCGTAGCCGCTCGCGCTGCTAGTGACGCCCACTGTTGAAGTGTGCTTATCAAAGCATATGCGCGGCTTATCATCTATGCCTGACTGAATAACAACGCTCATGCGAACACCAACCTTCCGCCGCGATCAAGTTGAGATTGTATTTGTTCAAGCAAGCCCTCAACACTGCCCCGGCTGAACGTGTCGCCCTGTAGGTTAATGCTCACGGTTTGGGTTGGGGATGCGGGCGCGGATGCTGCCGATGATGTACCGGTTGATCCGCCACCACCGCCATTGCCGTTGTCGCTAACGCTTTTGATCGCGTTCACAAAGCCAATACCCTGCGCGATAACCGCAGCCGCTGCGGCAAAACCAGCGATGCCACCTCTGGCAAGCTCCTTTGACGCGCCTTGATATGTGTTTATTAGGGCTTGCGCTGCACTAAACACCTTAGCAATCTTGAGCGCCTTTTTGTTGTTTTGCCCAATAGCGTTAAGTATTTCGGCCCCCGCGCCTGCAACTATTGCAAGGTCAGACGCCGCACCCGCCTTTTTAATTGCGTTCATGCGGTTTTGGTGTTCTTCCTCAAGTCGTTCTTTCTTTTCGTTGTATTGTTCCTGATTGATTATCTCAGCTTCAAGAGCGGAGTTTAGAATGTCCATGCCCTCATCGCGCCAATCGTCGACAACCTCACGCTCGGTCATTAGGCCGTTGGTCAGCACTTCAAGCCGCTGCTCAAGTTGTTCGCGCAACTGGTCAGCAGACCCCAGACCAGCAGCGCCGCCTGCGGCCTCAATATCAACAGGCCCGAAATATTCCTCATAGGCTGCATCTGCGCGGCTCATTGGTCGAGTTCCGCCAGAATTTGTGTCAGGCGTGGTAGGTGGCGTCTTCGGTGGCGTGGTTCCCGCACCTACTCCGCTTGTGCCACCGCTTGATGTGGCGCTCATCACGCGGTTAGCTATTTGCTTAAAACGATCCTGAGCGGTTTGCAGCCGTTCTGAAGCTGCTTCCACCGCAGCAGCAGATTCTGATGTGTTCCGTGCCATATCTTCTGACATGCCGGAATTTCCGCCAGCAGTAAGCGGGTTTTGATCTAAAAGAGCAGTTCCCGCCTTTTCGATAGCCCGCCGTTTTTCAAGTTCCGCCGCCGCCGCTGCATATGCGCTCTCTGCTAATGTGACGTTTGCCTTCGCCGCCGCGATGGCTTCCTTACCAGCCGCAGGCGCTGCCGTTGCGCTGAAGGTATTGAGCGCCATGTTCAATTCATGCTCGGCCTCTGCCGCAGCCCTTGCTGCCGCCCCGAACGTGTCAGTACCTTTAGCCGCGTCCTCTGCTTTCTTGCGCCACAACGCAATGCCGCCCAGCGCAAGCGCAAGCAACCTGACAATAACTGTAAAAGGCCCGCCTGCCAGCGCAACGGCAATAGCAAGGCCAGAAAAGGCAAGTGTTACAATTTCCACATTCTGCGACAAAGTAACCATGCCATCAGCCACGTCTGCCGATATATTGGCAATGCCAGTCAGGCCGCCAATCGCGACCTCCATAAAATCCTCAGTTAAGATTGTATTTGCAAGCTGTCCAAACGCACCGGCAAGTCGCTCAATAGCCGTTTGAACCGCGTCTGATTGTGCCAGCGTATTGAACCGGTCAGCCATTGTTTGCAGGATCGGCGCTACCTCAACCGCAAGGCGTTGACGAAGGCTATCAAAAACAAGGCTCATGCGCGCAACTGCATCGTTGGCGCTTTCAATGCTGTCAGTCTGCGCTTTGGTGAGTTCAAGGCCAAAGGCCGTAACCTCTTCCCGCGCAGAACGGATTGCGTCGCCACCCTGAATGAGCAAGAGCGCCATATTGCGCGACCGAACGCCCAAGTCTCTCAAAATATCTGACGCTTGCCCTGACGAAAGTCCCAACGCATTAATACTATCAGCAAGCGCAGCCATGCGTTCGTCAGAATCAAGCCCTGCTAGGTCACTTGCAGTCATGCCCAACTTGGCAAGCGCCTTTTGCGCTGGGCTACCTTTTTCCTTAGCCGCCTCTAGTTCTCGATTTAGCTGCTGCATGGCGGTGTTGGCTTCACCAACAGATACGCCAGCATATCCCGCCGCAATCTGAACCGCTCGCAACGCATTGACGCTGCCATCGATTGACCGCGCCAGTTTGGTTTGAGCATCAACTGCCGCAAGCCCTTGCGTGGTCATTGCCGCAAGCGCGCCACCCACCAAAACACCAGCCGCACCAGCCGCTTTAGCAAGTCCCGCAAGATTTCGCCCAGCGCGCTTTAAACCACGCTCTAGGCCAGTCGTGTCTGCGCCAATTTTGACTAAAAGTGGTTTAATCGCCATCTGTCGGCTCCAGTAATCTGCTCAAGCGGTCAACCTCACCTTGCGATAAATGCCCCTTGCGGTTTTTCTGCGGCGTGATTTGGTGCGATAGATATTCTGCAATAAACTCAGAAAATGTCATCTTCCAAAACTCAGACGGGGATATGCCCCAAGATCGCGCTATCAGATATAGATTGTTAAAATCTATGTCTCGGAGTTCACCCTCTTCCGCGACTTCGGTTGAGGCTTCGACTTTTTTCCAAGATCAATCGACGGCAATACCGCCGCCACAAAAGCAAGTTGAAAATCAATCATTTCCTCAGAGCCGCCGGTGATGAATGCGTAGCTTTCATCCTCGGATACCTTGACGCCTGCCTCTGCCATGAACACCCGATGCACATCGGTCAGATCAATGGGATCAGCACCGCCTTTAATGCAAGCGTTTGCCAAAGCAAGCGCATGGATACCTTTGGCTTTGATACGTCGAAGCAATGCCAGTGACGGGGTGAACGTGTATTCATTGCCCTGCCACTGGATTGTAAGCTCTCTAAAAACTTCGCTCATCAGGATGCCGTAATCGCGCCAGAGCTTTCCAGAGAAAGCGTGAACGTAATTGTGTCGGCTTGTTCGCCTGTCGCCTCAAATGAGGTGATAAAGAACGATCCTGTATAAGTCGCAAAGCTGCCCATATCAATTTCAAAGGCATGAAGCGCGCTATCAGATGTAGCCGCCGCCGCCAATGCAGAGAATGTCGATGCCGTTGCAACGCCAGTGCATGACAAACTCATGCTTTTCACGCCGATGTCGTCCAGATACGTCCGAACGCCAGCGTCATCTTTGTCGGTGATGTCGATGGCCTCGTTATTGAACGTCATGCTGTCAGTGCGCGCGCCCGCGACTACAACATATGTTGATCCATCCGACGCATATTTGATCCGTAGATCACGACCTGCTTCTGCTGCCATTGTTTTGCCCTTTCATTGGCTTTGCAAACTTGTATCACGATTTTGGAAACTTGCAAAGCTAGGTTCCATCGTCGTATGTAATCCGAAATGTCATTGGCCTGTACCGAGTGAAGCCGTCTGGGTCCGGTATATTGCCCGGGCTTTCCTCAAACAGACAATTCACAGTGTTTGATCCGGCAATAACCAAGTCAAACTTGTGCAAAAGGTCATATACCTGTTGCGCCGTTGCGTTTGCAAGATCAACGGCAGATCGCGTTGCGGTCGGTCTGCAAAAGGTCGTAATCTGGATAAGCTGCTCGCCGCCGTCACTGGTCTTTGTATCCCATGCGCGCGCGCTCACGTCCTCGATGATGCAATACGGGAACGGCGCTAGGCTTTCAGGGCGCGTGTCTTGCGGCTTGTCGTATCCGATATAGCTGACCAACCCAGATAATGTGGTATCACCTGCCAGCCGCGCCCTAACGGCTTGCGCTACGCCTGCAAAGTTCATCGCGTGGCCCTCCGGATAATATCTTCCAGCTTGCCGATATAGACGGGTCGCATCCGCTCCACCGCTGGCCTGAAGAATGGGCGCGATGCCATGCGGCTTGTGCCGTATTCCAGCCATGTCGCATAAATCAATTCGCTGCCAACTGTGGCGGTCAGATCGCCAATGCGGTCGAATGTGATGCTATTGGCAAGCCGTCCTGTGTCTGTCATGGGCGGCTGTCCGGGCGCGGATGCAGTGTGCGTGCGTGTTGGATTGCTTTTTCTGTACGTCCGCCCCGACGCTGGCCCGTTATCTAGGCTTTTAACAATATCGGCCTGCATCTCTATGGCGACGGCTTTGACTACATTGCCAGCTTCTTCTCGCAGATCGTCAGATAGCCGCCGCAATTCGCGCTGTAGCTGTTCCGAACCCTCAAGGCGAATTGTGACGGTCATGTCGCATCGCCCATGTTTACGTCGATCTCAAGCCAACGGTCATCCATATCAACATTCGCAATAAAACGGATGTTGCACGGCCTGCCCCGGATCAACACGCGGTCTTTTTCGGTAAGATCTGAGTTGTAACGGGTCACAATGCGATAGTTTGCCGTGGCCTCGGTGCGCTCAGACGCCCAACGCTCGCGCCCTGACATAGGTTTAACCATCGCCCGCGTCGGAGCATCTGCAATTGTGGCCCAGCCTTGAATGCGCGCGCCGTAATCGTCAGCCGTGTTCGTCACGCGCTCGAACGTCACAGGCTCACGCAGATCGCGTGCGCTATACTTAGAAGGCTTGCAACAGTTCACCATGCCAATTCATCCGCGCGGCGATAAGGTGCTAACAACGACTTGGCTTGATCTGTCATGCCTGCGCAACCCTCATACATGCTTGTCACATACATTCGGATTGCCTCAAGGATCGGCGGTGGAATGTCGCCAGAGCCGTAGCCAGCAACGTATGTCACCTGCACCGCGTCCTGCGCCCGCAGATCGCTGGGCCAAGTTTCCCCTTCGTCAAGATAGATACGCCCGCTGGTAAGGTCCACCTGATACCGGCTTGCGTCGTAAGTGCTGGCGTTGTTGCCTCGGTCATAGGTCACGATGCTGGTGACGGACTGCAATGGGGGAAAAGGCAGCTCCAGCGTCTCGCCGCCACCCAAAACGTAAGGCCGCGATGCCGTATGCACGCCCGGCCCCAATGCCAGAAGGTTGTCATCGCCGTGGCCATCGGTAAAGCCGTCTGCCTTGAATACGAATGTCTCGGTCAGGATCGCCTGCCGCAGGTATTGCTTTACCGCCTCAGTGGCCGTGGCGATGTATGCCGTGATAATGTCGTCATCGCCAAAACCGTCAACGCGCAAAAACACTTTCATGTCTGCCAGTGATACGGCTGGGCTGTCCGCCGATGCCGATACAAAAACGGATTTTCGATTGTATCTCATTTCCGGCTCCGCTTTCGTGTTTTATTTTCAGGCGCGGCCTGCATGGCCTTGGTGACAATTTCACAAGCGCCTTGTCCAATAAGTAGCGCCAGCGTGGCGTCATCCACATCGCGCTCAGAACCGGCTTGCCACGTTTGCACGTTAATTCCGTCCAGTGAGATAGGGAAGTTCCGCAGAATTTTAACTTTGTTCATGGGCTGTGCGTCCTCTGCAACATGATTGCTTTATTCCATATCAACACATCTTCTGAACACATGACGAAGAACCGCGCGCCATATCTCGCAAATTGATCTGTGACAAATAGCGTTCCGTTGAAAAATATAAAATCAGTAACACCGCTGACCTTTATCAATGCGCGCCTATCACGAGCAATCATGGTGGTGTAATCATCGCCGATACCCACGTCGATCTCAGCAAATGCGTTTCTGTTGGTGGCCTTGCTGATTTGAAACGTGATGTTGATATTATATGTTTCGCCAGCGGCGAATGGTTGCAACGTGCTGTCTCCAAATACATCAAGGCCAATACCACGGCGAAATTCGGTTGTGCTATTGCTTGCCTGCCCGTCAACAGTGAAGTGTGTCAGCGTGTCGGATGTTATGGATTGCTTGTTGTCCACGGTGTGCGTGGCGTCATGCAGATATAGCCATCCGCCGTTGTACGGCGCGCGGCGCTCATTGCCGTCATCCGTGTGGATGATCATGTCGGCTGCGCGCTTGTTGTCCTCAGTGGCGTCCACCAATTCGGACCAGTTGATATTAGTCATTGGATACCCCTGCGCTTAGTGACGGGCCACCGTAGCGGCCCGCTGCTAAGATCAGGTTGCCGCAGTACCGGCGTCAATTGTGGCCGTAGCCATAACCGCGCCTTTGTCCTTGCGAGCATGAACGGCTACAACGGCGTTTGTGCCGGTTGTGCCGGTTGCCACGATCCGCACATAACGCTTGCCGCCAACGTAGCCGATAGAACCTACCATCGTATCGTCGGCGTCGTCGCTTGTGACAGTCAGCGCGCTTTCAAGTCCAACCAGATCAGCGTCCACAACTGCCGTTGCATCAGCCGCCGCAGTTGTATCGCTTTCCTGAACCTCAAAAGCAAAGCCCGATGCAGTTCCAGCATCTGTAACCGTACCAGTGGAGACTGTGAATGTCAGAGCCTCCCAGCCCTGCATATCAATCCAATCGCCAGCCGATGGCGTAACGCCCGACAGTGTAGCGGATAAGCCTAAGCCAAATTCCGCGTTGTTTCGCATATCAAACTGAGCCATTATGCTGCCACCTTTCCGATAACTGCCGCGTCGAAGGACGTAACATCGCCGCCAACGCGCTGGGTTGTGTAGTAGGTCACGAAGCCTTTGTTGGTGAATGGGTCACGCAACACTTGCAATCCAACGCGATCCACGACCGTGTAGAAGGACGCAAAGTCAGCGTAGACGATGCTCAGAGCGTTTGCCGCAACTGCTGGCATATCGTCCATGAACACAACTGACTTACCCAAAAGCTGGATTGTCGCCTGACCGTCACGCAAAACAACCGGGCTGAAGAAGTAATTGTCATCGCCCTTCAACTTGAGCGCCGCGCCAAAAGTGGTACGTTTCATACCCCAGATCGCGCCTGCCTGATAATCTTCTTTAAGTGCGTTCTGCACCTCGATCAGACCATCTGCATTCATCGCCGTCGCAGACCCCATGTTCACTTGACGCAGTGCGTTGCGTTCATAGGTTCCACCGGTCGATTGTGCCGCGTATGTCAGGAACCCACGCGGCTTGCCAACGCCATCGCCAGAGACGAATGCGGTGTTTTGCGTGCGTGAAAACTTGTCTGCGACCTTGCGGGAAAGCCATGCCTCAACGTCAAGATAGCTGTCCTCAATCATCTCGGTGGTCATGCGAGGGTCGGATTCGATCTTGTGCGCGGTGATAACCTTCTGAGCAAGCTGAGGCGTGTCAGTCTGGCCACTGGATGCACCTTCACCAACCCAGCGAGCGGTGGCTTCCTGATCGTCGATCAGAATGTCGATGCTCTTTGCGCCAGTGCGCTCCACGTTGGCAACTTGGCGGACGGGAGACGTTTCAAATACGCGGTCAATTACCATAGTTGAAAGCTCTGGGCGAACCAGATAACCGCCATCTGGGTTCACGTCTGTTGACATGCCCTTGATCTCGATGCCCTCGGAACCGGCTTTGAAGCCTTCCGGCAAGGTGCCGTTTGACATGTATTGTTTAAACGCATCTCGGTGCTTTTGATCAAGATCAGCGTCCATGCCTTTGCTTTCGCCGCCGTTTGGTCGGTTCATCGCGGCTTCAAGTTTGGCTTGCTTGGTGTTCAAGGCTTCCACGTTTTTCGTGATTTCCTCAACCATGCGGTTGTGCTTTTCTTCTGTGATAACGTCCTTTGGCGCGGATGCTTTCAAAGCGTCCACTTCAGAACGAAGTTCAACGAGGGTCGGGTTGATTTTTTCAACAAGCCCTTTGATTTCTGTCAGGTCGGTCATTTAATGAGCCTCCATATTTGACAAGGTTTCAGTCAAAAGTGCTTTGAGTTCGTCAACGTCTCGCTGAACATTCTCGGGATCGGTCGCGTTGTCTGCGTCTCGCAGAACATCAGACCGTGCCTTCCATGCGCCACCCGCCATAGCTTTAGCCATGCGGTTTGAGTGGCCCATATCCTTAAACGCGCGCTCAATGTGGCGCTGCGTAATATCCTCGGCTTTCATCGCGTAGATGCCAGCCATTTCGTTCATAGGGAATGTGACAATGCTGGTTTCCCAGAGGTCCAGCTTGGTAAGCCTGCGAATGTCTTTTTCGGTGTCCATCTCGTACTCTTGAGTACGATATCCGATGCTAAGACCTTCGATGCCGCCCATCTCGACTAGGTCGGCAATTTCGCCCGCTTTACCGCGTCGGCTTACTCGGCCCTTGATAAATAGGCCGTTTTCATCTTCACCCATTTCATCCCAAGCGCCGATTGGCTGAGATGGATCGTGGTTCCAAAGCATTTTAGGTTTGCGACCGCTGGCAATGCACGCCTTGAATGCGCCGGGCATGACAACATCATTGCCTTTGTCGATGTTGCCAAAGACAGAGCCATAGCCAGAAATTGTGAGGTAATCGTCGCTTTTTCCCTCAACTTTAAGTTCAAGGGTCGCCATCTTTATTTCAAGCGGTTCGCCGCCATCTTTGCGTGCGATGAATTGCAGCATTTAATGATCCATCTATGGGCCTCGGGCGTCTCACGACGGCCTTTGCAGATTGTATAACACGTATTTGCTAACTTGCAAAGAGTTGGGATTAGCACAAAAAAAAGACCGCCCGAAGGCGGCCTAGTAGGGGAGGTAATCAAGATGCTCTTACGGTTTAATGTGTTTTCGCAGAACACTCAAGCGCGATAATTGGGCAAAGCGTTATACGCCCTCAATACATACTCAAGGTCTAGGGCCTTTTTTATGCCTATGCCCGGGGCTTTCATTAGATCGCGTCTCACAGACGTCGTTGACGGGCAAATCAAATCTACCAAATCAAAAACATTATCTACCCCAAAGA
>Ga0070747_1001804_pt1 | contig 10394 bp, 9 predicted proteins | sample VirMetDEL_Mar_31_FD_77321 | JGI IMG/M metagenome (GOLD analysis project Ga0070747, IMG submission 77321) | Aqueous microbial communities from the Delaware River and Bay under freshwater to marine salinity gradient to study organic matter... | ecosystem: Environmental > Aquatic > Marine > Coastal ...
CATTAATTACAACAGTAGTTAATGCTAAAGTGATAAAGGTTATAAAGATAGTATTCATAAGGGTTTGCAGCATATTGTAATATTATTAATTATTTTCAATGATTCCTAAAATGATAGTAATAATGATTAATATTAAAAGAATAACCCTAGATGTTCTTGAATGTAAGAACCAGAATCTAGGGTCATTTTTTTTGTAGTTATCCATATCATAAAGATATGAATTAATTATAAAGTTACCTGTTCTTCAACTGATGTTAATCTAGAAGATACATCACCAATTTCTTGTACTGATACTTGTGGTGCTGGTAATGATAAATTAGCTTTAGCTACTTCTTGACCTAATTTTTCATAGTTGATTAAATTAGATGGTGCAGATGATGCACCTAGAATACCACCTTGTGCAAATCTTTTACCACCACCAGCTTCATTGATAGCAGATAGTAATGGTTTATACATTGCAGTACTTCTTGTATTGATTACAGCTTCACCACCTTCTAGTTCACCATATGGTGTTGGAATACCACCATTCAAATGTGATGCACCATTTAAGATACCACCAGATTTAAACTTAACAGCTTTGATTGCTTGTGATGCAACTACTTGTGCAATTGCTCTACCAGCAGCTAATGAATTTGCAGCTTTAGCTTTAATAGTTGAAGCAATAGATACAGCTTTAGCTGGGTTTGGAATCCCTGGTGGTAATACAGCTGGAATTGCAGCATCATTTGCTGTAGCAATTGCATTAGCTTTGGCTGCATTGTTTTTAATTTGCAGTATAGCAAAAGCAGCTTCAGATAATAATGCACCTATTCTACCAGCTAGAGTTTCACCTAATAGACCAGCTAACTTATCTGACAGTTGTTTAGCTAAGTTTGTCATAGCTTCAGTTCTTTGTGATTCAGCTTCAATCAATGCAAGATTAGCAGCTTTAGTTTTAGCTAGTTCATCTTTCTGAAACTTATCAGTAATATCAGCAAGTGCTAATGCTCTTTGTTCTTCTAGTAATGCTAGTAGTTCAGTTTTTTCAGTTTCATTTAATTCAAGTAGTTCAAGTTCTGCTAATTGTTTTTCATAATCTTGTTCTAGTTTTAGTTCAGCTTTAGCTAGTTCTGATTCTTCTTTAGCTAAATCAATTTCATTTTGAAGTTCTAGTTTTCTATTTTCAAAATCAGATAACCTTTGAAGTTCAGCTTCTTGATTAGCTTCTTCAGATTCTATTAGTGCATTTTCTAGTGCTAACTTTTCTAATTGAAATTCAGTTTCAGTTATTAGTTTCTTATCTAATTTTTCTTGAAGTAAATCAATTTCTTTATCTGCTAATACTCTTTGAAGTGCTAATCTATCTTCATCAGTTTTAGCTAGTAATCTATTTTGTTCTTCATATAATTGAATTTCTAATGCTGCTTGTTCAGCTTTAGCAGATGCAGCTTCTTTAGCTTTATCTGCACCTTCTCTTAATAATGAATTTCTATTCACAAGTTGTTCTGATTCTTGTGATACTAATCTTTCTTGTACTTCAGCTATTTTAGTTAAAGCTTCAGCTTGTGCATCTAGTGCTTCTTTAGATTCACCATCAGCTTGTAATCTAAGTTGTGCAACCTCTAATGCTTTATTAGCTATTAGAAGTTCTGATGCTAATTGATTTTGTAATGATTTACCTAAATCTTCATTAGCTTTAACTCTTTCAGCTGTTGATAATGTTTCATCATCTCTAATTTGTCTAAGTTTTTCAGCAGCTTTTTGTGCATCAAGTTGTACCTTTTCTTGTGTTCTTTGTGCTTTGGTTAATTCAGCTTCTGCTCTAGCTAATTCTTTTGATGCTTTAGCTGATGCTTCTATTTCATTGGTGAATGTTTTAAGCTTCTTAGCTGCTGTATCTAAACCTAAGAATTCTAAACCTGTTGCTATTGCATTCAGTGCTTTAAAGATTCCCTTTTCAACTAATGCAAATGCTTTAACAATACCATCAATTAAGAATTTACCAACTGGTTCTAATACTTTCATTAGTCCTTTTACAATACCACCAAATGCACTGAAAGCTTCTTTAATCTTATTGGTTGATTCTTCACTTCTATTCATTGCATTTCTTACCAATGCGAATACAGCAACTATAGCTGCTAGTACTGCACCAACTGGTGTAGCTATGAATGCTAATGATGCTTTAGTTAACCCCACAAAACCTTGTGCCATTCCTTTTAAAGAATTACCAATAAGGTTTGATGCACCACCAGCTTCTTTACTTCTTGCTGCAAATCCAGCTAGGCCACCATTGAAGATATTCATTTCTTGGAATGCATCTTTGATACCATTCTTGTAATCACCTATCTGTGTTTTCTGTACTTCAAGTTGTGATATGTTTGCTTTAATGAAATCAGTATTTTCATCTACCTTTTTATTGATAGCATCAATTGCTTTAGCACCTTCTACAGTTTCAGCATTCAATTGATTTCTAATGATTTTTAGTTCTGCATTATTTTGTTTAGCAGCATCTAGTGATTTAATTTCTTTATCTAGTTCAGCTGTTAGATTACTATTAGCTTTAGTTGTAGCTTGAAGTACCTTTTGTTGTTGGTTATATTCTTGCTTCAATGATTTTAAATCAGCTTCATTTTGAATGAATTGTTTGCTATTGGTTTCACCAGCAGCTTTAAGTTTGAACTGTGCTACAGCTAAATCATCAATACCTTTTTTGGTTTGTTGAAGTGTTGTTAATAATTTTTTATTGTCTATTGCAAGTTCTGCAATACGTATAGTTTCTGCCATGATTAATAATTAATTTGGGGTGTTGTTATGTTATTCAAATGAATGATAGGTTACAGTGACTGTAATAGTATCTTCATCAGTTAAATCAAATGCATCTTTTACTAATACTCTAATAGTATATGAACCTTCAGATGCTAATTCATTTGGTATATATAATGTACCAAATGGTGATGCTGATGCAGCACTTGTATATGCACCACTACCAACTGGTTTACTATCTATAAACCATTTGTATGATACTATATTACTTTCAGCATCTGATGATGCAGAAGCATTAAGTGTTGATGTATATGGGTCTGTTGGATTTGATTCATAAACATCTACATGGAAACCAGAACCAGCATCAGCTGTTGGTGCAGTGTTAACAAATGATTCTACAGTCACATTTATCTTACCTGTATTTAAACCACTATAATTACCACTACCAGCATCAGCTATATCAAATGTAAATGTGGTTGCACTGGTTGTACCAGATGCTACATCTTTAATTGTTAAATCTAATTCACTGAATAGTATTTCAGTAGTAGCTGTTATTGTATTACCACTTTGTTTTATTAAGATATCATTATTAAACCCACCAGTAATTTTAACTTTTAATGGTGAATCTGATTCTGGGTCAAAATAAGCTGGTGATGTACCAGTTGTTAAATTAGCTTCAGTAATGATTCTAGTGCTATTATAACCCATTAAGAATGAATATTCACCAATCATTGTTGGTGCAGTGTTTGTACTAAATGCTGATACTTCTAATAGCTTAACTTTAGAATTACTATTTGGTTTATTGATTACATTATTCAACATGTAATATCTACCAGTTTGTTTTAGATACTTCAACTTAAAGAAGTCTAGATTATAAATATCAATCACATTTAAATTAGCACTAACATCTATTTCTTTATAATCATTAATCAGATTACCAAACCCTTTATAATAGTTATTAATATAGTATTGCATACTAACATTATTCAATGATAAGAATGGTACTTCACCAAAGTAATTTGAAGTAGTACCACTAAAAAATTTAGCACTAATATTTTGTGTATCATAGTTTAATCTTAAACATTTGATTGGTGTTTCTATTAGTCCTACAACACCACCAGATAAAGCTTCCCAAATTGGTATTGAATATGTTGTATTAAAATATACATCACCAGCGATTAATGGTATTTCATATATGCTTTTAAATAGTGTTCTTTCATCAGCAGCATTAACATTATCAGTTGCTAGTGTACCATCAAAATTGGTTGATACTACATCTTCTGTATAATCATATTGTGCTAAGTTTGATTTAGCATAACCAGAATCATATTTTTCTGATGTGATTTCATTTAATTTATATGTCCAATCTTCTGCACTACTAGTTGCATTTAATAATGTTTCAATCTGCATGAATTTGTAATCACTTGAATCTTTTATTGGGTGAAGTATTAAACCGTATCTTCTCATTACATCTTTGATGAAATCCATTTGTGATACATCTTGTAAGATGGTTGCAAAGTCAACAAATGTACCACCAGATTGTGTTGATATAGTTATACCATTCACTACTGAATAGTTTATATTATATACATCTTCACCTTCATCTAAATAATTTGATTGTGCTACAGTTTCAAAGGTTAAGGTATCACCAGATTCAACTGGTATTAAGATTGAACTAACTTTAGATGTACTACCTTCTGGTAGTGTTATAATACTTTGTGCTGAATCATTCTTCTTTACATATAGTTTTAGATTAGTATCTGAATTTGTATAAGTTGAAGTGATATCTATCTTAATATTTTCAGTTATGGTTGATGTTAATGTACCATCACCACCTGTGGTGAATCCACTGAATGAACCAGATACCCATGTATGTTGGTCTGTATAAGAAATATATGAATCACTAAATTCATTTCTAGCTACAGTATCTGTAGTTCTAGAACCTAAACTATCAAATACAACATCATCTTCAGTAATTTCATATCCATTTGAAGGTGTTATAACTTCAGTTAGATAATCATTATTGGTTGTGAAGAAGTTACCAGTATAATTAATACCAGCTTCATCAAATATCTTAGACCACATTGTATGTGTAAAAACACATGGTGCTTGTCTTTCAACTAATATTGGTGTACTTACTGGTAAACCATAATCAGCTACTGCATAGATATAACCTTCTGTATTAGTATAACTATCAAGATAGATATCAGTACCAGAATAATGATTAAGGTCATTAAAATTAAGTTCATTAATCTTTTTACCTTTTAAACTTTCTATTAAACCAATTGCACCATCATAGATATTGATTTTATAATCATCATCAGTTTGTTTAATAATAGCATACCCACCAGATATTAATGGTATTGAATCAACAATATAATCAGCTGTGATTTTTTCAAATGGTTTTCTAGATGTATTATGATTCACACCTAACATATCAAATATCAATGTATTCTTAGCTGTTCTAGGTAAACTAAAAGTATAACTGAATGATGCTTTTCTTGATGATATATCAGCTACATCACCTATCTGAATTTTTCTAGTGATTGCTTTTTGTGGCAAATCAACCAGTTGATTATTTAAATATAATTGTTCTTTCATCTATTATAGTCTTATTGTCATAGGTTCTGGTAGTTCAATATCTACAGAAACTTTATTGATGTTTGATTTGTTAGCATATGAATGACTACCAATCACTTCAACATTCACCCATTCACCCAATTTATATGGTGTTTGTTCACTATACATTTGTACTGATGGTGATGTGAATAATGATTCTATTACATTCAATTCATCTGAAGTAGCATTACATTTAATACTCATTCTTTCACTAGCTGTTTTACCTAAATTTCTATATGGTGCTTTAAGACCTTCACCAACATTTAAGAATGTATTAGTAGCTACTTCACCAACACTTCTGGCTGTTAATCTTGTCTTATGGAATTCTTCAAATAAGTGATATGAATACCCACCATCATTATTAAACCATTTAAGATATACACCACATTGTGATGGTACTTTTTTCAATCTGATATTGGTTTTGAATGCACCATCTTCACGTATTTCTAATTGGTTATGTAAAGCCAATAATGGTAACCAACTTGAAGTAGTCCAATTAGATGTTGCTTTAGATACATATACTCTATGTGAACCAGTTGTTGTTGCAGTAAATGCTGTTGAAGTCATTGCTGAATTATTATTCTTTATCTCTACAGTTGTACCTGTTATATTTTGTATCTCAAATGAAAATGGGTAACCTTCAAAATAGGTCAAGAAGTAATCAATACCATTGGTTGATACATTATTAACTTGTGCAGTATTATCATAGATTTCTTCACCAACTTGTTTAACTGATTTATAGAATGTATATGTGTTGTTTTGTGTTTCACCAGTACCAGCATCATATATATTGATATCCATGTTTTGTGATAATGTAATACCAGTGTATGATTCAATCCAATCAATTGGATATGTTGAATATTTATCATCAAAACCATCAACACTAAATCTAGCTTTTACAGCTTCTTTTAAGTTGAATAAATATTTACCATCTGCATCAGCATATATTTTAAAATTGTTGGTAAATGTTTCTGATGGGTATAGTGTTATTTCTGCATGTGTTTGACCACTTAAATTAGAACTGAATTCTAAATATGAATCATTATAGGCTGGGTATAATGTACTTGGTTCTTTATGTATTGTAATGCTCATGATTTATATATTTTTTGCTAATACTGCTAATGATGTTTCTAATTCATTTACAAATAGATTTACATTAAATGCAGTTACTTTATTTATTACTTCATCTATTCTTTCTGGGGTTATTACCTGTTCATAAATCTTTAGATGATTTTCTTTATTTGTACCAGATTTAGCAATCTTTTTTGCAATTGCCCATGCTAAACCTGTGATTGTCATTTTATCTGATATTGGTTGTATTCCTTTTGTTTTAATCCATTGTAAAATATTAGCTACTGGTGGTTGTTTACCAGCAGTTCTACCAGCTAGATAATAGTGACCCATTATAATAGCTCTATTAGGTGAATAGATAGCTTCTAAGCCCTTTTCAAACTCACCTGATGTTCTTTTACCAGAAGCATTATAAAGTGTTATAATGTCCTTTAAAATCAAATCTATTTCTTGTCGAATTATTGAATCATTATTCATTGATATTATAGGTTATTATAATACCATCAAGATTGTAATCAAATGCATTGATGACTTCAACTTCACGCCAGTTATTAATAGTATAAATACCATCACATTGAATAGCAGATTTAATAGTTGCTGATGCACCAGATACTATTGGTTTAATATAGTTTTGATATCTAGTATCATAATCTTCTTCATCAATACTAGAAGAATATAATACCATTAGTGAACCACTATATGTTTTAGATTCCACTGAATTATATTCATCAAATATTGTATCAACTGTTACTGGGTCTAAAAATAGATGTGGTACATCTAATTGTTCTTCTTCATCAAATAGATTCATGAAGTCTTTTCTTGCATAAGTAAATATCCAATTATTAGTGGTTGCTATGTTTTTTATTAGGTTATACATTTGTTTTAATTTTATTCATTTCGTTGGTTAAATCTTCTTTAACCTTATTCATTCTAAGCTTTGTGAATACATCAGCATATGATAGATTTAAGATACTTTCATACTTTAGAATATCACCATCAGCTAGATTATCTAGAACATTATAAATACCAAACTTGTTCATTCTTTCAGAACCATTTACTGATTCCCATTTCATATTGGGTATATCACTTGCTAGTGTATTCTGTTCAGCTTTAGCAATGATTTTAATTTGTTCTTTTACTGAATTCAACAATCCAAAGAATAATGTAATAGGCATTTCAAATACCTTTATTTCAGTTATACCTTGAACCAGTGCAATTATTTTAATCAACATCAAATCATTATTATCAGTTAAAGCTTCTTTGATAAAATCAACATGCTTTAACTTTAGGTGAAATACTTCTTTTGTAGTTGGTATTGGTTCTACATATTGAAGTAGATTCACATAATCAATAATGGTTTGTTCATCTTGAATCACAAAATCTTTTAATTTATAGTTCTTTATTTCGTTCATTAGCTTACCCATCTTAAAATATTATGGTTGATTGATGATTTAGATAATATTGTCATAAAGAAATATCTAGCAGCATCAATACCATTATTATATTTATCAATTGGTACACCTAATGATTCACCACTTCTATCTTTTTGATATGAATAGTTTGTGAATTCTTCAATCAGATTATCACCTATGATAATTAGGTTATATTCTTGCATGATTTGTATTCCAGATATGATTGAACCTTTACCTTTTTTAACACCCATTACTGGTATATTATAGGTTCTTAATTCAGCTATTGTTTTTGGTTCTGATGAATCACAAATTATGATTCCATTAGCTAGTTCTGCATCTTGTGTAATATGTCTAGCTATAGCAGAATTCAACAGTCCTTTTTTATACAGTGATTCTTTCATTATGATTGAATCATTGTATTTATATATTTTGATAATGGCTGTTTCATCATTTGAAAACCCAAAATCTAAACCAGCACCTAAATATTTAGCACCTTCTGGTACTTCATTTAGAATATGATAATCTTCAAATACAACACCATCTGCTACACCTAGTTCACCTAATCCTAATACTTTCCATTTGTTTACCCAGAATCTATTACCAGATTTAGCTTTTTCTTTATACCAAAGAATTGAATCTAGTTCACCTTTAGGTATGTATTCATTATCTAAATAGTTTAATTGAATGAAATCAACATTAGGTTGATTGATTAATTCTGAATGTGCCCAGAATCTTCTTCTAGGATTATAATCAATAATTGTAAAATCTGATGTTCTACCTTGTAATTCTAAATAGGTTTCAAACTTGATATTATCAGCTTCATTGATATATAAATGGGTTCTTCTTGAACCTAATCTAGAAGCTTCACCATCAACACTAAAGAATTCTATAATGTTAGAACCATATTTGAAAGTTTTATCAGTTCTGTTTACTTCAAACTTGCTGTAAACATTCATATCTTTCAGAAGCTTTTCAAAATCTCTATATGCACCAGATTTTAAATTAGGTAATGATTCTGCAACCACTGATAATATTAGATTTTTTCTAATACTCATAGCTGTAAAGATGAATAGTTGAAGTATAGATATAGTTTTACTACAACCTTTACCACCTTGTACTATTTTGACTGGTTTAGTTAGTTGTGCAATCTTAGCAAATGCAGCTGATGTTTTATATATACCATTACTCATTATCAATTTGAGGGTTAATACTATCTTCTTTTATTACTTCAACATATTCAGGTTCATCATAGTTTACTTCTTCAGCTTTTGCTGGTTGTAATTGTATTGATTCACCATTCATTATACTTTGAATTAGCTTTTTATGTTCATCATTAGATGCTGTTATTTGTATCAATGGTTGATGAATTTCTTGATGTTGTTGTTTTAATTGTAAGTCTTTAAATTTTCTTTCTAATATCCATGTTGAACCCCATTGATTTTTATTCTTAGCATCCATGATACCAGAAGTTAAATTCAGTTTTTGTTCTACTCTAGCATATGCTAATAATTCTCTAAATTCTTCAACCATTTCAGAATCTATTGAATCAATATTTTCTGGTGATTTCTTATTTAAAGTTGCAGTTTTCCAAAATTCAAATGTTGATGTTGCAACTCTTTCTTTTGGTTTTAATCTATGATTACATGCAACCAATAATTCTGGGTCTGTTAAGATTACAGAACGTTTATCTTTTAGTACTTCTTTAAGTGCTATTATAAAATTTGGTAATTTGCTTTTTCTACCTTTCATAATTAATTGTTTTGTTGGTATAGATATGATTCTTCATTTCTTCTTTTCTTTAATCCTTTCATCACAATACCATTTACTTTATTCCATTTTTTGAACTCATGTGAAATGCTTTCATCATTTGGATTTATATTTATTTTTCTTAATAATGTGCTACTGATAAATGCACCAATACCTACATTATATGTGAATGAAACAACTGCATCAAATTGATTCTGATTCAACCTTACATTCACAACCTTGTTTATACCCTTTTCAAACTCATTTAAGATTGATTTAAGAAGCTTTTCAGCATCTTTGATGGTAATGGGTTCATCAGTTAATTTAACCTTTCTACCATCTAGATAATATGAATTACCATATCCTATTGTTGGAATACCAGCAGCACATAAATATGGGTGATTTCTGAACCCTTCATACTTCTTGATGATATTTAACCCATTCTTACTTACCATCCTATATTCCATGTATCAGTACCCACTTTAATCAAGGTTCTTTTACTAGATTTAGCAACTGTTGCAGTCACACCATCTGGTACATTATTAAAATTTAATATTACACCAGCACCAGCTGTTATTGTAGTTACTCCATTACCAGTATTAATTATTCTAATAATTGTACCTATTGTAAATGATGTACTTGAATTTGGTGGTACTGTAAGTGTATTTGCACTTGCATTATTCATAGTAACTATTGACCCATTATCTCTTGATAGAAGTGTATAAGCAGTTGAAGTATCTTGATAAATATCCCTTGTACCTTTAAGATGTCCACCAGAAGAAAATGTACAATCAACATCACCAA
>Ga0070747_1001808_pt1 | contig 10383 bp, 18 predicted proteins | sample VirMetDEL_Mar_31_FD_77321 | JGI IMG/M metagenome (GOLD analysis project Ga0070747, IMG submission 77321) | Aqueous microbial communities from the Delaware River and Bay under freshwater to marine salinity gradient to study organic matter... | ecosystem: Environmental > Aquatic > Marine > Coastal...
ATTCTGAGCACAAAGAATATAGACTTCTTTGTCAAGCGCTCTACTGCATATTCTAAGAAAACCAAAGCTTTCACCGAAGATGACTTATTCGACGATTAAATATCCGGATAATGCCAAGTCCATTTACCGTTGGGTAATATCTTTTTTCTTCTACGCTTGGCATTATCCGACATTTTGCGTTTGGTTTCTTCTGATTTCGGAATTCCTTTTCTTGCTCTTTGAGCTTCGGCGATTCGTTCTCTCGCTTCTTTAGTGTGAGTTCTACCAAACATAGGATTACCTGCACCCGAAATTTTTTTGATATATTCTTTTGTGTGTTTCTTTCCAGTAAAAGGCCCAGGTTTGCCAAATATAGGATTACCTGCACCAGAATTTTCTTCTGAAAGTTGTTTTCTTCTTGTAATTTTTGCGATTTCTAAAATTCTTAGCGGGGTTCTTGTATGTTTACGATGCCGATTTTTATAAGTACATAATGCCCAGAACGCATGTATCATTTTTGCTTTATCAGAACCCTCATATATTTTAGTTAATAGCCAATGACATAAAAGGTGTTCTCGATATGTTAGCAAAACAAGATTTTCATTTGTGTTTGTACCATTGAATGCTTTGGGTATTATATGGTGTCTTTCATAATAACAATTATCACCCTTGAATCTAATTTGACACTTAGCGTTTTTAATGATATTATAATACCAACGCTCATATTTACTATTATAGGAGGAATAAATATCCATAGGCTGTGTTTCCTTTATAAACATAGAGTAAGTGGGTGGCGGCCGCGACTTACAATTCTATTTATAACACGAAGATGACTTATTTTAAGGACTAAACATGAAAAAATTCTACTGGCTAAACGACGATTCAAGAAAATTTTTATCAAGGGGTTATATTACTGACGGAACTTCTGCTGAAGATCGTATCCGAGAAATTGCGGATACCGCAGAGAAACATCTTAAGAATATGGCCAACACAGATAATCGTAAAGCTAAATTCGACGGATATGCTGATAAATTCTACGAATATATGTCCCGTGGATATTATTCTTTGGCATCACCCATCTGGGCAAACTACGGTAAAGAACGTGGCTTGCCTGTGTCTTGTTTTGGTTCTCATATTGAAGATTCCATGGAATCTATTCTGTACGGTCATGCCGAAAATGGTATGCTGATGAAGAACGGCGGTGGTACATCGGGCTATTTTGGTGATGTTCGTGGTCGAGGTGAACCTATTGCCTTCTCGGGAGAATCTTCTGGTTCGGTGCACTTCATGCAGATGTATGATACACTGGCCTCGGTCGTATCTCAAGGCTCTGTACGTCGTGGTTTCTTTACGGCGTACCAAGATATTGAACATAAAGATGCCGATGAGTTTCTAGATATTGGAACTGAGGGTAATGCTATCCAAGGCCTCACTACGGGTATTACAGTATCAGATGACTTTCTTACTAAGATGAAAGCCGGTGATAGTGAAAAGCGCCGACTTTGGGCCAAAGTACTTCAGCGTAGATCAGAGATTGGATTTCCGTATATTCTATTTAAAGATAATGTGAACAACAATAAGCCACAAGTCTATAAAGATAAAGATATGATGATCAATGCGTCAAATATGTGCGCTGAAATATCTTTACCATCTTCATCAACAGAAACATTCACTTGTGTGCTATCATCTATTAATGTTCTACATTGGGAAGATATTCTAGGAACTGATGCGATTGAGGTACTCACATATTTCCTTGATACCGTATGTGAGGAATTCATCATTAAAACCAAAGATAAGCCATATCTGGAGAGAGCACGGCAGTTCGCTCTTAATCATAGAGCTATCGGCGTGGGTATCCTTGGTTGGCATTCTTATCTTCAGTCTATGATGGTTCCGTTTGAATCTAGTACTGCTGCTCGTAAGAACTTCGAGATTGCTAAAACCTTGAAGGAAAGAACATATGCCGCATCAGCCGAGTTGGCCGAAACTTTAGGTGAACCACCATTACTTATTGGTTATGGAACTCGTAATGCTACTAAGATGGCTATTGCTCCAACCAAATCCAGTAGCTTTATCTTGGGTCAGGTCAGTCAATCTATTGAGGCAGAGTTCTCGAACTGTTATGTGAAAGATCTTGCAAAGATGAAAGTAACAATCAAGAACCAATATCTCAAGGAACTACTTGCTTCTATGGATAAAGATACTCCCGAAGTATGGGAATCTATCCAAAATCGGGACGGTTCAGTTCAGCATCTTACTTTCTTATCTCCGGAAGAAAAGGAAGTATTTAAGACATTCGCTGAGATTAATCCTAATACTATTATCGAGTATGCTGCTATCCGTCAAGAATATTTGGATCAAGGACAAAGCCTGAACCTGATGTTAGATCCAAGTATGACAGTCAAGGATATTAATAAGCTATATCTGTACGCGCATGAGATGGGAATTAAGAGTCTATATTATAGTTTCTCTATGTCTGCTGCTCAAGCACTTACCCGAAAGAGAGTTATGTCAACTGAATGTGTAGCATGTGAGGCCTAAAATGATTAAATGTAATCTATGTGAAACAAGTTTTGAAGTAATTTTTGATCACGAGGAGGATAAACTTGCTTACTGTCCGGCCTGCGGTGAAGAATTGATCGATGATCTTGATGATAACTTATCAGGTTTCGAGTATTGGGATGAGGAATGAGTACTTGGACCTACAAAGGTAAGGACTTTACAAGTGATGATATAGGCGACTACATAGGTTTTGTCTATATCATCACAGATAAACAAACCAATAAGAAATATGTGGGAAAGAAGAAATTCATTTCCAAAACGAGACGAGCACCACTGAAAGGTAAGAAACGTAAGCGGATATTCATTAAAGAATCCGATTGGATGGACTACTTCGGATCAAGTGAGGAAGTAAAAGCCTTAGTCGAAGAACACGGTCGTGATAATTTTCACCGAGAGATTCTACACTTATGTAGAGCTTTAGGTGAGATGTCATATTTAGAACTCAAAGAACAAGTAGACCGAGAGGTCCTTCTATCGGACGAGTATCATAATGCCTTTATAGGATGTAAAATCCATGCTACCCACGTAAAAGGTTTAAAAAAGAGTTGACAGTCGCTATAGTTGTGATATAGTTATTATATCGAAACAAGGAATATATCATGAAACATAAAATCTACGTACTCACCAATAACCAGCATGAAGCTTATATCATGGTACGAAAGGATTACTTTACCCTCGAGTGGTTCAAAGATATTGCTTTCCGTAATGATGTACGGTTTGAAAAGAAATCTGGTGTACTGGCACGGTTCATTCGGGAAAATCTGAAGAACGGTTTGGAACTAGATCGCATTGATATTGATGATGATTTCACTACTCTTCGTGAGGTCCTCGACTACCGCGCCAGTATCATCGAACAATACAACGCAGATGGCTATATTGTGCTTGACGAAAAGTCCGACAATATTCTTGAAGCTTCTGCTGATGCTAACTTTGGTGAAGTACTTAAGCGTATGGATGTACCCAAAGCCGTAAAGGTTTTTGGACCCCAAACCCTTATCAGCGCCCGTAAAGCACTGACGGTGGGTGAATTTTTGGAAAAATTTGCCGCATGATTCTGTACACAGCAATCGTCATGCTGGGTGGTGGCCCGATTAAAGTTCAGGTCACCGCCGCAAATACTATGTCGGCCCGGATGCAGCTTGAAAATATTTACGGTAAAGGTAACATTAGGCAATTGACACGGGCTTACTGATGGGTTATAAAGATTATATCAACTTGAAAACGAAGGAAACTATATAATGTCACTTAATGCAACACAGCGTACTCAGCTTCTTGATCTTATCTCCAGCTGTAATTCCGATGATCTCAAAGATGCATCAACTATGATGAAAGCCCGATGGAATGCTCTGGCTACAATGTCAGTGATGAAATTCCGTGTGGGTGATAAAGTACAGTTTGATAGCGCCAAGCGCGGCACTGTGTCTGGTAAGATCATGAAGGTTAACCGCAAGACCGTTAAGGTACGGGCCGATGATATGGTAATGTGGACAGTATCACCCGGTTTGCTTAAAGCACAAGAACGGGTATAATATGTCTATAGTGGCTGATGAAATCGCGAAAATCTACGCAGAAGATATAGCTTCGGATATGGAAGATTATTATCGCGGTGAAATTATGCTATGGGCTATCAAGAATAATATCGAAATGGCGAGTAGGGAATATATCTCTACTCGTTATTGGAAAGAAGTAGAAGGATTATAAATAGATAGTATATCGACCAAGAGGATCATAATATGGCCCAGTATAATAAAGTACTACAAGATTTTTTATCATCCAATAAATCTCTATACGAAGTGAATATGTTATCTAATGACTCCGGTAGTGTAATCTCACCCACAGACCCTTTACCTGTATCTATTCATGCCGCACCCTTCGGTGGTGCTGACGTCACCTCTAAGAATAGACTTAAAATATCTCCTTATCAGATCGCATTTTTCAATACATTCCAGTTCAGTAAAGATGATGATCTTTGGGATGAGGAATTAACTACTAACGCCACATCAATACATAATAATAACACAAATACTATCGAGATGACTGCGACTACAGATCAAGGATCTAAGGTTGTACGACAAACTAAGACTGTGGCGAGGTATATACCAGGTAGAACTTCAACCCTCACGCAATCAATTAGATTAGGTGATGCCGACCCGGGATACCGTAAACGAATTGGTCTATTCGATGAGAATAACGGTTTCTTTTTTGAGGTAGATAATGCTGCATATAGCGTTGTCGTAAGAAGTTCTGTTACGGGTTCGGTAGTCGAACAGCGAGTATCTAGAGATGACTGGAACGGCGATAAATTAGATGGCACAGGACCGTCGGGAATTATTGCTGATGTTACCTATCATCAACTTCTGTCTTTTGAATATGAATGGTATGGAGCCGGCCAAGTAAAAGTTGGATTTTCGATTAATGGTATTACGCATTATATCCACACTTTCAATCATGCCAATGTTATTTCTCTACCCTGGTCTTCTACACCCTTTCTACCCCAAAGATTCGAGTTAGAAAATCTTACTGGTCAAGAAAATCCTTCAAGATTATATCAGGGATCTAATTCTATAATTACAGAAGGAACTACTGAGAGATTAGGTACACCAGAATCATATCTTACACCATTGGCTGGTACAGGTATGACTACCGCAAATGTGTTTTATCCAGTATCATCTTTAAGGCTTAAGTCCACGGCACTTAAGGGTATTGTATTACCGTATTCTTTCCAATGTGCTACGATAGATAATACCACACTTTATTATAAGATTATACGTAACGCGACTTTAACTGGTGGTACATGGTCAGATCATCCCGACCCTAATAGTTTTACTCAAGTCCACACATACAGCGGAGATGCTAGTCCTATAGGTGGTGGGTCCAATTTAACTTCAGGTATCGTTCCTACTGGATCAGGCTCATCCGTGGTATTTGATGGTAGTACATCATATCAGATAGGCCGAAATACGTTAGGAACAGTAAGTGATACTTTTACTTTAGCTGTTGCTGCTTCTGGGTCTAATAAAAGTGCTATAGCTTCAATGAACTGGGTTGAACAGAGATAATGAATTGGATTGAAATTGATAGATATCTTATGAGAGTTATAGCTCGTCATACGGATGTTAATGATATGTTGACTGAGATTGAAAGACACTTCAAGTGGAATAGATCTCAATCGGTGGCTGCAGTAGGTCCTCTACTTGAAAGATCTGGTAGTACTATGCAAACCAAATCAGTGAAAAATACTAGAAAATATACCAGAAAATAGGTTGACAGACATATCAGTTTAGGTTATAAGTAATATAACATGACAAAATACAACACTAACTTTGAATTGGATTTAAACGACATAGAGCTGATTGAAACTTCACTCAGAACATCTATGCGGAACGGTTCAGAAGAAATAAAAAAGGAAGCTCATATGCTTCTTGGTAAGTTGCATAACCAAAAAGAATGGTATGTACCTAAAGAAGATTTTATCCCAAGAGGATAAATAGTTCACACGCGCCCGTAGCTCAGCTGGATAGAGCACGGAACTTCTAATTCTGGGGTCGGGGGTTCGAATCCTCCCGGGCGCGCCAATATAATGCCTCCTTGGTGGAATGGTAGACACTGGACACTTTTTATAACTGTCTACCAAAATTTCATTTCTTATAAATAGTACTGATCGCGGTGTTAGCGCACCCATCAGTTCTAGAAATATAAGAAGGAAATTCCCAGCATGAGTATATTTATTTGCCATTACGGCTGTGGTCGAGAAGCTATTAAACAGAATAAATCTGGTAATTGGATGTGTGAAAACTCTTCAAGTAAATGCCCAGAAATAAAAAAGAAAAATTCAATGGGCGGCGTGGTTGCCTATACAACGGGTAAAAGGATTAAACCTAAAGACCAATATAGGAATTTACCAGAAGAAACCAAAGAAAAAATGGCGTGGAAGAAAGGAAAATATTCTGCTTCTTTTGAATATGATGGTAAAGGTAATCATAAAAAAGTCTTAACTGAGGAAAGGGGACATAAATGTGAAGATTGCGGCAATACATGTTGGCAGAACAAACCGATACCCTTAGAATTAGAACACGTGGATGGTAACAACAGAAATAATATTAAAAGCAATCTTAAACTGCTATGTCCTAATTGTCACGCCTTTACAGAATTTTATAGAGGTAGAAATAAGAACACTGGAAAATTAAAAGTACCAGATGATGATATTATTAAGCTAATACATGAAGGTTTAAACAACAGACAAATACTTTTATCTGTTGGATTGGCTGCCAAAGGCGGTTCTTATAAAAGAGTAAATAATCTTAGAAATATGATTAGAAATGGGCACGTGGCGAAATTGGTTGAAACGCAAGGCACTTAAAATGCCTCACAGATTAATGATCACATTGTGGGTTCGAGTCCCACCGTGCCTACCATTATCCTCCTTTAGAGTACCGGTTCGAATCCGGTAGGAGGTACCAAAAACGAAAGTATATATTATGAAATGGTTTTTAGTTATTATTCATCTACTTGAATATAGTGACGGTGAAACATTCAGTAGCTCAACTATTATCGAACCACCCAGTAATATCGAATATGATACTACAACTATGACTGGCTGCTTTAAGTTCAGGGAATATGTCTTTCAGCATATGATGGATTTAAGTACAGAAGGTCAAAACGTAATCTGTATTAAGAAATAATGGAAGTGAGACTTGGTAGTCAGAGGAGTCTTATAAGCTCTTTGCGCCAGATTAGCGCCTTTGAGGTGGTTCGAATCCACCCACTTCTACCATTAACTTAGGAATGTTACATGAAATTTACTCGCGAAAGTGAAGATAAAATCCGTACTGCTTTGATATTAATTTTGCAGTTCTCTGTTTTAATTGCATGTATCATCGGTTTAATAGTTTTTATAGTAAATGATCCATCCCTATTTTTCAAACTTGCGGCATGGGTTATCTTTTTTATTACCTGCTTTGTCGTAATAATGTGGTTAGGTGGTGACGTAAATTTCGGCTCCGATGATTAACATTATGCTCCTTTAGTTTAGCGGTCAGAACGCAGCGCTCATAACGCTTGTAGCCTCAGTTCGAATCTGAGAGGGAGCACCATAATTTTTTATTTTATTTTTGACTTTCGGTCACCACATATATAAATAGATTTAGATAACAAGGATCAAAAATGTTTAAGTCACAGCAATATCATAATAGTATTTCCGATTTCCCGGCGGTCAATTGTGAGTGGAAAATGGAAGCACGTGAGGGCACTGATATTTAAGATTCTTAGATAATATCAGTTTTAATAAGCCCTCCAAGTGAAAACTTAGGAGGGTTTTTTATTGGAAACGACATGGTAGAACTTATACTTTGGATTGTTTTTATCATCATCTTTGTTCTAGTGATAATGCTAGGATATGGTTACTTTGATTAATGGTATGGCGAATGGTTTCGGCGGTTCTCTCATAAGGAACTAGAGGTGGCTCAATTCCACCCCATACTACCAAAAATAATGGTTGACAGACGACATAACATAGGTTATATAAGGTATAACGAAACTTAAAGGATTGCATTATGACATATCTAACTGTACTAATAGGAATTCTTACTATTCCACTTTTTGTGGGATGGCTTAACTCTAATCAGGTAGAACCGGATAAAAATCCGGTATATTACCACTAACTAACCCGGAGATTAATCTCCACGCTATTTTAAAATTGAATATTTACGTAGATACCTAGGATATAATTGTCCGATAATGGTTGTAAAGTCTACTTACACATGCTAGTGTAAAAGAAGTAAACACGGTTCGAGTCCGTGGTCCGATGGGTTCGGTGTTTATCTTAGGATAACGAATAGGAAGATATTCCGCTTGAAGGTGCAAATCCTTCAACACTAGCAGCTGTAAGTAGATTTTGGGCGGGTTCAGTCACTGGTCGTGGCAGAGGGTCTGTAAAACCGGAGCGAAAGCGCGAAGTTCGATTCTTCACCCGCCCACCAATATAATGCCTCTGTGGTGGAATGGTATACACGCGTGTTTTAGAAGCACGTGCTTAGGCTTGAAGGTTCGAGTCCTTCCAGGGGCACCAATATTAAAAAGTGTAATTTGCTCGGCTGTGGCAGAGTGGCAATGCGCCCGGCTGTTAACCGGAGACCCGAAAGGCGTAGGTTCGATCCCTACCGGCCGAGCAAATTACACTTAAGAAACAACTTGGTGTGGGGAAGTCTGGCCGTTCCCGTCTGCCTTGGAAGCAGAAGATCGTAGGTTCAAATCCTACCGCCGAGACACAGAGAACATGAAATGTACCTATAGTAATGACAATAAACCTATAGGTACATTTCATGTTCTACACAATTTACAAGATTACCAACAAACTTGATGATAAAACTTTACCAAAGGATATATATGATGGAAAAAGTAATTCGTGACGGAAAAGTAGCAGTAATCGTATCTCCAGGATATGGTGCAGGTTGGTCAACTTGGGTTCCAGATGAAAGTGTTTGCTTTGATCCTATTATTCTAAAATGGATTGAAGAAGGCAAAGTGGGTGATCCACCTTTAGATCACTATGGCGAAGATGCTCCCTACTCGGGCGGATTGCGCGGCGCCGAAATTCGTTGGATTAACGAAGGAACCGCTTTCCGTATTACTGAATACGACGGATCTGAATCACTTGAAGTGATCGGAGATATTGACTACTTAACTGCATAATAATGGAGCCACGGTATAGATGGTTTAGGACACCCCACTTTCACTGGGAAGGGCGCTGGGTTCAAATCCCGCTGGCTCTACCAATATAAAGAGAGAATGATATGCTTACTGAGAAACAATTTATAGGAGAAGATTATGTTAAAGAAGCGAAATGATTTCACTATTCGGCCTAATGATCAACCCCAACGGAAAACTGCTACAAGTGATCTTTGGGATATCGTGATTGGTAGATCTATTCTAATCACAACCGTCAAAGGAAAGCTTGAAGCTCAAAGCCTTGCAGATAAGCTTAATGAAGATAGTCATTATCTATATCGAGGTCAAACTCGATCAGACAAAGGTTTTGTAAAAAGGGTGAATAAAATGGTTGACAGTGTTACTACTTAATGGTATAACTAATATATCGAAAACATAATAGGTGATAACATGACACGCTTCAACAAAAATGACTTCACAAAATCAGGTGACTATATCTTTTACGGTGCTGATCGCAAATTTGTTGCTCGGTTCAAGTACAAGAACGCTCCTGTCACTAAAGCAAAATTCTTGAAGCAGTTGATTGCTAATCACACAGTTGAAGGTTACTTCGCTGAATATGACAAGGGTATTACCCCACTGGCAATTCTGAAAAATGCTGACCCAACTTGGTATACCCGAATTACTAAAAAGACATAAAACTGGCGCAGGTAATAACCGTAAGACGCTACTAATTCCATCGCAAAGATTGTTCCTTATATTTTATTTTGAGCAAACATACAATCCGCGATTAGAAGTATGACGCAAAAGATGTTCCTTATATTTTATTGAACAAAAAATACATCTCGCGTTTTAAAACACGGTACTGATTAAGGTGGAGCAATCAGTTAAATCGCCCTTTGCACCGAGGGTTGAGCCAACCACATATGGCCCATTGGTGTAATGTTAGCAACACCGGGTTGTCAGTCCGGAGGCGGGAGTTAGATTCTCCCATGGGTCGCCATATTATTGGAGGGCGTAGCAGAATGGTGATGCATCAGACTTTGAATCTGGTTTTTGGGAGGTTCGATTCCTTCCCCTCCAGCCAACATGGAAGGTAGTGTCCATGGGGACAAGCAGACTTGAAATCTGTCGCCGGGCTTCGGCTCGAGGGTTCGATTCCTTTACCTTCCGCCA
>Ga0070747_1001810_pt1 | contig 10372 bp, 7 predicted proteins | sample VirMetDEL_Mar_31_FD_77321 | JGI IMG/M metagenome (GOLD analysis project Ga0070747, IMG submission 77321) | Aqueous microbial communities from the Delaware River and Bay under freshwater to marine salinity gradient to study organic matter... | ecosystem: Environmental > Aquatic > Marine > Coastal ...
ATATCTCTGAGGACTACAAAGGTAATAGGAGTAGCACACCTCTGGATCCTAAGGTCAAGGAAAGACGAGAGGCAGTGACAGAGTACGCATGGGAAACAGGTTGCTTTAAGTCTGACAACTGTGAGGCAGATGACATTGTATCTATATGGGCGCAAGAAGCTTATGAAGCTGGTGAACATTACATCATAGCTCACATAGATAAAGACATTGACATGGTTCCCGGATGGCATTACAACTTCAACAAGAAGACACAATACTTCATTGACGGTGACCAAGGTCATTACAAAATGTGTATTCAAATGCTAACAGGAGACAGTACAGATAACATTCATGGACTAAAAGGTATAGGCCCTAAGAAAGCTGAGAAGATTTTAAAAGATGTACCGACAAAAGATATGATTGAGACTGTTGCTAACACATGGCGTGACCATCATCCACGTGATTGGAAACCTAAGCTTGAGACCTGCTTCAACTTACTATACATGCGCAGGAATTGGGATGGGTTTCGTAGGTTAACTATTGAAGAGGTGTTTGTTAATGAGTAAACCATTAGGACACTGGAACTACAAAGGAGATCCCTTTGTTGTTGACGATTACTTTGGTTTCATATATCTTATAACTGTATCTGTACCCGATGGTAACCCCATAAGGTACATAGGTAAGAAGCAGTTCCATTCATATAAGAAAACCAAAAGAGACAAAGAGTCTAACTGGAAATCGTATACAAGCTCCTCCAAACATATCAATGAACTAAAAACTAATGGTTCTGAATTGTCTTACGAGATCATTCAATTGTTTGAAACACGAGGTGGCTTGTCAGCAGCAGAGTGTAAAGTTCAATGGTACTTAGATGTTCTTACAGAGAAATGCCTGTTAGGTGTTCCTCTGTACTTAAACAGACAGATAGGTGCAATTAAGTTCATTCCAAAAGAAGCAATAACAGATGAAACAAAAACAAGACTTGACGAAATCTACAGAAGTGGAAGATTACTTATTGAAACCAAAGGAGAAAAAGCAACAGAGACTTGACGCTAAGTCTAAGGCAAGTACCAGACGTACTGATACTAAATCTATAAAAGAAAGCAGGTGGAATTGATGAGTGCAACATTCACTAAGCACTACCCATGTAAACATTGTGGGTCTTCAGATGCAGTAGCACTATGGTCTAATGGCAGAGGTAAATGTTTTGCATGTGATAAGCCAGCATTCCTAGATCAGTATGATGATACAGTCGTATCAAAGTTTAACCCCAACACCAAACGAGAGTACGATATGAGTGGTGATTCACTTCAAGATATAATGAAATATGACAGTGCAGGTGTACGTGAACGTGGTCTGACTAAGACTGCATGTGATGAATACGATATGAAAGTATCTTATGACGCTAATGGTACAATAAATGCACACTACTACCCATACACAGTTAAAGGTAAGGTGGTTGCATACAAGAAAAGAACTTTACCCAAAGAGTTCCGAGTTGTAGGTGACCTTAAGAACGCTAAGCTTGAACTGTTTGGTCAGTCTAAGTTCCAACCCGGTGGTTTTAAGGTGATCATAACTGAGGGTGAGCTGGATGCTATTGCAGTGCAACAAGCTATGCTTAACAAGTACAAGAAGACATACCCTGTGGTATCCCTGCCATCCTCATCTAACATGAAGATACTTGTAGCTAACAGAGATTGGTTACGATCGTTCAAGGAAGTCATCTTAATGTTTGATCAAGATGAAGCTGGAGAAAAAGCAGTAGCAGAAGCAGCTAAGATAATTGGTTGGGATAAAACTAAGGTAGCATCCCTGTCTTCCAATGATCCCTGTGATGCTCTGATAGCTAACCCATCTGAGATCATAAGCTCTGTGTTTAGTGCAAGAAGCTACACACCTGCAGCTATTGTACGTGGTGAAGCTATTTGGGAGGCATACGTTGAACGTAAATCTGTTGAGTCTGTGCCATACCCTAAATGTCTTGAAGGTCTTAACGATAAGCTAGATGGTATGCGTAAGGGTGAGATAGTCTTATTCACATCTGGAACTGGTTCAGGTAAATCAACAATGATCAAAGAGATCATACTAGAATTGGAGGATAACACCGATGAATCGATTGGCCTTGTATCTCTTGAAGAAAGCATTGGAGATTCTGCAGAGAAATTTATCAAGATGTTTACTCCTACAAACCCGACTGTTGAGCAAGAGCGTAGGGCATTTGAAAGAGTATTTGGAAATGAACGCCTCATATTACTTGACCACAATGGAGCTGTTTCAGATTCTAGTCTCATTGACCAAATCGAAAACCTATGCTTACTTGGGTGCCAGTATATCATTCTTGATCATATCACCATCGCTGTATCTGAAGGGGCTGATGGAAAGACAGGTAACGAAGCCATAGATTCAGTCATGTCTGACTTACTTAAGATAGTCAAGAAGCATAACGTATGGCTAGGGTTAATCAGTCACCTTAGGAAGTCACAAGGTAGGTCCTTTGAAGAGGGCCACCTATCATCTATTGATGACATCAAAGGTTCAGGCTCGATTAAACAGATCAGCTTTGATATAATTACATTCTCTCGTAACTTAGTGGCAGAAGATGAAGATGAAAGAAACACAATTAAACTCCGAGTACTTAAGTCACGATTCACAGGACGAACTGGAGACTGTGGTTCAGCATACTACGACACCAGAACCAACCGACTCAGAGGACAAGAGGACTTCCTCGAGTACACTGGATAACTCAGGTGGTATAGAAAAGATAACAGAGTATATCAAGGAAAGATGTGAGGGTAATACGTTCCGTGGGAGGCCCCCAGAAGGGGCCAGATTGATCTCTTCAATGATCCCATATGGATGTAGCTACGAGAAGCTATCTGTAAGGGCCGTAGCAGGTGCTGTGGCAGCTTATCAGAAGTCCCGAAGGTCATCAGCTAGCCCCTTTAAACTAACCGTCACATCGTCTGTGATAGGCTTACAGGTGCTGTCTGCTTTAGGTGTACTAAACACTAACCATCAAGAGATTCTGGCAGTAGGTGACCTATACCTAGAAGCTTTCTTTCAACTGGGTTATATCCATATTGAAAGAGAGTACAAAGGGTTTCGTGCACCGTACATTATACAGTTGCTAAGCACATGGGCTACCCTTGGAGACCTACCACCTGAGTATGTAAAGAGTACGCTTATAGGTACGTCCTTTACACCACCAAAAGACATCGTGTCATTGCGTAATGAGTTCACCAAGAGGCCATACATAAAGCGTATGAGTTCAGAGGAAGACTTTAAGCAGCTTATAGGAGCACCTTTTATCACTGCCCTTAACAAGCTACAGCAAACACCTTGGAGACTCAACAGTACAGTTGCCAAAGCCTTAGAGACTAACCTAGGATTGTTCATAGATCTTGAAGATGAGTCTATAAAAGCTAAATCAAAAGCTATAGAGATGAAGTTTGTCATGGCTAAGGTACATGCCATAGGACTACGTGACTTCTATCAGATGGTAGAGTGTGACTATCGTGGACGTGTGTACTACACTGAGCCATTCCTAAACTTCCAAGGGTCTGATGTATCTAAAGGACTCTTTGAGTTTGCTTATGCAAAAGCTATGGACACTGAGGGATACAGGTGGTTGTGCATACATACAGCTTGTTCTTATAATCAATCATATGAACTGGAGGAACTACCCGAATGGGCGACAGCGGACTACAAAACTTATCTTCAAGACGAAGGATTATCCACAATCTCAGTAGACAAGATGACCCTAAAGGATCGAGAGTTGTGGACCCTAAACAACCTGACTTGGATAAACCAATTAGCGGATGGACAAAGCTTCAGGACAGAAGCAGAAAAGCCCGTTAGCTTTCTTGCATGTTGCTTAGATGTGGCAGGTTATAACAATGCTGTACTAAATAATAAAGTACACATGAGTCGTACACCTATCCCGGTTGACGGGAGTAATAATGGTTGGCAACATCTGGCAGCTATCTCTAAAGACAAAGAAGCTGGTGAGCTTGTGTCCCTAGTACCAAGAGAAATACAGAAAGACTTCTATGTTCAAGTGGCTAAACGTCTTATCGACAGGATGCCTGAGTGGTTTGCTGAACGTAACATACCAATGAAAGCTATCAGGAAAGGGATAGCTAAACGTGGCTCCATGACAAGGGCTTACTCAGCTGGTCAGAAAAAGATAGCTGCTAACATGTACTACGACTGTAAGGTTGAAGGCTATGATAAGATGTACAATATCACAGAAGATGACTGTACCCCTCTATCTAAGCAACTAATACTTGCAATCAATGACACATGTGTAGGTCCCTTAAAGACCATGAAGTTTATACAGAAGATGACTGACCATATCTTATCAACAGGTGAGACATGTACACGTTGGACAACTCCCTCAGGATTCCCAGTGTTGTACGAAGTGTGGAGGCAGAAGAACATCACTGTACGCAGTACCATCCGTGGTCTTGGTCAGATAGGTCACAGCATTAAGATACCTTACATCACTTCCAATGGCGATCTGTTGCCATGTAGGAGATCGTTTGCATCTGGATGCTCACCTAACTTTGTCCACTCAATGGACGCAGCACACATGGCTAAAGTTATTCAGAGTTTCTCTGGAGACTTTGGAGCTATACATGATTCCTTTTCTACTCATGCATGTGATGTGAATAAACTTGTTGACCACACCAAGTGGCAATTTGCTATGATGTACAACAGAACTAACTTCTTCACTGCTATAGAAGAGATGCTACTAGAAACCCGAGAGGGCTATGAACTTAAACAACCAGAGCTTGGTGACTTAGATATATCTGAGATCATATCTTCTGACTATTTCTTTTGTTAAGGATAATTATATGAGTAACGTAACACAATTCCCCGAAAAGTATGCATCTGAAAACAGTATGCTTCAAGACTTAAACGATTTAATACAAAGCTACAATGGTAAGATGACTAACGTAGCTATGCTGGGTGTGCTTCAAGCATCTGCTAACTTTGTATTCTTATCTATAGCTCAAGACTCTATAGATTCTGATGAAGGGGAGGAGTAATGTATATGATCTTTGAAGAGTTAGAAAACAATGTGATTGATTGGGGTAACCGCAAGGGTATCCTTGGAGATATCTTTGAACATAAAGATCTTGTGGAGAGGAGAAGTAAACAGCTGCTCAAGTTCTCAGAAGAATCTCAAGAGATGATTAAGGAGATACATGAAGGTGATGTAGATCGAGTACGAGATGAGATGGGAGATGTGCTGGTGACCCTAGCCATCCAAGCGAACCTATGGGGTTTGTCTCTGACAGAATGTTTAGAGGAAGCCTATAATAAAATTAACGTACGCACGGGTCGTATGGTAGATGGAGTATTTGTAAAAGATGAGTAATGAAAATAAGTCCTACAATATAGTTCCGGGTATTGACGATATGGAGTACGTTGAGATGTTTAATCTTGACCCAGCCCTTGCCTATACACCTGAGATCAATGAAGCTATCCTTAGTAAAGTCTGGGAACAGAACTACTCAGGTGCAGTTGCTGAGGGTCTCTCAGAAAAAGAAGCTATGGCTCATGCTGAAGCTCAACGAGTATCAGGACGAATGACTGTAGCTAATGCTACGAAAGATAAGTAATAAAATAACCCCCAAGTATACGTAATGTATACCTGAGGGTAACGCCCCCTTGGATCCTTAACTGGATTCCTTGGGGGCTTTCTTTTTATTATCTATTGTTATGTTTAATCAGCTTCACGGAGTGCATCTAAACTATACTGATGTGAATCCTTAACCTGAGATCTGATCTTCTTACGACCTTCCTTTGCACGTAACCTTAGTCTCTCAAAGGCCTTCGCAAGGTTCTTCACACCACTATCGTTAAGAACTGCAAGTGATAACTGATATAGTTCCTTGTTTGTGATAAGATTCCAAGGTTCCTCAATCATACCCTCAGCTTTACTGTCAAGGCTATTCACATAGTTAAGAGACCTATACTCAAGTTCAGAAGAGTAGATAGAACTATCACTGCCCATACCCTTCAGCTCATTATAAACATAATTGGCATGGTTAGGGTCTGCAGGGAAGCCTAAAGGATTACCTTCTGCCAATGAACGTAAGTTCGCAAGGCCTCTGTGAGTAGCCTCACGGATACCTTTCTGCATCTCACCTATAAGGTCATAGTCTAATGTTGTATCTAACCAAGCATCGTTTATAGCCTTATACGCAGACCTAAATGAACCTGCATCTGTTATGATCTCATCATAGACAGGTATCAAGTAGGGGTCTCTTCCATTCTGGGCAGCACGAAGCTTAGCAAGGTACTTACCAGTGCCTAAAACAACAAGAGATGAAGCATCGAAACCAATAGTAGTTTGAGCTAATACACCTTGACTTGCACCTAAACCTGCAACACCATTCCTATCGTACAATGCTGAGGTATCTATGTCATACGTTGATGTAATCGCAGACTTACTGGTACCACCTTCACTGATATAGATACCATCCTTACCTGCTGCAAACTTCTTCTTATTAGTAACATCAAAGAACTGACCTTTCTCATTCCTCTTACGAGTACGAGTAATAGCAGCAGACGCTAACTTAGCCTCAGTCATAACAGTACCACTGATAGATGTTTGCTGACCTGTTGGTTGTGTGTAGATAATAGGTTCATTTACAAACCCAGCGACTTTCACATAACTCTTAAGCATATTAACATAGTTAACAACATCAGCACCTACAGTAGCTACAAGATTATCCTTAAGGGCATTATTAAGAATCTTTATTGCCTTATCAGTTCCTATTTCACCAGCAAGAAGTCCTATCTCTGAGTTAGGGTTTGATATAACTGCCTTAACCGCATACTGTTTCATACTATTTAAGTCTTGACCATAGACAAAAGTAAGAAGCGGAGGCTTGAGGAAGTTCTTCTTATCATCGGTGGCTAACTTAACCAACCTTGTGATCTTCATTGCATCCTCAGGACTAGATTTACCTACCTCATCGACAGGGTTTGTCAATAAGTTGTGCTTCAGTAAGTCACGGGGGTCACCCGAAAGACCTTCAAACTCAGCCAATATCCTTGAGGAGTTCTCAGGTCTATACACACCTACTCGAGGCATCATATGTTCCTGACCTAACTGAGCCATAAGACCTGCAAGTCCGTTAGCAATACCATCTTGTGCAACCATACGCATCTGAGTTGTGTACGGCTTACCAGACCTGTAGGATTGCATGTAACGTGCAAGCTCTGTAGTAGCTTCCAAGACGTTGATGAACTCATCAGGATGAGCTTTGGCATTGGCATCTATAAAGTCCCTAGTGGCCTGTGAAAGGTCAGCTAAGATTGCTTTGAAGTCTTCAAGCTCTGCATTACGAAGTAAGTTATCAACACCCATGACACCCTGAGGTGTAGACTCAAGTTGCTTAAGGTCTCTTACAGCATTAGCATCTTCAAATGCTAGCAACCAATGACCAACCTCTATACCTATAGCCTCAAGGGATTTAAGCTCAGGGTCATTACCAGACTGCATACGTTTGATTGTATCCCGGTACACCACATCAGGTTTCAAACCACCTACCTTAAGCAGGAAAGCAGCTATAGACACAACGACACCAAACTCTTCATCTGTATTAGACATAGGTCTGATACTGTAGAGATGTGGAGAACCAAGCACCTGACGTACCATCTTGTGGTTCTGAGGGCTTATGTGGTGCTGATGCATAGTGACACGTGTATTACCTAACTGACGTTGAAAGGTAAAACCTATCTGGTCATTCTTGTAGTGAGCTAACGCATTAAGAACTTCCAGTTGGTTGGTGGCATGTTTCTTATACATACCATTCTGCCACTCAGGAGTTCTTGCAAGTTCTAAGAAATCAGATAGAGTTTTGACATCCATTATCAATAAGAGATTATCACCATCGTTTGGAGAGTATCTACGTGCATCTGCAAGCTTCTTCTTTGCTTCGTTGAGTTGATACTCAATCTCTACGGGTATGTTACGTATCTTATCAATACGCTTATGTCCAACATCAAAGAAGTCTGATACAAAAGTAAGGTGGTTGTTAGCTACACCTGCAGTAAGGTCAACAGAAGATGCTTCCTCCAGTGCAGATATGCCGAAGCCAAACGCAGCCTTACCACGAATACCCCCAACAACACTCTTAACATTAGAGTAGAACTTGATTGCATCAGTGATAACATCAACCTGACCCATATCATACTGAGCACCAGTTGTCTTCTTGGTACGTGTACTTGAAGCATACCTAGGCTGACCGTCCTTAGAGGTCTCCCCGATAATAGGAGGTACTCTAAACTTAGGTGGGGATACCTGACTACTACGTAACTGTAGTGCCTTACGACCTGTAGGTGTTAGGTTATACAGTATAGGTTGAGCCTTACCGCCTATCATCTCTCCAACAGCATCAATATAGGATGGGTTGGCTTCCTTGTAAGCATGTAGTGCATTGAAACCTATGAGTTGATTAGCTTCTCTTGAGAACCTTTTAAACAACTTAGGATCAACTAGGGTATCCATACCACCTTCACGTACCTGACGAAAACCCTGCCATGCATCAGACACAGACCTACCAATATCAACAACAGTCCTTGCCTGACTCTCACTTGCAGCGTCCAGTATACCAATCTGCTTCATAACATCTTCGGGTAGTGTATCAATGACCTCTTGTGGTATGAATGAACCACTGTTGTCAAGCATAGCTTCCACTACTACAAACGAATTGATAAGGTAGTCAGGGTCCATGCGGTACACCCTGTTGTCATTAGAAACAACAGATGCATCAAGTCCCTGAGGACCTACAAACAAAGACTCTTGTGTCAGTGCATACCTTCCATCTTGATCTAAGGTTGCCTGACCTTCTTCAGGTGCTTTAAGAAACCCAATGTCAAGATCAAATACACTGGCCACACCCTTCTGTATTAATCCAAGACCACTTTCGTACTCAGTCTTAGCTTCCACAGGGTCAGGGAACCTGTCTGTGTTATCAAAGGATCTGGCAGTACCTATCAGGTCAAAGTCATTCTTAAGCCCCACTAAAGACCTTGCAACAACAGGGCCATGAATAGGACCCCATATCTTCATAAGATCCTGAGGACCTAAGTAACCAGAGTCTAGTTCAGGTGACGAACCACCTAAGTCAAAGCGTTGTTGCAATGACTGTGGTGCTTCCATTTGCTCCTGCCTTTGCTCTAACTCCATAGGATTCAGGTTAGGTTGCATGTACTCAGCTGGTTCATTACCGAAATCCATACTGGTCTGATTAGGATCAGGTGCAACCCTTTGATCAATGTCTGTAGGGGCAGTGTCAACACCTCCCCATTGGACACCTTCGGGTACTGGCCCACCTCGTTCTGTTCCGGGTATGTGTAGTTGCTTTTGTGGGGATGAGCTAAAAGGGGCAATCCCTTCGGGGCCTACTTGTTCAGGTGCAGTATCAAACACACCTGCCCTCATAAGGGCATCAGCAGTATCACTGCTTAGACCTCGCTTAGGTCCACTTTGCTTTAGAGCTGTATACTTACCAGCCATAGGGTTTACCTCCAATTATTTCCATTGAGTAACTTCATATAGTCTATGTTTCATTGGGCCTAAAAACGGTAGACTTCCATAGAAACTTTTCATCATCTTAGCATCATCATCTTCAAAGTAGCCTTCAGCAATCCTGTAGAATCTCTCAACAGTTCCTGCTGCAGCTGCTTCACTTGCAACGTTATTCCACGTCCACTCTGTAAAGTCTCTACTACTGCTACCATAAAGTGGTAGTAGCATTGGACTACCTATGATACGCTCACCAGTACCTATAAGTCCTGAAGAGTAGATCATACGTAAAACCTTTTCTCTGTCTGTCAAATAGGGTGATGGTTCTCCATACTTAAGCTCGTCTTTCATAGCCTGAGACAGGAATCCCATGAACAGCATTGTAGCTGCTGAAGCAAAGGTTGAGTAACGTAATCCCTTAGAGTACTTAAGACCATCCCACAAACGTGGTAACTGGTTAGCAGTAAACGCTGAGATATATCCATTGAACTGAGTGAGTAACATAAGATGTTGATTGCTATAAGGTATAGGTCTGTTGAATGCATCTGGCATAGGCACTGCTTGGTTGATAAACCGACCAGCCCCTGTCAAGAAGTTACGTTCCCATGTAGATTGATCAGCTTGTGACAAACCATCCCAACCAGATCTAGACTTCAAGAAGTTATTGATACGGGTGAATGAAGCTTTCTCAGAAGCTGTGAGCGAACGCCCATCCTTAACCTTCTTATTCAATTCTTCCATCCGCATAGTATCTTCATGTGTAAGACTTGAGATATCAGGGAGACCCAGCATCTGATTAGAGATACGGGTCATTGCTTCAACATCAATACCTAAGTCCTTAAG
>Ga0070747_1001813_pt1 | contig 10364 bp, 11 predicted proteins | sample VirMetDEL_Mar_31_FD_77321 | JGI IMG/M metagenome (GOLD analysis project Ga0070747, IMG submission 77321) | Aqueous microbial communities from the Delaware River and Bay under freshwater to marine salinity gradient to study organic matter... | ecosystem: Environmental > Aquatic > Marine > Coastal...
AATTCCAGGAATCTTGCCTTGGCTGAGCACTGCGCATCGGCGTTCTGCACTCAATGGCGCGCATTTTAGGGTCTGTTCGTGTTTCATCACAACAAACAGACTTCACTGTCGCAGAAAAAACAAAGGGCGCCCTTAGGCGCCCTTGTTCAAAGCAGAGGGAATTAACGCTTGGTGAATTCCGGATAGGCTTCCATACCGCATTCGGCGATGTCCACGCCTTCGTATTCTTCTTCCTCGGTAACGCGCAGGCCGATCACCAGTTTGATGATGGACCAGACGATCAGGCTGCAAACAAAGACCCAGGCGAAGATCGAACCGATACCCAGCAACTGAGCGCCGAGAGTAGCGTCACTGTTGGTCAGGCAAACAGCCAGCAGACCCCAGATACCGACCACACCGTGCACGGAGATGGCACCGACCGGATCATCGAGCTTGAGCTTGTCCAGACCGAGGATCGAGAACACCACCAGCACACCACCCACACCACCAATCAAAGTTGCTTGCATGGCTGTTGGGGTCAGCGGTTCGGCAGTAATAGCCACCAGGCCAGCCAGGGCGCCGTTAAGGGCCATGGTCAGGTCAGCCTTGCCGAACAGGATGCGCGCCACAATCAGCGCGGCGATCAAGCCACCAGCAGCAGCCATGTTGGTGTTAACGAACACGTTGGCCACGGCGTTGGCGTCTTCGATGGTGCTCATCTTCAGCTGCGAGCCACCGTTGAAGCCGAACCAACCCATCCACAGAATGAAAGTACCCAGCGCTGCCATCGGCAGGTTGGCACCCGGAATGGCATTAACCTGGCCATTCGGGCCGTACTTGCCTTTACGTGCGCCCAGCAGCAGTACGCCAGCCAGAGCAGCAGAAGCACCCGCCATGTGCACCACACCGGAACCTGCGAAGTCGAGGAAGCCCGCTTCGTTGAGAAAGCCCGAACCCCATTTCCAGAAGCCTTGTACCGGGTAGATGAAACCGGTCATGACCACGGCGAAAGCCAGGAAAGCAAACAGCTTCATGCGCTCAGCCACAGCACCGGAAACGATCGACATACAGGTCGCGGCAAACACCACCTGGAAGAAGAAGTCCGAACGGGCCGAGTAGTAAGGGGCATCGTCGCCGCCGGCCAGAACCGACTCAACGCTGTTCTCGTCACCCAGTAAAAAGCCGAAGCTTGGCAGGATGCCGCCTTCCGGGCTGGAGTACATGATGTGGTAGCCGATCACCAGGTACATGATGCTCGCCACTGCGTACAGGGCGATGTTCTTGGTAAGAATTTCAGTGGTGTTCTTGGCTCGCACCAGACCGGATTCGAGCATGGCAAAACCCGCTGCCATCCACATGACCAGGGCGCCACAAACCAAAAAGTAGAAGGTATCAAAACCGTACTGCAGTGCAGTCAATGCTGTGTTGTCCATGGTTCACCTCTTGCCGTTGCGCTTTTTAGCGCTATTCGGTTAAGACGTCCGGGTTGGCGCCGGACGCGCTCCGTGTGCTTACAGGTTGTAGCCGCGCTCGTTATGCAGGGCGAGATCGAGACCGATGGTCTCTTCCTCTTCGCTGACACGCAGGCCCATTACTAGGTCGATCACTTTCAGAATCACGAAGGTCACCACCGCGGTGTACACCACTGTGAAGGCCACCCCCTCGAACTGGATCCACAACTGCGCCGGAATATCTTCCACCGTGCCGAAGCCACCCAAGGCCGGTGCGGCAAACGCCCCGGTGAGAATGGCGCCGACAATGCCGCCCACGGCGTGCACGCCGAACACGTCGAGGGAGTCGTCATAGCCCAGCTTGCGTTTCAGGCTGGTGGCGCAGAAAAAGCAGATCGCACCACTGGCCAAACCAATCACCAGAGCGCCCATCGGCCCCGCCGTACCGGATGCAGGCGTGATCGCCACCAGACCTGCCACAGCGCCCGAAGCAATGCCTAGTACGCTGGGTTTGCGATGCGTGATCCACTCGGCGAACATCCAGCTCAACGCCGCTGTAGCGGTGGCAATCTGAGTCACCAGCATGGCCATACCAGCGCTGCCGTTGGCGGCCAGCGCAGAGCCTGCGTTGAAGCCGAACCAGCCGACCCAGAGCATGCTTGCGCCAATCAGGGTGTAGCCGAGGTTGTGCGGCGGCATGGCGGTAGTCGGAAAGCCCTTACGCTTACCCAGCACCAGACAGGCCACCAGACCGGCAATACCGGCATTGATGTGCACCACGGTGCCGCCCGCGAAGTCGAGCACGCCCCAGTCCCACATCAGTGCGCCATCGCCGCCCCAGACCATGTGCGCAATAGGCGCATAAACCAGGGTGAACCACACCGCCATAAAGATCAGCATGGCCGAGAACTTCATGCGCTCGGCGAAGGCACCCACGATTAACGCAGGCGTGATGATGGCGAAGGTCATCTGGAAGGTGATGAACACACTCTCCGGAATTCCAGCCACCAGGCTGTCCAGGGTCAAACCAGAAAGGAAGGCTTTGGAGAAACCGCCGACGAAGGAGTTGAGGTTAACCACCCCCTGCTCCATACCGGTGGTATCAAAGGCCAGACTGTAGCCGTAGACGACCCACAGAATGCTGATCAACCCGGTTACCGCGAAACACTGCATTAACACCGACAGCACGTTCTTGGAACGCACCATGCCGGCGTAAAACAACGCCAGACCGGGAATGGTCATAAACAACACCAGGACAGTGGCGACTAACATCCAAGCGGTGTCGCCGCTGTTCAGGCTTGCCTCTTCGGCCATGGCAAAGCCAGGAACGAGAGACAAAAGGGCTCCTAGCCCTGCGATTTTTCGCAGAGTCATGGTTTAACTCCTGGGGCGTGGGGTTCGTTCGGAGGCTTAAACTGCGTCGGTGCCGGTTTCGCCGGTACGGATGCGGATCGCCTGTTCCAGGTTTACAACGAAAATCTTGCCGTCACCGATCTTGCCGGTGTTAGCAGCCTTGGTAATGGCCTCAATTACGCGATCGAGTTGATCGTCAGCGATGGCCACGTCGATTTTCACTTTTGGCAAGAAATCGACCACGTATTCAGCACCGCGGTACAGCTCGGTATGGCCCTTCTGGCGACCAAAGCCTTTGACTTCAGTGACAGTGATGCCCTGCACGCCGATCTCCGACAGTGACTCACGGACGTCGTCCAGCTTGAACGGCTTGATGATGGCAGTGACTAGCTTCATGTAACTCTCTCCCGTGTATGGTGGACTTGCCCCAGGAATTACGAACCCGGCCCAAGTCTAAGCGCAGTGCCTGGCTTTTGTAATGCATCGCAGCCCTGACCCAGCAGCACCGATGTTCACCAATGCTTCCGACGAAGCACTGGAACTGCATCGGTGCATGCGTACGGTAGACAAAGCAGAAAGCTTGCCAGATCAGCTAAAACCGATTTATTTCATGCAGTTACCCGGCAAACAGGGGGTTTGACCGAGTAACCACCCACACCCATCGCACAATAACAGTGCATAAGCCGGCCGAACCGCGCGCGAAAACCGTGCAAGCGCTGCTAATTCCCCACCTGCCGCGCTCGGCAAGCTGTGCAAAGCTGCGTGCTACACTGCCGCCACCTGTAAACGGAACCTCATCATGCTGCCACCTAAAGCCCTGCTAGACGCCCTCAGCACCCACGCCTCGCGCCTGTTCAACGGTGACGCACCCTTACCGCGCGGTGAATTCGAGGCCCAGTTCAAGGTGCTGTTGCAAAGCGCCTTCAGCAAACTCGACTTGGTCAGCCGCGACGAATTCGACAGCCAAATGGTCGTGCTGGCCCGCACTCGCGCGCGCCTGGAAGCCCTTGAGGCTAAAGTGGCCGCGATGGAAGCGCGCAACGCAGACGCCCCAGCGACCAGCGAGTAACGCCCACCGCGGATGCATCAGCCGATCAAGGAGTGATCGATGTCCCTGGCCATAGTCCATAGCCGCGCTCAAGTGGGCGTAGAAGCGCCCTCTGTCACCGTCGAAGCCCATTTGGCCAATGGCCTGCCCTCGTTGGCGCTGGTCGGCTTGCCAGAAACCGCCGTCAAAGAAAGCAAGGACCGCGTACGCAGCGCCATCCTCAACTGCGCCTTCGACTTTCCGCCCCGCCGCATTACCCTGAATCTAGCACCGGCTGACTTACCCAAAGACGGCGGGCGTTTCGACCTGGCAATTGCCCTCGGCATTCTCGCCGCCAGCGGCCAAGTGCCGGCCAGCGCGCTGGAGCACCTTGAGTGCCTGGGTGAACTGGCGCTGTCCGGGGCGATTCGCCCGGTACAGGGCGTATTGCCCGCCGCGCTGGCCGCACGCGCTGCCGGGCGCACCTTAGTGGTGCCCAAGGCCAATGCCGAAGAAGCCAGCCTGGCGTCTGGACTGACGGTGATTGCCGTTGAGCACCTACTGGAAATTGCCGCGCACCTTAATGGTCAGGCCCCCATTGCGCCGTATCAGGCCCACGGCTTATTGCGCCAGGTGCTGCCCTATCCAGATTTAGCCGAAGTACAGGGGCAGCTTGCCGCTAAACGCGCCTTATTGGTGGCGGCTGCAGGCTCGCACAATCTGCTGTTTACCGGCCCGCCCGGCACCGGCAAAACCCTGCTGGCCAGCCGCCTACCCGGCTTGCTGCCACCCCTGAACGAGGCAGAAGCGCTGGAAGTCGCGGCGATTCACTCCGTGGCCAGTCACACGCCGCTATGTGCCTGGCCACAAAGACCCTTTAGAACGCCTCATCACAGCGCATCGGGCCCGGCGCTGGTCGGCGGTGGCAGTCGCCCGCAGCCTGGCGAAATAACCTTGGCCCATCATGGCGTCCTATTCCTCGACGAGCTGCCTGAGTTTGATCGCAAGGTTTTGGAAGTATTGCGCGAACCGCTGGAAAACGGCCATATCGTGATCGCCCGAGCCCGCGACAAGGTGCGCTTCCCCGCTCGATTTCAACTTGTCGCGGCGATGAACCCCTGCCCTTGCGGGCATCTGGGCGATCCATCCGGGCGCTGTCGCTGCAGCGGCGAGCAGGTCCAGCGCTACCGCAGCAAACTCTCCGGGCCGTTGCTCGACCGTATTGACCTGCATCTCAGTGTGCCGCGAGAAACCACCCGCCTCGACGTCAGCGCCGAACAAGGGCCGAGCAGCACAGAGGTGGCCGCTCAAGTCGTTAGGGCACGCCAGCAGCAACTGGACCGTCAAGGCTGCGCCAACGCGCACCTGGACCTTAACGGGGTGCAACAGCACTGCAGCCTGCCCAACGAAGACCGCCTGTGGCTGGAAAACGCCTGTGAACGCCTAGGGTTGAGCTTGCGTGCAGCCCATCGCGTACTGAAGGTCGCACGCACCCTGGCTGACCTGGATAGCGCGACACACATCAGCCGCGCGCACCTGGGTGAAGCCCTGCAATACCGCCCCAGCGGCAGCGGCGGCTGAATCGCAGACATAAAGAAGCCCCGCATGCGGGGCTTCTTTATGTTCGGCTAACGCTTACTGATCGCGTTGTGCGGCACGCTGACGACAGGCATCGCCGAACGCGCTAAAGATCTTCACCGAATGGGGATTTTGCGTCGCCTGCCACTCCGGGTGCCACTGCACCGCCAGGGTGAACTGTGCCACGCCTGGCAGGTGAAACGCCTCGATCAATCCATCCTCGGCCCGCGCCAAGGCCTCAACCCCGTCGCCCAGTTGGTCAATCGCCTGACCGTGCAGCGAGTTGACTGCAAATGGCGCGTCGCCCATAAGGGCGGCAAACCAGCTACCGGGCAGCGCCTGCACCGTATGGCGGTCGCCGTACTGCACAGCCACCGGATCGTTGGAATCTTCGCGGTGGTCATTGAAGCCCGGCACTTCATAGGCTTTCTGGTGAATGCTGCCACCCAAGGCCACGTTGATTTCCTGCATGCCACGGCAAATCGCAAACAGCGGCAGACCACGCTCAAGGGCTGCGCGAATCAATGGAATATCGAACAAGTCTCGATTTTTATCCTGACCTTTGCTCGGGGTTTTGTTTTTTTGGCCGTACAGCGCCGGATCAATATTGCTACCCGCACCAGTCAGGTAAACACCGTCGACCATCGACAAGTATTGGTCGAGATCATCGACGCCACAGCAGCTCGGCGCCAATAGCGGCACACAGCCGGATAACTCGGCCAATGGCGTGATGTATTTATGGGTCATGACCTGATAAGCGTGACCTTTGCGCTCCTGGGTACCCATAGACATGAGCACCACCGGTTTACGCGCCGCTGAGCGCTTGTTGGAATCGTTGCTGGACATACTTCACCTTGGGGCCGGACAGTCGGCCATTGCTTTGCAGGGCAGTCAGTACTGTTGCACGCGCCCTGTTGTGCGGTCGGTATAGGCACCTGAGAGCCCCTACACCCTGCGAGCAAGTCTGCCAAAGCCGTAAAATATGTCAAACAAATAAGTGTTTATTGTTTGACAAAAAACAGCCATAAATAACGGAATATCGAAAACAAACCATACAAGCTATTGATTTTAAATAATAAAAACACAATTCCAGTAGTCCAATATTTTTTACGCCAATCAGGTTTGTTCTAACTCACCGACAATCGCGCCACCGCCGGCAACTGCATGGCCGCCACGTCGGCCACCAGGTAATCGCGTAAACGCCGAAAACGCTCCTGGCCACGCCGTGCCTTGGGCCATACCAGGTAGTAACTACAACCACTGGGCACTGCGCTCGGCCAAGGCAGCGCAAGCCGCCCCTGAGCCACATCTTCGGCGACCATCACCAGATCACCGATGGATACGCCATAACCACGCGCAGCAGCCACCATACCCAGTTCCAAGGTATCGAATACCTGCCCACCCTTTAGCGGCACTTGATCGGCCAGGCCCATGGCCTGCAGCCATTGCCGCCAGTCACGACGATCTGGGGTGGGGTGCAGCAACTCAGCCGCCTGCAACCGCGGCAAATCCCAGGACGGCCCACTCAAGGCTTCAGGCGCACAGACCGGAATCAGCCATTCGGCGAACAATTCGGTGCTTTCCCATTCCTCGGGGAAGTCGCCCTGACTGAGCAGCACCGCACAATCAAACGGCTCATGCAGAAAGTCCACCTTGTCCACGTCCATCCAGGCGCTGGTCAGCTGCACTTCACTGGCGCTACTCAGGCGATAGCGCGACAAGCGCGCCAGCAACCAGCGCATGGTCAGCGTCGATGGCGCTTTCAGACGCAACACCGTGTCATCAACACGCAACGTGTTGCAGGCGCGCTCCAGCGCCTCAAAGCCATCGCGCAGCCCCGGCAGCAGCATGCGCGCGGTTTCCGTGAGCTGCAGACTGCGACCGCGACGCTCGAACAAACGACAGGAAAAGTGCTCTTCCAAGGTGCGCACATGCCGGCTGACCGCACTCTGGGTGATCGCCAGTTCTTCGCCCGCACGGGTAAAAGAGCAGTGCCGCGCCGCGGCTTCAAAGGCGCGCAAGGCATAGAGCGGTGGCAAGCGCTGATTCATGCGCTCAACTCATGAGTAATAGTCATGCCTATCATCGCTATTATCCTTTTGTGCTGGCGCAGCTAGCTTATGAGAATAGGCGCATTCTCTGCCTGCGCGGATCACCCGAGCAAGCCCTCTTACTGAGTAGAACTCATCATGCTGCAACCGCTCCGGGGCGAACTGCGCGCCATTCTGAAACTCGCCGGGCCACTGATTGCCGCTCAGCTGGCACACGTCGTGATGGTGTTCACCGACACGGTCATGATGGGTCTACTCGGCCCCGCGACCTTGGCCGCCGGCGGCCTGGGGGCGGCCAGTTATTCCTTTGTCTCGATTTTCTGCGTGGGGGTGATTGCCTCGGTCGGCAACCTGGTGGCGATCCGTCACGGCGCACAGGACGCTGCCGGCGTTACCCGACTGACGCAGAACGGCCTGTGGCTGGGCTGGGGCCTGGCGTTGCTGGCCGGCCTGGCATTGTGGAACCTGGGCCCGGCGCTGCTGTATGTCGGCCAGCAGCCGGAGAACGTCAGCGGCGGCATGCAGTTTCTTTCCACCCTGGTGTTTGCCCTGCCCGGCTATATGAGTTTTATGGCCCTGCGCGGCTTTACCAGTGCCATCGGCCGACCCGGCCCGGTGATGGCCATCAGCATTGGCGGCGCACTGGCCAACTTCATCCTCAACTATGCCCTGATCAAGGGCTGGTTTGGCCTGCCGGCACTGGGCCTGGCCGGGATAGGCCTGGTTACCGCTGTGGTGATGAATGTCATGGCGCTGCTGCTGGCCTGGCATGTCATGCGCCATAGCGCCTACAGCCCTTACCCACTGTGGCGCGGGCTGCTACGGCCGGTGTGGGCTGAGCTGAAAGAGCTGCTGCGTTTGGGCATGCCGATTGGCGGCACCTATGCGGTGGAGTCCGGGTTGTTTGCCTTTGCCGCGTTGTGCATGGGCGCGCTGGGCAGCACCCAGCTGGCGGCGCACCAGATCGCAATCATGTCGGTGTACGTGGCCTTTATGGTGCCGGTGGGGATTTCTTACGCGGTGACCTTTCGTATCGGTCAACACTTCGGCGCCGGCCGGCTGTTGCAGGCCCGCCAAGCCGGGCGCTTGGGCCTTGCTCTCGGCGCGCTGTGCATGCTCGGTTTCGCGGGCTTATTCTGGCTAGCGCCACACTGGGTGGTCGGGCTATTTCTCGACCCGACGGACACTGCCTATGCCGATGTGGTCAGCTTGGCCGTGGCGCTATTGGCAATTGCCGCCTGGTTCGAGTTTTTCGACGGCATCCAAACCATTGCCATGGGCGCAATCCGTGGCCTCAAGGATGCCAAAACCACCTTCTGGGTCGGTCTCGGCTGCTATTGGGTGGTCGGCGCACCACTGGCCTGGGTGTTAGCGTTCCCATTGGGCTGGGGAGCTCAGGGCGTGTGGTGGGGGCTAGCCGGCGGCCTGGCCTGTGCCGCTATAGGCCTGACCCTGGGCTTCGAATGGAAAACCGCACGCCTGCTGCACCCCTCGGTGATCAATCAGCAGCCACTGCCTCAGGCTTCCTGAAGCGATAAAAAAGATTCGGCTCACTGACCAGATAAAGCACGCCCTGGTTGTCCATGGCGATGCCTTCACCTTGAGGCACGCCGCGCTTGAGGCCATTGCGCCCACGCAGCAGTGACAGGCTGCTGATCGGCTTGCCTTCGACATTCAGCTCCAGCACCAAGCGCGACTCATCGGACAGCGCCAGCAAATGCCCGCTGCGTTCATCGAATTGCAGACTGGACAGATCGCGCACAAACAGCCCGGCATCGCGCTGTTGATCATCCACCACATGCACAGCAAAGGGCCGTTGCGGATCACGCTGGGGGAACCCATGAATCTCGTAGATGCGTATCGGATCGCGCTCCTTGGCAACAAACAGGCGCTGCCCTACCGAGTCGTAAGCCAGCCCTTCAAACCCCTTGTTGCCGTTAAGGCCGATACCTAAGGAAAACTGCTGAGCCTGATCGGCATGCAACTCGGTCGTCGTCTCATCGACCCGCACCTTGATCAGACGCTGCAGGCGCTCGTCGGTGATGACATAAAGGCCCTGGCTGATGTACTCAACCGCCTCGGCGTCGCCAAACCCATGCAGGTCGATACGCCGCAACAACTCCCCCTCCAGCGACAGCTCGATCAACTGCGGTTTTTGGTTGGTCACAGTAAACAGGCTGTTACGGTCCGGGTCATAGGTCAGCGCCGAAACATCGTCATTGAGCCCTTCGATTACTTGGGCTTCGATATCCACCTGGTAATCCGCCAACAGCACAGAGGCCTGCTGTCCGTTACCCGCCTGCTGCCACTGCTGCACGTTGAACCAGGCTCGTTCAAACAGGCGGTATTCCTGGGCAAATAACCCCAACAGCAACAACGCCAGCACAACAAGGCTCAACAACAAACGCTTCAAGGTGAAATGGTCTCGCATGGCGACTCACTCGCAAAGAGTAACGGGCAACACAACGACGCCAGCCCGAAGCAATGCTTCGGGCTGGCGTGGGACGTGAATAATAAGTCTTATTTGACCAGTTCGAGGTGCTCAACATCGATCTCACGGCTGGTCAGGTCGTGGTCAACCTCACCACTGATTTTGACCACGGCCGTCTCGGAAATGGCCTGAGCCGGCCAATGCTCATCGTCGATCTCAACATTGATGGTGCCGCTGGCGTCCTTGAACTCGTAGAGCTCATCCTGCAGGCGTTTGACGATTTGTCCTTGCAGCACCACGGGCGTGTCATCGGCGGCATCCAGCGCAGCGGCCACCGTGGTGACCTGAGTAACCGCGCCAGGGCCGGTGTAACTGGTGGCCAGCGCGGCTGTAGAGAACAGTGGAACCAGCAGCAGAGCCAAGGTGAAACGCTTCATGGGGTAACCCTCTAATCAGTAAGTGATGGGGTCAGAGTAGAGAGCGTTGCTGAAACC
>Ga0070747_1001814_pt1 | contig 10362 bp, 9 predicted proteins | sample VirMetDEL_Mar_31_FD_77321 | JGI IMG/M metagenome (GOLD analysis project Ga0070747, IMG submission 77321) | Aqueous microbial communities from the Delaware River and Bay under freshwater to marine salinity gradient to study organic matter... | ecosystem: Environmental > Aquatic > Marine > Coastal ...
AGACATAGCTAGAGTAGGTACAAAAATTTTACAAGCTCCTGCTAGGATTGTTACGGATGTTGTTCAAGATGCTTTAGAATATTCTGAGGACAGCGAAAAAGCTCAAGGTAGATCAGAATCAATAGATAAAGCTTACAGAGATGCTTCTAGTTTTGTTGCTGAAGAATACTTTGGGTTACCAGCTAGTGCTGTCGTTGATGATAAAGGTACTCCAAGACGTACTACAACTGGTAAAGGTTTAACTTTAGATATGGCAGCTATGGTGTACACAGGTTTAAGAATATACAGAGGAACTGAAGATCTTTCACTTGTACGAAACCCAAACAAAACTATGAAAAAAGTAAATAAAGCATTAAGAGCTTTAGCTGCTGGACAACTTACTGCACAATTACTAATGGACTCTGAAGAAAACAATGCTCAAATTATTTCAGATTTAGGCCTTAAAAATACTAGAGTTGGGCCAGTTCTTGAATACTTGTCAGCTGACGAAAATGATCCTAGATTATTAAAACGTGCTAAGTTAGCAACTACTGAACTTATTACCGAACTTACTTTTGCAGGTACGTTAAGAATGTTTGGAGTTTTTGGAAAAAGCGCAACTGAGTTTTCTAGAAAAACTTTTGGTAAAAAAATAGAAGAATTAAATGAAACAGAGCAAGATGAATTTTTAACTATGGTGCTTACCAATACTCAACGAGCAAACCAAAAAAGACCTTCTCCTGCAGTACAAGTAGTTAGAGAAGCTAATGAAGATTCTGCTGAAGGCATCAAACAAGTTTTTAATCAGCAAACAAATAATAAAACTTGGTTAGGTAAATCAGCTTCTATGTTGTATAAGTATAAGCAAAGATACTTTACTTCTAGAGGTTTCTTAACTGAGCAAGGGTACAACGCAAAACAAAAAGCTTTATGGAGTACAAGAGAAACTGTCGGCCATGCTGAATCTCTTGCTAAAAGATTAGAAAGCAGAATGATTAATTTTGAAGCTTATCATGGAGTAGAGGGCGGTGATATAGGTAACTTTGTTGCTGACGCTTTGCAAGCAGACCTTAGAAAAATACCTAAGAATAGACGCGCTCGTATACTTCAACAACAATACAATCTTCCTCCAGATATTGCTTACGATGTTCTTGAAGCTAGAACTATGATAGATAAACTTTCACAAGAGTGGATTGACTCTGGAATTGGTAATGAAGGTCTAAGAGCTGCTATGGCTGAAAATTTAAGTAGTTACTTACGTAGATCTTACAGAGCTTTTGATGAAAAAGGCTACGTGCCTACAGATAAAAATAGACAAGATGCTATTGATTTTATTGAGGAACTACATATAAAAGAAAGGTATACTGCTGCTGATATAGAAGATGGTTTAACAGATGAACAGCTTGCAGCAGCTAATAGATTTGCTGAGTTAGAAGTAGATAAAATTTTAAAAGAAACTGAAGGTAAAAATTACGGTGAAACTGTTCAAAATTTAATGCGAATTAACAGCAATTTATTAAAAGGAAGAAAAGAAGTACCGCGTGAAATAAGAAGATTATTAGGAGAATACGAAAGCACTCCTATAAATATACTACAAACAGTTACTAAACTTGCTAATATGGTTGAAACAAACCGATACTTTAAAACTTTAGAAGAACTAGGTGGGTCTACTCCTGCAGATAAAGTTTTATACGTCAGAGCTAATAGGAAGGCAAGACGAGAAATTGAAAATATGGATGTTGATGAACTTCAAAGAGATTTTGATGTTACACTTCCTCAAAATGAAAATGTAACTGCTAGTGGAAAAGCTGGCGTATTTAAAAGAATTAATTCTGAAGGTGAATACATAGTAGAATTTAAAAATTCTAAAACTGGTGAACTAACAGAAGAAACATTTGCATCTACAGATATAAGATTAATACCTAGAGATGCTGTTCTTGACAAATTAACAAAAAAATACTACAAAGAAGAAGGCGGTGTTTTTACAGAAAGTAAATATATTTTTGCTCAAGCAGATAACCCTCCTGAAGGATATGCAAAAATTGAAGGTACTGGAAGTAATCTTGATGGTAAATACACTAGTCCTGAAATGAAAATTGCTATAGAAAATTTAGAAGCTACTTTTGGAATGTCATCAAGAATAAGAAATAGTAAGCTTGTACAAGGTTGGAGAAGTATAAAAGGGGTTACTCAACAAATGAAAACTGTTTGGGATCACACCACACAGCTTCGTAATAACTTTGGAGGTTTAAATTTTAGCGCACGTAATGGTATTTATACTCTTGAAAATAGTAAAACTGCTATGAAGATATTAGCAAATACAATGTCAGACATGCCAGCAAAACAGTGGGATTTTGTTTATAATAGATTAAGAGGTTTAGGAGTTGTTAATACGCAAGCGCAAGCTGGTGAGTGGCAAGCATTGTTAACAGGTGCAGATGATTTAACTCCTCAACAATGGACAGATAGAATAGAAAAGTTTGTTCTTAACTTAGACCAAAAAGTAGACAATACTTTAGAAAGAATTGGTGGAACTGTTAATGATGTAGATCCTGATAACCCTTGGTTAAGCGGTTCAGTAGGTGGAGAAAAAAGAATAAACAGCAATCCATTAAATTTACCTCAAAAATTTTATATGGCTGTAGATGACTTTTATAAAATTAATGGTTTTGCAGAAGAATTAAAAGTATTAAGTAAAGCTTACCCTGATAAACCTTATAATGAGTTACTTGATGAAGCAGCAGAAATTGTTAGAAATACTTTTCCTAACTACGATATGATACCTAATGGACTTAAAGCACTTAGAGATTTACCTCTCGGTAACTTTGTCGCTTTTACTCCAGAAATAATCAGAACTGAAACAAAAATTTTAGGACAAACTTTAAAAGAATTAAGCAGTTCTAATCCTGTCATAAGACAGAGAGGAATGAAAAGACTTAGTGGAGGACTAGTTGTTCATGGTGGTTGGATGGCAGCAGGAACTTTTGCTGCTAGTTCTACAGGTATAACTGATGTTCAAGAAGGAGCTTTACAAACATTAGCAGAATCTCCTTGGTCTAAAAAACACAACAAAATATTTTTTAGAGTAGGTTCTGATTTTTATTATTCAGACCCTACCTATTTAAATCCTTATGATGTTTTTCCAAGTGTTTATAAAACTTGGCAAGCTGAAATGATGGATAAAGATTTTAAAGGTATCGATACAGATAAATGGGAAAAGAATATTTTTGATGCTGCAGCAGCTTCTATGCTTGATAGTGTTGCCTTTGCAACCGACCCTGCGTTAGGTGCTAAATATGTTTTTGATCTTGGGGATGCGTTTTTTTCTCAAAACGGTTATACCCGTGACGGCAAGCAAATATTTAAAAATCATAGAGATTCAGAAGGTAATATTATATCTTGGGATAATGTTATACTAGGTATGGTAGATTTTAGTGTGGAAACTGTAGCCCCCGGCTTTGTAGCCGATGCTACTGATCTTAGAGACGCAATGAATGAAACTCCAAACCCTAGAACAGGTTTTGTTAGAGACGCAAGATTAAAACTAATAGAATTTTTTACAGGATTTAATCTTAAAAAAATTGATATTGAATATTTGTTAACTATGAAAGGTAAACAATTTTCAAGTAGATCAGGTTACAGAGTAGATAAAGCTGACAAGCCTGAATTTTTTAAAGATAATCCAGATGTACCCTTTGCAAATTGGTTTAATAGTATAGCTAAAGAACAAGCAGAACGGTTTAGTACTGAGCAAGATTTTTATAGACAGCTTATAGCTTTCCAAGATTTAGGTGTAAATGAAAATGATATTAAAGATATTTTAAAAGAAAATGTTAACTTATCTTTTGATACTACAGATGACTTATTAGAAAACAGATTTTTTCCTCGTAGACCTTCTCCAGATACTATGAAAGAAGCTAAAGAAAGATTTGGTAAAGATCACGAAGGTTTTTATTATTTAGAAAAATGGTTTCAAGGTATTGAAAATCTTAGGTTGACACCTACAGATCCTTCTTTGCAGTTACCAGAACAAGAGTACACTAGAGATCAAATAAACCAACTTAGAGAAGGTAGAAAAATTGGTATCTTTAATAATAATTTTCCTAAAGTAAAAGACATTATAAACAAAAGAGGATACTATGCAAGGGGTGGAGAAGTAGAAGTACTTAACGTACCTAATGTTCCTGTAAGACCTGACAATAGATTAGACAAGTTAACAGGACGTACATATTTAGAACAAGCTAGAGATCCTTTAAGACGTTTGGGTTTTTTAGGTGGTGGAAGTGTTAATGTAGATCCTTTAAAAAGATTAGGTTTTGCAAATGGAACTGAAGTTCAAGCTGTTAATTCGCAAGAAAAAAGTTTATCACCAGACCTTGAATTTCAATTAAGTGCAAACGCAATAAAAGATATTGTTATGTCTGATCGAGATTTAGAATCAGAAGTAAACGAATTAAAAGCAAAATCTACAGAAGATGATGATACCCCGTGGTTTTTAAAGAATAATCCTTGGGCAGGTGGCCTACGACACTTTACAGTAGCCGAAAGAAATATTCAAAAAGATTTAAAAGAAAAGAATATTACAGATTTTGAAGGAAAGTTACGTACTGCTGGTGCTGCAGCAGATGCTTTTTTTGCACCTATAGGCGATTTACTATCTTATCCTGTTGGCGTAATAGCAGATCAATTTAAAAAAGAATACAACAGAATGCCTGAAGAAGATAGAAAAGTAATAGAAAAAAAAGTAACAGACACTACTCAAGAAGTTAATCAGTGGCTTGATGAAAATCCACAATTTAAAAGACAAGCTAAAAATGTAAATGCTGTAGTTTCTTTAGCAGGTTTTATTCCAGCAACTAGAATATTGACAACAGGTGCTAATAATGTAGCTGCAAATGTTGATTTATTATTAAGGAATTTTTATAAGAAGGGAGCAACTGAAAGTGATAAAACTAAAGTTACATTTTCATATGCTGCACAAGCTGTTCCTAAAACTATTTTAGATACTATGTTACCTGCAGAAATAGCAAAAAGTAGAGCTGCTATACCTTTAAGAAAAAGAGAGGAAATTAAAACTTTTAAACATACTGCAGATGCAGTTGCTGGAATTATCCAAGCAAAAAATATTAGAGAGCAACTTCCTAAAGGTAAAAATAAACCAAGTGATCTTTTAACTGATGGCGCAATTTATAAGTCTTATGCCTATGAACAATTAAGCATGGTTGATAAAGCTGCTGTTAGAGCTGCAATGTTTGAAAATTACGTAGACTTTGATATACCTGAATCTATAAAAGATAGAATGTTAAATCATTTATATGCTGGCCCATATCAAACAGGTAGAGGTGTAATAGGGTCTAATATTGCAGGAGCTGTAGGAGAAGGTCTTAACGTGCCAAAATTACTAAAACCTATTGACCCTAAAAATACTACTATAGATGTTAAAAATCCAACAGGTGTACAAAACCAAATTATTGAAGCTCATGGAGGAACTAACTATGGGCCAAGTTTACTTAATAAACTATTTGAGTCAAAAGCTAGAGATAAATTAGCTTACATTATATCTCAACTAAATCCTGATGGATCATTAAAATCATCAAAAACTCTTACTAACGATAAAATTAGGGAAGGGTCAAAAGATATTGAAAAAACTTTTGAAAATTTAGGTGTTGTTGACAGCGATGCTAAATATGTTTTAGATAATCAAGATATTTTTAGACAGTTAAATACTGATGATGTAATAGCTAAAGCAACTCCTGAACAAATGAAAGAAGCTCTTAAGACTTCTTGGGGAAGCAAAGATGCTGCTAGAGGTATAGATTTAAAAGTAGATGAAAAAAATCCTAACATTGTTTATTTTCAAGATACTTATCTTTCTAAATCAAAAGAATCAGGTGGTGTGAATGCTATGATTGCTATAGATTTAGATACTAAAGACGTTTACACTATGATTTCAGATAAACATGACATGTTATTAAATTTAAAACCTTTTGGAAGAACAGCGTCTGATAGGCTTACTGTTACTGTCCCAACAAAAAGAAACTATGTAGATACAAACCAAAAAGGTGGCCACACTCCACGAAACTACCAAGCAGAAGCTCAAGCATCTTTAGATCAACTTAATAAATATGGTTTAAAAATTCCAGAGGATAATGTTTTATCTGTGCCTACTTACGATCGAATAACTGGTCGCATACCTACAGGGGTAAAAAATAAACCAATAAGTCGTGGTAAAAATATAAACATATCTCTTTTAGAAACAATAGCCAACGCTAAAAGTATAGAAAAAGTAGGTGGTGTTTACAAAGTAGATGGTAAAAGAATGAGTAAGGCTGACTTAGATAGCGGTGTAGATGTAAACGCTTCTATTATAGAACATTTTGCAGACAAAGCAACTGCAAGCGATTGGGGAGTTTTTACTAGACGTTTAGGTGAACTTATTTTAGTTACGGGAGAATCTGCAACTGTAGAAGAAGAAAAACAAAGTAGAGTTCTTGATTCGCTAAAGAAAAAAACTAGGCAAGAGATGCAAGGAGTACAATAATGTTTGGATTACCAGTAGAAGCAATATCAATGTTAGGCTCTACCGCTTTAGGTGGGGTTATGAAGATGTGGTCACAGTCTCAAGCAGACAAAGCAGAGCAACACAAGATGATGCTACAAGCTAATCAGCAAGTTCAGGAAAGTGTAGACAGCGCAAGAGCGTACCAGAATCCTAACGCTGCTTGGATACGTAGGTTTATTGTGGTTACTGCAATGTTAGCTGGTATCGGTATTGTTTTTATGGCTCCTCTTTTAAACCAAGTTACAAACATACCAGTAGAAGTTACACAAGGTAGTAAGTTCTTATTTGGTATCTTTGACAGTACCCACACTGTTACAGAGTATCTTACCCTAGAAGGTTGGGTAACTCCAGAGTGGTTACCAGTATCTATAATGAACATCATAGGCTTCTACTTCGGTAGTGCTGCAATGACAAGGAACAAGTAATGGCTACAAAGAAAAAAACTAAGTCTAAGTCTAAAGTAAACGAAGCAGGTAACTACACTAAACCTGCTATGCGTAAGCGATTGTTTAATAAAATTAAAGCAGGCACTAAGGGTGGTAAGGCAGGTCAGTGGTCTGCAAGAAAAGCTCAGATGCTTGCTAAAGAATACAAAGCTGCTGGTGGAGGTTACAAATAATGAAAGGTGTTAAACACTACAAACGAGATGGAACAGAGTGGAAAGGTGCTACACACAAGATGCCTAATGGTCAACTGCATACAGGTAAGACCCACGGTAAAACTAGTCAACGGTTATACCATTTAAAAGAATTATCTAAGAAAGCACAGAAGAAAGCTCGTGGCTCTTAAAAAACCTCAGAAGTCACTCAAGAAGTGGTCTAAACAAAAGTGGCGTACTAAGTCTGGTAAGAAATCTTCGGAGACAGGAGAGCGTTACCTACCTACAAAAGCCATCAAAGCTTTGTCGAGTAAGGAGTATGCTGCAACTACTAAAAAGAAACGTGAAGATACTAAGAAAGGTAAGCAACACAGTAAACAACCTAAAAAGATAGCTAATAAAACTAGGAGGTATCGTAAAAAATGATGCGAGAAGAATACAAGAAAGGTGGTAAAGCTAAGGACTCGCGCTTAAAAAAAGCAGGTGTTAGCGGATACAACAAACCTAAACGAACTCCTAAGCATCCAACTAAGTCGCACGTAGTTGTAGCTAAGCAAGGTGATAAGGTTAAGACTATACGCTTTGGTCAGCAGGGAGTTAAGACTGCTGGTAAACCTAAAGCTGGTGAGTCACGTACACAGAAGATGAGACGTAAATCATTTAAAGCTCGGCATGGTAAAAACATTGCTAAGGGTAAAATGAGTGCAGCTTATTGGGCAGACAAAGTGAAATGGTAATGAGTTTAATTCAAGTAACATTTGTAATTTTTCTTGTGGTGATACTTAGAGAGGTTATTAAAGACAGATCAAAATGAACGATGTATTTACACTAATAGCTGAGGTAGGGTTTCCCATTGCAATGTCACTTATAGGTGGCTTTTTTATTTTTCTTACCATAAAGTACATACTTCAATCTGTTATCGGAGAAGTAAATGCAATACATAATATTGTGTTTAATCTTGACAACAGAGTTAAAACAATGAATCACGACATGGTTAGGATAGATTGTACTATGTGTACAGTTTTAGGTATACGACCAGACTTAGATAGAATATCTAGAGCTAATGGAAAAGAAGATGCGAGGAGAGATTAGTGAACGTAGCACAGATTATTGGAGAGTATGGTTTTCCTATTGTAGCTACGGTAGGTTTGCTGTACATGATTTACTTCATATGGGAGTTTATAACCAAACAAATAAAAGCCAAACTAGGAGAGACAATGGGGACTCTAGTCGGCTTGATAGATCGCATAAGGATGTTGGACAATGACATTATACGGCTGCAACAAAAACTAGACACGGTTATAGAGTTACGTGAAATTGAAAACAAAAACGACAATGAAACTACTACTTAGCATTGCATGTAGTTTATTTTTAAATACCATTTCTGCTGATGAGATGTTATTTAAATTTAAGAGTCCTAGTTTTTCTGGTAACGGTACGTCAGCGCACTACCTTACTATAGAAAACCAAGAACACAGTCGTGAAGAAAAGATTAAAGAGGAAATTCAAGCGTATAAAGAAGAACTAGTACGTGACCAAAATAACACAACGCTTGCTAGGTTTATTCGTAACTTAGAAAGTCGCATATATGCAGAGTTATCTAGGCAGCTAGTAGACAATATGTTTGGAGAAACTAAATCAGAAAGCGGAAGCTTTACACTAGAAGGTAATAAGGTGGATTATAGTACAGATGGAAGTTTTGTCTCACTTAAAATTACAGACACCGAAGGCGGTCAAACTACTATCACTGTTCCTATTGGTAGCTTTACTTTCTAGCTGTGCAAATACAGGAGGTATGCGAGGACATATATCTCCCAAAATAGAACAACCAGTTATACGAAAGCTTCTTATAAAAGAACTTGCAAGAGTAGACGCACCAACTAAAAAACCCGTAGTTGCGGTGTATGCAGGAGCTTTCTTAGATGACACAGGGCAGAGAAGAAGCAACGGGGAGTATGCAAGCTTCAGTACTGCCGTAACTCAAAAGCCTGTAGCGTATCTTATACGAGCGTTACACCACGCAGGTTCTGAAAAGCGTGGGTTCTTCGATGTAGTCGATAGAGTAGGGCTAGAGCATCTTGCAAAGGAAAGGCAACTTATCAGGTCAGCTAGAGCAGACTTTGATGAGAAACAAAAGTTAAAGCCTTTACTTTTTGCAGGGTTGCTTATGGAGGGAAGTGTCGTAGGTTACGAAAGTAATGTTCTTTCTGGAGGTTCTGGAGCAAGGTACTTAGGTATCGGAGCTTCTAGAAAATACAGACAAGATATTATTACTGTATCATTAAGAACAGTTTCTGTACTTACTGGTAGGGTACTAATAGAAACTTTAGTAACTAAAAGTGTCCTAAGTGTAGGATACAACCAAGATGTTTTTAAATTTGTAGCTCAAGGAACTGAACTAATAGAGATTGAGAATGGTTCGGTGCAGAATGAATCAATAAACATTGCCCTTCAAGCAGCAATAGAGACAGCAGTACTACAAACTATTAACGAAGGGGTAAGCAAAAAATACTGGGAGATAAAAAATGATTAAAGCGTTTATATTATTTTTCTCTGTTATGCTTTGTGTTTTAGCTGACAACGAAATATGGATAGACCAATCAGGTGCTACGGCGAATATCGATTTGGAACAACAAGGGGGAGGCAACCTTATAGGTGGTGTCGGTTCTTCAGCAGGTTCTCTTACAGATTTTGATTTTATCGGTACGACTAACACATTAGATATAAATCAAATAGGTTCAAGCAACCTTTGGAAAGGAGACATAACAGCAGACTCGTACACTGGATTTTTTCAGTTTACAGGTGATTCAAATGATATGACAGTTTCAACTGATACAAGCAATACGTATGGAGCAGACAGTTCTAATGTAAATGTCAACGTAACAGGAAGCAGTAATACAATGACTCTTAATCAAGCAACTAGCGCAGCAGCAAGTACTCTTGATTTAGATTGGATAATACAGGGAAGTAATAACACAATTACATCTAGCATAAACATTGATCAAGCAACGAACTACATGGATATTGACGGCAGCGACAATACTGTAACCTATACAGGTACAGGTGTTAACGCCAGCTCAGGTGGTTATATGTGGTTAGATCATACAGGAGGTTCAAGGACATTCAGTGTTTCACAAACAAGTACACAAAACAACGATTGGGTTAAAATTACTAGTAACGGTTCTAATGGTACTTTTTGTGTTGACCAAGACGATCAGGGAAC
>Ga0070747_1001816_pt1 | contig 10355 bp, 9 predicted proteins | sample VirMetDEL_Mar_31_FD_77321 | JGI IMG/M metagenome (GOLD analysis project Ga0070747, IMG submission 77321) | Aqueous microbial communities from the Delaware River and Bay under freshwater to marine salinity gradient to study organic matter... | ecosystem: Environmental > Aquatic > Marine > Coastal ...
CAACAAAAGTTTGGCACTGCATCATTACTGTTAGATGGAACAAATGATTATGTAGAGTCTGATAGTAACATTGATTTAAGTTCAGGTGATTTCACAGTAGATATGTGGATTAGACCTGACAACGTTACAGGTTATAAAGGACTATTTCAGTCTGGTACAAGTTCTCTATTAAGTGTTTATTTAATAGGAAATCAAGTCCAAGGTACTGTTGCAGGATCAACGACTCTCTTTATTTCTGATACCAGAGTTTCTGCAAATGTCTGGACTATGATTACGGTTGAACGTGAAGGAAACGTTCATAGACTATACATTAACGGAACATTAGAGGAATCAAGTTCTACTGCTAACCGCCCAGACAATGGTACTTTTACTGTAGGTAAAAATAGTTTTGGTGATTTTGATGGTTACATTGACGAAGTAAGACTTTCTAATGTAGCACAGTATACTGGAACAGGCTTTACTCCACCTACCTCTGCCTTTACAGTAGATGATGACACTTTAGCATTACTACACTTTGATGGTACAAATGCCTCTACTGACATTGTAAACGCAGCTAATCTTGCTCACGTTAATGTTAGTGCAGGTTTTGGTCCTACAGTTACACTTACTGGTTTTGGGCTACAGGGTATTACTGACTCACCATTAGTAGACGGTGATGAAGTTATAATTACATCAGATGCTGACGTGTCTTTAGATGGTAAAGGTGTAAGTGGCACAGGCGCAGTTGATACTGTTACATTAGAATGTAAAGCTGTAGTAATACCAACAGGCGTACAGGGTACGTTTACGGTAGGTGACGAAACAATTGATGCTGTACAGTTTGACTATGAATCAATTAAAGATGACTATAGTAGACAACGTACAGTTTATATATCTGCCGCATCTTCTAATACAAACACGTCCTATGTACGTGCAGCATAATAGGAACACAGAATGTCATTAAAATGGCCTAATAAAGACCCAGATGAATTAACCGATTACAGTATTGATTGGTCTCGTTTTATTGCGCCAGCAACCATTAACTCCGTTACATGGTATGTAGATGATGCAGATGGAACTAAAACTGAACTAGTTGCAAGTGGTCCTATTGTTTATGGTATTCAATTAGTGTCAGCTACAAGTACAAATACAACAGCAACTGCACGTATGGGGCTTGGTACAGATAACATTAAATATAAACTATATTGTAACATTACTACCTCTGATGGTTTAATATTTGAACGTACTGTATTCCTACGTGTGAGGGAAAAATAATGGCATATAACTTTCTTGGACTTGTGAATGAAGTAAACCGTAGGCTCAATGAAGTAGAGCTTACAAGTTCTAACTTTGCTACAGCTACAGGTTATTACAATACAGCTAAAGATGCAGTTAATTCCGCTATTCGCCATATCAATCACGAAGAGTTTGGTTGGCCTTGGAATCATGTAGAAGAAGAAGATATACTAACTGCAGGTGTTACACGTTATGGTTATCCTTATGATGCTAAAACAATTGACATGAATAGCTTTAGGATTAAACGTAATAGTAGCTTAAATATCACAACTACTAAATTACAAAGCATGACCTATCAAGAATACCTTGACAAGTATTCTGACTATGAGTACAATAATACTACAAGTATTCGTGGTAAGCCAAACTATGTAACTAGAACACCTAGTCAAGAATTTATTATATTCCCTACACCTGATAAAGCATATGAATTAGTTTATGAATACTATCGTAATCCTGTAGAGTTAGAATTACAAGATGATGTACCTACTGTACCACAAGAATTTAAACATGTGATTACTGAAGGTGCTATGTACTATGCTTATCAATTTAGAGGAGATAATCAATCTGCTCAATTGTCACAACAAAAGTTTGAACAGAGTATTAAGTATATGCGTAGTCTACATATAAATACATATGACTATGTACGTTCTACAGTAAGGTACAGCAGCCCAAATACATTTGGTTTATTGAAAGTATAAACGTATGACTACAGCTTGGTCCACATTTCCTGTACAATTTACGGGTGGGTTGGTTACTAACATTAGCCCCTTGCAACAAGGTATTAACGCTGTAGGTTCTGCATTTATTTTGCAGAACTTTGAACCATCACTTGATGGTGGATATCGTAAAGTAGCAGGGTATACTAAACTAGATGACGCACAGTTAACGGGTAGTGGTGTAACTCAAGCCCTTGCTGTTGTTGAAAATGCAGATGAAGAACGGTTTATTGCTGCACGTAGTGGTGTATATTATTTAATTAATACAACAGATAGTACCCCTGCTTGGACATCTAAAGTAACTGCTGCGGATATAACTTTTGCTAAAGCACGTCATGTAAGCTATAACTTTAGTAATGCATTAAAGATTGTATTTGTTGACGGTATAAACTACCCTGCATATTATACTGATAGTACACAGGGTATGGCGTATATTACCAATAGTGGCACAGGTAATACTGCGGTTGAGGGTGCAAGCACTGTAGAACTGTTTAAAAGTACGTTGTTCTTTGGTGTAGGTACTGAGCTTGTATTTACTGCGCCCTATGCAGACACAGACTTTGATCCTGCTAATGGCGCAGGTAGTATTGGTCTTAACTCTGAGATAACAGGTCTTAAAGTTTATCGTGATTCTTTAGTAGTATTTTGTCGTGATAAGATTATGCGACTAACTGGCAACAGCGCAGCTGACTTTACACTTAGTTCAATTACTGAAGACCTTGGCTGTTTAAGTGCTGACACAATTCAAGAAGTTGGTTCTGATATTATGTTTCTTGGTCCAGATGGACTTCGTACATTAAGCTCAACAGAACGGATTGGTGACTTTGGTATTGATGTAGCATCCAAAAACATACGTCCTACTGTAACTGAACTGCAAGGTTATGCACAAGACTTTTCAAGTACAGTTATTCGTGGTAAAGCACAGTATCGTATGTTTGGTTATGTGGGCGGTGAAAAGGTTGCTATTGCTAAAGGTGTGCTAGGTACTAAATTTATTGACCAAGGTGGTACAGGTTTTCAGTGGGCCGAGACAAAAGGGTATAAAGTATACATTGCTGATTCACAGTATATTGGTGACAATGAGTATGTAGTGTTTTCTAACAATGACGGTTATGTATATCGTATGGAAAGCGGCACATCCCGTGATGGAGATAATGTTGTAGCTATTTACGAATCGCCTTTTATGCCTGTTACAGACCCACAGAAACGTAAAACATTTTATAAATTAGATTTGTATATTAAACCTTTTGGTGCCATTAACATTGACTGTAATGTTCGTTATAACCAAAATGACAGAAACAAAATACAACCTGCTACATTTTCATTAGTCTCTGATGCTGGTGGTGGTGGTTTCTACGGTAATAATACAGCTACTTTTGGCTCAACATTATTTGGTGAACCTCGTACACAGTCTTTTAATAATAACATTGTAGGTTCAGGTAATACAGTAGCACTAAGAATAGAAGATGATAGTTCTAATTCAGCATTTTTGTTAGATACAGCAATACTTGAATTTGCTGAAAACAATAGGAAGTAAGGAAAACTCATGGGTACAGGTTATGTAAGAGCAGACACAGCTAATAACATCGCTAATGGTAATGTTATTGATGCTGATGACCTAGACAATGAATTTAACGCTGTTGAAACAGCCTTTAATGCTAGTACAGGCCATACCCATGACGGTACTACATCTGAAGGTGCGCCTATTACAGTCATTGGACCATCACAGGATGTGGTTGCTACAGCCTCTGTACTGCGTCCTAAGACAACTAACACTGTAGACCTTGGTACATCTAGTCTAAAATACAAAGATGTTTATCTAGCAGGTGATCTTAACCTAGATGGTTCTATTACATCTTCAGGTGCAGTTAGTTTAGGCTCAACTGCTATTACAGGTACATTATCTGTATCAACTAACACAACACTAACTGGCACTCTTGCAGTTAATGGTAACACAACACTTGGTGATGCAGCTTCAGATACGGTGACAGTAAATGCGGATATTGCTTCAAGTCTTATTCCTTCTGTTGATGACTCTTACGATCTTGGTGCCGTTGGTTCTGAGTGGCGTAACGCCTATATTGATGGCACTGCTTACATTGATACTGGCTCTATTGATACTGCAAATGTTGGAACTTTAGCTGTATCAGGTAATGGCACAGTTACGGGTGATCTTACAGTTAATGGCAGTATTAATGCTACAGTTGTCGGTGTTGCGTCTACAGCAAATGAGTTAACTACAGCACGTACAATTGCTATTGCAGGTGTAACGTCAGGTGCAGCTAACTTTGATGGTTCATCTAACATTACAATTAATACAACAGGTGTTACTCTAGGTGGTACTGCTGTAACTGCAACAGGTGCAGAGCTAAACATTCTTGATGGTGCAACTTTATCAACTGCTGAATTAAACACTCTTGACGGTATTACTGCAAGTACAGCAGAACTAAACTTTGTAGACGGTGTAACATCAAACATCCAAACACAACTTGATGCAAAACTTTCTAGTGTAGATTTAAGTTCTTACACAGGTGATGTTGACATTGATGGCGAACTTGTGGTAACATCTTATAATGAAACATACGCCGTTATAACATCATCAAGTAATGCAACTACAATTGACTGTGAAACAGGTAACGTATTCAGCCATACACTAAGTGAGAACACAACTTTTACATTTAGCAATCCACCTGCAAGTGGTACAGCTTATGGTTTCTCGTTGAAGATTGTACAGGATGCAAGTGCTAGTGGTTATACTGTAACGTGGCCTAGTTCAGTAGATTGGCCTTATGGTAATGCACCAGCACTTACAAGTACAGCTTCAGCAGTAGATCAGTTTGTTTTTTATACACATGATGGTGGCACAACATGGTATGGTTTTTTAGCAGGTAGAAACTTAGGATAGTATAAAATGAGTAATTTTAAAAAGACAATGATGGCCGCTGCAGGTGGAGCAGGATATTGGTTGCTTGAATACGGCAACAATGCTGCTGGGGTATTAGAATCTTATTCTGCGAAAACGTCCGTTGACAGTTCAGGCAACTTGATTGCTGGCACCACAGTTTCCGCCTTAGGTTCAGGAGACAACGAGGCGGTAATAAGCTCAATCGCTCCTGACGGATCTTTCAACTGGTCAAAGATGCTCAGTGTTTCAGGAGACGACAAAGGCAGGTCTACGTTTGTTGATGGTTCAGACAATTGTTACATCGTTGGTCAATACTACATAGCAGACGCATACAGCCACCGTGAATATATAGCGAAATTCAACAGCAGCGGAACCGTGACTTGGAAAAAATTTGCTGGTGGACCGACTGGTGCCACAAGCAGTTCTCCAACGGGTTACGACATAGCTGTAGATACGAGCGGGAATATTTACACCGTAGGAAAACAAGACTACACAGGTTACGCTGACATATACATATCCAAATACAACTCTTCTGGAACACTTCAATGGTCTAGATCATTGAACAAGGGGACAAACCTTGCTAGTCAAGTTTGGTGTGTCGCTTGTGACAATGTTGATGCGATCTATTCAGGCGGTTATGAAGAAAGAGCTTACAGTAACTACAGTTTAGCAACGATGAGGAAGACCTACATTTCTACTGGCGTTGGAAACTGGGAAAAAGTTTTTGCTCTAGCCCCTTCAGGCTATCAGTCCACGCACACCTATGGAAACTCTTGTGATGGAACTGATGTTTACTTTTGTGGGAGGGCTTATGACGACCCCGGTGAAGCGAACAAAGGATTTGTGAACAGCTTGGCATGTAGCAACGGTTCTGAAAATTGGCTCACGACTTGCGAAACAAGCTCTGGTTACCCGCTTTTGAGATCAACTCACGTTGGCGGCGATGGTTATTTGTACGTTGTTGGTGAATGGGGGGGCGATTCCAGCACTGTGTTTTTTAGACTTAACATTTCAACAGGTGTTGTTGATTGGCAATTAAAAATAAAACACGCAACGGCGAACATCTACGTTTCAAAAGGAATTGCTTACGACTCAACAACAGACAGCATTTACGTAACTGGCTACACGAATGCCAGCGGCAACTGGAATCCATACGCTATGCGCTTGCCTGCTGATGGCAGTCTCACAGGTACATTCGGTGATTGGACTGTTTCTAACCCAAGCATGACGTTTGCCTCCCCCTCTGGAACTTATTACAACGTTGGCTACAGCGATCCGACTTGGACACCGACTACCGGCACCAGCGGGCAAACAATCTCAACTCCAACATACACGTTGGAAGACTTAAACGCATTTTAACCACAGGAGAACCTGAAATGTACGTCAAAATCACAAACGGTAGTGTAGACACATACCCCTACAACGTAGGGCAACTACGCCGTGACAACCCCAACACATCATTCCCTAAACAAGTTTCTGAATCTATTTTAGAAAGTTATGGGGTCTATCCTGTTACAACAAGTGAACAACCTTCTTATACAGAAAGAACTCAAATAGTTAACTTAAACAGTACTCCTACTCTTTTAGATGGTACGTGGACTGTAGGTTGGACAGTATCAAATAAATCATCTGAAGAAATAACAGAATACGATGCACGAAAAGCTACTGAAAATAGAAGTGTAAGAGATTATAAACTTTTACAAACAGATTGGTGGGCATCTTCTGACTTGACTATGACAGCTGAACAAACAGCATATCGTCAAGCACTGCGTGACATCACAAGCCACGCTAACTGGCCTCACTTGGATGAGGCTGACTGGCCTACTAAGCCATAAAGTGTAAGTTATGTCTGACATTAAACTTACAGCAGATGAAATAGAAGATATGCTAGATCGTGCAGCTAGACGTGGGGCAAAGGAAGCCTTACGTTCTATTGGACTGTTAGATGACCAAGCACAAAAGGACATCACCGAAATGCGTGGCCTACTAGAAGCGTGGCGAGATACCCGTAAAGGTATTTGGACTACGGTAGTAAAAATAACAACGGTAGGTGTACTAACATTTATAGCAGGTGCTGTCTGGATGACACTAAACAAATAAGGCATAGACATGATTAATCAAATTAAAAATCCTACATTCGGTGGTTTTAAACCAGATGCCATGCAGCGTATTGCAGGTACGCTAGGTTATACTGGCGACATGTCTGGCTTTCAACAGTACTTAGAACAGAACCCTGAAAAACGTACACAGATGGATCAGTTCAAACAAGCTGCTATGACTATGGCTAAGGGTGGTGCAGTACGTAAGTATCAGCAAGGTGGTCTCAACCTTACAACAGGTCAAACCTATAACAACACATACTCAGGAGGTGTGGAAGCAAAAGGATCACACCCTACTGACAATGACAAGCCTATGGTATCAAATAAAGATCAAACTATGCAGCTTGATCCAAATGTAACTACACCACAGATTACAGAACCACCTGCGTCTACGCAACCACAGCAACCTACAATACCTATTAACACTGTACCTCAACCAATGCCTATTGATCCTCGTCTAGGTACGCCACCAGAGTTTGTAGGTGGTCCTGCACAGCTTAAACCGGCAAAATCTGCAGATAAAGCACCGCAGTTATTACAAACTAAAACTGGTTCGTTTACATACACAACTAAACCTAATACCTCTGGTACAGGCGGTGCACAAATATTTGAAATTAAAGATAGTCAAGGACGTACTATTGCTAACTTGACAGGTGCTAATGATTTCCGTAATTGGATGGTTCAAAATGAAGCAACTGCGTATGATCCATCACAAGGTATGCCTGAACCATTAGGTGAAGAATTTATAACTGGGTTTACTGCAGGTCAACCTGCTTGGGCTACAACTGGCCTAACTCAAATGTTTGAAAGTGGTAAGTTACCTGAAGACCCTACAGATTTTACATCAGAAAGCCTAGGTAATAGAAGGTATAAGATTACGTATAAAGACGGTACAACTATGGAAGTTGGGCCTATCCGTAATTTTGATGATGAACCTAATTTTATTCGTACTGAGATTGCTAACAAAATTAACGAATTTAAAAATAGCCCAGAGTACACACAAAATAAAGCACAACAAGATGCATATCGTAATTACCTAACACAACAAACTACTGGTAGTGTAGCTGGTGACATTGAAAACATTGAACAAGAATATACCAATGCACAGACAAACTACACACAACAAAACTTAGAACTACAACGTCTGCAACAACAAGCTGCAGCTAATCCAGATGATCCTTATCTGAAAGAACTTGTAGAAGCTAAAGGCAAAGAAGTGTCAGACACCTATGGTCGTCTGCAACAACTTCAGCCACTTTATCAATCCACACAGAAAACAATTAAAGACGTAATGACTGAACGTGCAACTGATCCTACGTTGCCCGAAGGTACTCGTGTTGAAGCACAGCGTATTCAAGTACAACCCGGACAACTTATTGAATCTGGTAGTGGTCAGGTATCAGGTGAGTTTGGCGTAAGTGAAGTTGAATTAGCTGACACGTACCTTTCCGCAAACGTAGATCAGCCTGATACAGCTAAGTATGAGGCGGATATTGCCGCAGATAAAGTGGCTGCACAAACACAAGCACTACAGTCTGCACAAACAGATGAAGATGATGCACGTGCTAAAGTAACTGCTGCTATGACTACAGCAAGTATGGTAGGTGATCTTAATGCCGCACAGGGTACTGCTACTCTTATGGAGAATGAGGTACAGCGTGAGATACAAGACGGTGAGCTAGTATCTGGTGCTGCCGCAGATGCAACTAAGGCTGCTAAGTTTACTGAACAGATTGATGCAGCAACTGCTACACCATCAGAGAAAGCTACAGTACAAGGTCAACTTGTAGGCTTGATGGAACAGTTTGAGGGTACTACACCCCCTGCATGGGCAGCTGGTGCTGTACGTTTAGCTAATCAACAGATGGCTGCTCGTGGTCTTAGTGCTTCCTCAATGGCTGGACAAGCTATTGTGCAAGCTGCTATGGAAAGTGCACTACCTATTGCACAAGCTGATGCAGCTACAATTGCAACATTTGAACAGCAGAACTTGTCAAATCGCCAACAACGTGCTATGCTTGCAGCAGAACAACGTGCAACATTCCTTGGACAAGAGTTTGATCAAGATTTCCAGACACGTGTACTAAACGCAAGTAAGATTAGTGACATTGCTAATATGAACTTTACTGCTGACCAACAGGTACAGCTAGAGAATGCTCGTTCAGTACAGACAATGAACCTAGAGAACTTGTCTAACCGTCAAGCTATGGTTCTTGCAGAAGCATCTGCACTAGCTAACCTAGACATGGGTAACCTGAACAACCGTCAACAGACTGCTGTACAAAATGCTCAGAACTTCTTACAGCTTGACATGGCAAACTTGTCTAACGAACAACAGACAGAACTGTTTAAGTCGCAGCAAGTTATTAACTCTATGCTTACTGACCAAGCTGCTGTAAATGCTTCACGTCAGTTTAATGCACAATCTGAGAACCAAGCCAATCAGTTCTACGACAACTTGGACTCTACTATTAATATGCACAATAGTGAACAACAGAATGCACAAGAACGTTTTAATTCAGGTCAAGTAAATGCTGCCAACCAGTTTAACGCTGAGATGAAAAACAACCGTGAACAGTTTAATGCACAAAACCAGTTAGTAGTTGATCAGTCAAATGCAACATGGCGTAGAGAGATTGCAACACAGGACACTGCTGCTATTAACCGTGCAAACGAATTAAATGCTATCAACACACTGGACATCTCAAACACTGCTTACAATAATATGTGGGGATTGTACGGTGATCAGATGGAGTGGGCATGGACAAGTGCAGAGAACCAACAGGAGCGTTTAAATGAACTTGCGCAAGAACAGTTATCACTTGAAGAACGTAAGATGCAAATTGATGCAGACTCATCTAAATCATTTGGTAATCTTGTAAGTACTCTGCTGTTTACTGACATGTCTACACTTAGTAAGACGTTTGCAGGAAGTCTATTTTAGTAAGGAATAACAACATGAATTTATACACCGCTGCTGCAAAAAGTTATGCGAAAGCTGTACGTGATTTAGACAAGCGTAAGAAACCAACTATGGAACCACAGAAAACTGGTGGTCTACTTGGACGTAACATGGCACGTAAACCTAAGATGCAAGAGTCAAAAGAAAAACAACCATACGACATGGTTCTTGAAGCTATGGAACAGATACGTGAGTATAGGAATAAAATATAATGGCACAAAATTATCGTGAGAGTTTTAATGCTCCTATCCCCGGACAAAGTTTAACTGCAGAGTTGGGTGCACGTCCTTGGCAGCATCCCCCTCAGTATGCTACAGTTGAAGAGGCTATGGAATTCTATGCACCACGTATCCTTGAACCACAGTTCCGTGATAACATAGTAGATGTAATGGAACTTG
>Ga0070747_1001817_pt1 | contig 10351 bp, 8 predicted proteins | sample VirMetDEL_Mar_31_FD_77321 | JGI IMG/M metagenome (GOLD analysis project Ga0070747, IMG submission 77321) | Aqueous microbial communities from the Delaware River and Bay under freshwater to marine salinity gradient to study organic matter... | ecosystem: Environmental > Aquatic > Marine > Coastal ...
AATGGGAATATATTCATTTTTACCCACTTCACCTTGTTTCTTTGTCGCTCCTCTCCAGAAGTGATAAAACATGTTTAACCCGTTTGGAGTTGATACCATCAGAACTTTGGTTGTTTGTCCGGATGTAATAGTTGGATAAACAGAACTAAAGAACTCTTCTGCGATATGTACAGGAACGTGAGCAAACTCATCAAGGAATATCATGTTGTAGGAACCACCACGAACCGCAGATGCTGACGTGGAAGAGGCAAGAATCTTTGATCCATTCTCAAGTTGAATGCTACCTTTATTCCATTCTACAATTCCTTGCTGGAGCCACAGCGGAAGATATTCATACGCTAACTTTAGACGAGATAAAATATCTCTTGCAGTAGATTGTTTATTTGCCAATACAGCAACACTCATGCTCTGATTGAACATGATATAGTGTAAAATATAGGCAATAATTGTGGTTGACTTACCTGACTGACGAGGTAATTTTGCGATTACAAAACGATTGTTATGAACAGTTTCAACTATGTCCTCTTGGTAGTCGTATAATCCAAACGGTACCAATCCCTCGTCTAGAGAAACTACCTTGATGTACTTCTTAATGAAGTAGGATGGATCCTGAGAGCATTTGATGTATTCTTTGACTTGCTCCTCAGTATAGTCTAATTCAACACCCGCTGCTTTTAGATTTGGGTTTCCTAAGTATCCGTCACGCTTGTTCGTCATGGTCAATTATGTTTTCATTTTGTATAATTTTTTTTCTGCTTCGCGATGAATTTATCAGATCTTGCAAATCCGAAGTTGATCCCACATAGATTGAATTTTGTGTATTGTGTATAACTTCTTCTTTGGTAATTTCTTTGGTTTTCTTGTGTAAATCAATAAGATCATGATTCATTTCCGAAACCGTCTTGAGTAATTGGGAGACGACTTCATAAGCACGAGGCGCGTCTCCCTCAGTAGCCACTTTAAGTATGCCATCAATAGCTTCCTTTCCTGTACCTATTAATTCACGAATATTTGCTCGAACATCAGAAAAGTCTTTTTTGAAACGATCTTCCTCTGACACAGATATTTCTTTTATTTCTTTCTTTACTATTTCTTTTGACTCAAATGTTGTATCTAATGCATCAGAAATTTTATCATAACTAGAATCACTCATTATTGAAATTCTCTCCTCTTAGGAAACTACCACCACTAGATCCAGTTAGACCTCCTGTGGCACCAATAATTGATGTAGATTGTGACGCGAATCCAACTTCACCGTAGTCTATGTCTCCCAATATGTTAAACATCTCAGCGGTAACACCAGTAATAACTGGTTTGGTTTTAACTGGTCCATACACATAAGTTTTTGCAGTAAACTGAAAAACTGTATTTACACTTCTGCGAGTTTCGAATCCACCCTCATAATCTTCAGTTACACTTAGACCGTTAAGTATGATTGGTACATCTACTTTTTTATTAACTTCATTTATGTTTAATGAGATTATAAATTCTGGTTGGAAATATGGTAATATTTGTTCAATTATTTGTAAATTTTCATTTACATTTCTAGTGAACGAATACAGACCAAATGATGCGATATAGGGAACTTCAGAATAACTAAAACTTGTTGAACCTGTTTCATAAACTTTTGAAGTTTTTCTTAATTTATTTGCTTTTCTCGTTGGATCATAGGTAAGTGCAAGGAGTTCGAATCCAAGTCTGGGCATGGTTGTTTGTAAACGAACTTCATCTGAGATTGAACTTAACTCTCTGATTCTTTGAATAAACTTTTCTTTTGGACCATAAGATACAGGAACTCTTATCTTTTGTACTGATTCACCTTGATTGTTGTCCTTGGATACAAGAATATCATCAAACAGTGATCCAAATCCAATAACTAATTTTCTTAGTGCTTCGTTACTATAATATTCGAACATTAGAAATTACCCTCCGAGAATGGATCAGTGTCGCTAAAATCAATTATGTCTTTTATATTTCCTTCTAGTTCTATCGATTCATTATCACCAAAGAATTCATCATCCTGAATATTATGTGGTATGATAATATCTGCGGTTGCATCTGTGCCTATTAAGTATTCTGCACCAGACGATGCACCCTTTACAGTTTGATTGTATATCAAATTTCCGGAAATGTTTGTTATCAACAAAGTCTTGGAGTTTGCATCCCAATCAACAATATCAGCAGTGGCAGAAGCATTTGTAAACGTGTCTCCTTCTTCCCCAGAAACTTGGAATAATACTTCCCCTTGGAAGAAACTACCAGCACTATTTCCTGTAGTATCTTCTGCAATGGGCGAACCAGAAAGAACAAGAGAACGTGTCGTTTTTCTTCTGTCCTTATAGATGTCATCTAGATCTTCTATTCCAGTATTAAATTCTTCATTATTGTATGTGAATGTTTCACATATTAATGTATATGTGTATAGTGATCCAAGTTGATAAAATGGATTTTCATGTTCGACAAAATTTATTTCCAATAAAGCTTTTGTTAGAGGAAAATAAATTAAATCACCTTCTCTTGGTCGATCAATAGATCCGTCAGCTTCTGATACTTCGTCAGTAAATCTTTTTCTGGCTACAACAAATGTTGCTCTATCTTTTATTTCTAATCCATACTTTGCAATTAAATCTCCCTCACCCTCGAATCCACTGACATTGAGAATATACATTTCTAAATCATAAACATCATTGAACTTAGAGTTTGTGTCTTCCCCAAATAGCGAGTCTTCATTCTGCAATTTTCTAGGAATGTACACCATATTCCTACCCATTGCTTTTATTGTTTCAATAGTTAGGTCTTCAACGAGCTTTTGCTCTGAATTTACATCGCGTATGTAAGGATTTCTTGCCATTTTTACCCAACCATGAAGTCTGATGGAAGTTCATACTCAGAATAGAATCTTTGTTCTATTTGAGCTATTTCAGCTAAGGCTTCTTGGTATATTTGTCCACCACGGAGAGTTACTCCACCGGGTAATTGGACACCATCAAATTTAGCTAAATTAAGACCCCACTGTCTTTTTATGAGTGCAGTTGTATATTCTTTGAGTAAACGATCATTGTATATTTCACTAAATGTGTCTGGATTTAATGCTGCAAAGGCTTCTATTATTATGTATTGCCCAGCTTTTAAATCTCGTTTGAAATCCATTTCTAATTTAAGGCGATTTGTTACTTTACTAAAGGTGACTGCCTTTTCTGGATCCATTAGTTGCTGTATCATGTTAATGTATTGTTTGGTAGATGAAAATCTAGCCATACCCATTGAACTTTGAGCACCAAGACCTCTATTGATACCAAAGTAATCAGTTAGTGCCATTTGGTAGCGAACATCAAACATATTTGTGGTGCTGAGATCTCCGAACGGAAATACCCTGACCACGGATAATATATCTCTTCCACGAGGACCATCACCACCAGATCCATTTGCTGGACCTATATTATTTGTGTCAACATATTGTAAGTCCATATCTTCTTGAGTCATTTGATATGCAAAGTAAACCCTTTCCACACCATCGAAATGTCTCTCTGAGAAAAACTGTAGAGCATCGTCCACACGTTCTTCTGCTTGTTCGATATCTACGTTTATTTCTACTACAGGAGCGCCTAGGCGCCTAAAAGAATAATCAATAAGACTTTGTTTGGAATTTGGAGCTGCCATAATTACCTCCTACTCTGTATTTATAATAACAGGTAAAAGATTATTTTTCGAGATGATCTTCGATCTCTTTCACTGAATCATCATCCATTTCCGGAACCGTAACGGATATTCTTTGTATATCGGCAGTTTTGATTTGCGTGTCTATGTACGCTTTCCTTGACATTGGTGGGAGTTGTTCACTTTCTTCACTTAGCTGGTAGTTCGTAAATCCCGGCATATTTAATGGACATGAAAGAACTGGGTAATCTAATTTACTGTACTTTTCTCCATCCGCAATCAAATGTGTCCCCGGTCGATCACCACAACCACACTTTCCACAATAGTGCTTTTTCTTAGTTTCACTTTCCATCAGATGTGGACATTGAACTAATTCACCACCAATATTTTGATTACCAAAACAACTGAGCACTCTGAGTTGCTTTGTTGGACCATCAATTTTTTTATTTCGTAGACCTCTAGATGACATAGAAAGTCCAAAGCTTTGAACTAAAGTTAATTGTTTACGAACTTCTTTAGTTAAATCTAGCCAAGATTTTCGTATACTTAACTTACTTTGGTTTTCTTTTTTAAAAGCTTCTGTCAGTTTTTTCTTTTTATTTTTACCACAATTACATCCCATTATTTAATCTCCTATTTTATAAAGTACAACTTTGTTCAGAACCCAAAATTCTGATTTCTAGATCACGTAGTCTATTTTTCATACACTGTACGTCAAAGGCAACATCAGTTGTCACCACATTATTAGCACTTGAACCAGCAGAAAGACCATGAGTAACATTAAGAGTCTGTATTGTAACTTGACTTGGAATGTCTACTGCTACTACGTTCTTAACCTTCATTGTATAAAGAGTTTGAATAGCAGTTCCAGTTGGGTGGATTAGGTAATCAGTTACAGGATTACTATGACTTCCATCGTGAGGTTCATTGAAGATTCCTGAAGCGTGATATTGTAGTTCATCTTCATCATATAATCCCTTATTGAAGTTACTCAAGAAACCACTGCGGACGAGATTCAGTCCGTTTGGCATATAATAAGTTCCGTAAGTTGATCCCATTTGGGGATTACCAGATTCGTCGTTTTCATCATACACGGAACTCCCGTGTATGTGGTAACCACTACCGTCCGGACTTGCCGCGGCCGCGGCTCCGGGGGTGCTATAAAGAGGATAGAACCCAGATAGTGAAAATGGCTCTGCTAGATTACTTTGGTTATGTGTGATCATGGGAGTAGCATTTTTATCATGCACACCGGAACTGATGTAACCTATTAAGTTACCCAGACTAAAGTGAACGAGCGATCCGTCGATTCCGGCACCTAGACCATACACAAAAAGTGGTGTTGATCCAGAAGTTATACCTGAAGAGTATAATGTTCTATTGTACTTATTTTGTCTGATTGTTAATTTATTGTTTACTGTATCAACATTAGTCACAATAGCACCCCCGGTGCTACGATCATGCTTGTTTGTGCTATCCTGATCAGTAGCGACTTGCGTACCAACTAAACTAGAGGTGAACGTAGCCGTTGGGAACGATAGTGTTAGTGTTTCTTCGAATCCAAAAATATCACCAAACTGCGTGTTGTATTCAGGATATTCTGACACTGACAAGTATTGCATGGTTGTTCCATCTACCCATCCCTCCGGAATTGTAGCAGTATTGCCAGTAACAGAAAGATATGGTAGTACAGTACCAACTGGTGCATCACTTGTCTTTGATGCTTGTACTGCTCCAACATTTTCACCAGATTCAAAATCGCTTGCGCCTATTACAGTTGCATTGAACGATCCTACTGTAGTTTGCTGTAGAACTTTCTTTGATATCTGACCAGCGGGGGTTGGTGCATAGCTTTGAATTTTACCTGCTGTCGCTGCACTTAGGAAGAAATTTTCAGTGGTTGGAGCACCAGCTATTAAACTGCTGGGATATTGCATTAATCCTTGTAGAACAATATCTACATTTTTGTCGCGAATATTCTCAACAACACCAAATACACGAGATGCCGCGGCACTTGTTGCACCTGCTCTAAAGTAGAATGATGTCCCACCAGAAAACCCATTCCTGAGAACATCACCAGCAGTGGTTCCTGCTTCTACACTGTTAAGACCAACTTGAGCTAGTATTCGTGTTCCAATTGTAGTAGCTTTTATTATGTTGGTTGTGTTGTTTTTAAAACTTGATGACATTATTTTTTCCTAAATTATGTAGTTACGTTGTTATTATAGTCTGCATCTGCAACATAATGTAATTGAATTGTGTCGAATTTATGCGCACCGGCGTGGATTTTAAATCTGGTTGCAATTCTGGATGTTTGTATTGAGGTAATCGCAGTCACACCAGACTCACATATACGAACCGTTCCATCAAAGGCAATTGTTCCTGATGTGTTTCTCAAATCTCTCTTTGCTGGTGAGTTGAAAGCATCTTGATTTCCAGAATCTGGTGAGTAAATCTTAATGAGAGGTGTTGCTCTCATTGCAACTGGATACCGGAATGATGTTTCATTGTATGGTGTCTGTGTAAACTCAACTACATGTGAATCAACTTGACTCCCACCCTTAGTAACTTGACCAGTAAATTCTTCTAGTCTATAACTTCTCTGATAATACCTACTAGATTTTCTTAGTTCTTCATCTACGTTCACGGGGAAGAATGCAGTGGTCTTATCTCCATGCTCCAATTTTATTTGTGCAAAATCATGGAAAGTATTTGTTGCCTCTGTTAGATCAAACGCCAATGCTAAGTAATGATTCCCTGCAATCTCTGGATTCGCAGATGCTCCGGTTATTCCGGGGACTGTGAATGTGCTACTAAAGAATCCCCAATCAGTGGATGATGAAAGAGTTCCTCCGCTATATTCGGATCCAGTAACGCCGTTCCATACCTGTTTAATTCTGATTGGAACTGACTTTGCACTACCCGATCTAATGTACCCACTCACAGTAGCAGTTTCGTTTGCTAGTGTTCTTGAATCTTCAATTCTATTTTCAAGGTGTAAGTGATCTCCGGTAACAGCTCCCGTGATTACATTGAACGTTCGTAAGTAGTAATTTGGTGTTCCTTTGATGTCAACCTGATCAACATCAAATTCTTTTCTTCTGATATATGATGTAGTAGAAAACGTAGCACCGGTGGCGTTTAAGTTACGTACCCATCTGTCGGCAGAATATATGCTGTCAACGCTAGTAATTGTTGTTCCAGTTGGATATCTTTGCCATAAATCAAAACTACCGTTGATTAATATATTGGGTGATGATCCAGAAAGAAGATCTGTTACTGCAACAGAAGCTTGATTTGTAACTATACCGTTGCTGTTAGATGGATCGTAGTTTATTGCAAATAGTTTTCTACGATTTGTAGCTGGATTTGTTCGTAGTTCACCCGTCACTCCAGAAATGTATAACTTACCTCTACCATAATCTGAGGGTAAACCTTCCGCAAGACCTGATGTTGTAATTTCAATTGTATCGGGTGCTGGTTGTCCAGTAACAATACCAATTGTATCATCGATGTTTTTATCATCTTTCGAGAGGAAGAATCCATTAAACTGTGATCTACCATCGGTAAATGTTAACGTATCTGGACTATATGCAACAACTTTACCCTTGACTAAATGGTGATCAGTTGATCCAGTGTTCACATAAATTTTATGTGTTGCATATCCACCTGTATTGCCGGTACCAGTATCCTGTAGTAACTGACCTCTCATGGATAGAAGAACAGCATTAGTATCACCAGAAGCTCCAATAAGAACTGGTTTTGATACTTGACCAGCTACATTAGGTTCTGTTGCTGTAAATCCACCGGCAACCGTTGGATCTAGGAAGAAAATACCGCCGGTTACCATTGTAGGTGAGAACAAACCATCAACAGATCCACTCTGTGCTAGGGTGATGCTGGTGTCTGATGTACCAGTTACCATACCGAGAACTTCTGCATTTGTGTCAGAGTCTGCCTTTGCTTTGGTTAAGCCTGACGCATCCATTCGAACAAAAGATCCGAAGTCAAATGCTGCTGTAACACCATCAATCACTTGACCTTTGAGAATGAATGAGTTTGGACCAGCAAAGCTACCAGCTTCCAATGAACCCGTGATCGTAGCGTTACCCTGTAGGGTTAGTCCATGTGGAATCGTGTGTAGTAGTTTTAGTTCTAGTTTACCGGCAGTACCAGTTGCAGCCGCAGTAGTTCCTACTGAACCACTCAGACCAGAAATGTTTGAAAGTTCTAGATCATAGATCTTTAGTTTGTTTAACTTTGCAATAATTTCTGCGTTAGTTTTAGTGAACCAACTTTGAAATGTGTCGCTAGTCTCTAGTTCATTTATTTCGAATAGATTGTCTTCAACGCCCATTTAATTTTCCTCAAATTGGTTCTATTTGTCGTAAGTCTGTGTTTTGCACTATAGTAATCGCATCACCTAATTCAGAAAAATGGCTATTCCATTCATTTTCAGCATCTGTGTCACCCTGTACATCCACATCATATATCGTCGCGTTTACCCTCACATTATTTATAAAACGTGGAGTGAATCCATCTTTCATTTGGGTAAATATTATATCTCGAAGACGTTTTACTTCAGTCGCATCAAAATTATCACTTGGAACATTGAAGGCACCATTGTATGGAGCTTCATTAGCGATATAGTTATTTAAATCTTTGATTGTTTGTGTGGTTGCCTCTGTATTTTTTTCACATTTTACACACAAAGAATATGATGGTACTTTATCTTGATACGTGAAGGATGGAAACGACTGAGATAAGTTCATATTACCAAGTAAAATGTTTGTGCTTTTTGCTCTTTCAAGAGTACCAAGCGAATTCGCGCCCGAATACAAAGGGGCTAAACTATGATTTGATGCTTGTCTAAATGTAGGGACTGCTTTTATTTGTACTCTTCGTGAATTTGAACCCTCTGTTTGTTCTGGGTCAAGTGGATTTGCGAAAAATGTATCATTTATTATTCCTGTGGTTTGTATTGGATTTGTATCGGACACAGAACCTTCATTGGTAAGATCCTCCTGACAGTTAAGATCTATATGTTCACATAAAGATTTTTGTGCAAGATTAAGAGCAAAATATGCACCATCGTGTGTGTCTCTGATGTTTCTGTCTAAACTTTCAGATGTCACGTCTGAACTACCGAGCTGGAGACCTACAACCTTACTCGAATTACTAAAACTAGCAAAAACAAGCTGATCGGTAATAGTCATGGATAGCTTTGGACTTCCCTGTGGATCGGGAGAGCGCGGTCCTGCTAAACCTACATCAAAAAGTATTGGTGTGTCTAAATAATACCAATGTTTTAAACCACTGGATTGTACAACTCTATCATGTAATGTCCCTTCATTCAGACCTGCAAATGGGAGTTCTGGTGTAACAAAAGTATTATCACTAATAAGATACCACCCAGTGTTGAACAATAGTTTTATGTCTGCTTCTAACTGACCACTACCATTGTCATCATTGTCAATCGTTTTGAAAAGAACCGCTGCTTCTACTTGTGAGTATGGACGAGAATCCAAAATCACTTCAGCTCCAGAGAGTGCAGTTGAGTTTGCATCAAACTCGCCAGGGTATAGAGGTGTAGTACCAGCCCAACCGGGACCAAAACTGGGGGGTGGTGAAAGTGGAGTTCCTTCTGGTGGGAATATAAATGATGACCAGTTTGACCACATCTGATGTGTTAACGTATCATTTAAAAGTTGTCTTTCATAAATTTCATTTAGCTCACCTGCTTGTATTATATCCCCAATATTACGAAATGCAGTTCCAATATAGTTTTTGGTATCAACATCTTCAACGTAAAAATTTTTAATTCTACTTCTATACGGAGGAGCATCTAGAGGTAGTTTTGTATTTTCGGAATCAAGTAAAGGGAACTTAGTAATATCTACAGACATCAGATAAACTCCGTGGTTGCATCAGGAAGGATTGTGTTTTCGTAATTCTCCTGATTACCCGCTATCGTTGTGTCTAAGTCCATACCATCTACCCTATTAAGAGAAGATAGATCTAGAGGTACGTTGTTAAGGTATTTCGCTCGTATAAACCCAATAGTAGCCCCCGAGCCAGGAAATGGGCAAGGTGTCTCGAATGTAACATATCCAATATATGATGGAGTTCTATCAGAAGATGTGCCAGATCCTAATTTTGGTTTTATCTTTATTTCGACTCGATCTGCACCAGAGTCAGAATCACCTGATTGAAATTCACCACCAGACACATAGTTAATATCATCTAAAATAATTCCAAATGGAAGTTCTACATGTACATCACAAGTACCATTATTTTCAATATAAATTTCTTCTGGGTGGGATGGTGATGTCACCGTGTATCCGAACGGATTGATTCTGAATACTACATCAACTACAATTTCTTCTGAATGTATTGTTTCTTTAAGATAATACCAATACTTGAATCCAGAGCTGTCGTGAGTTGATGATGTTGTGTACGTATCATTGATATAATACCAGCCTGGGTTAAGAGTTAGCTGTATGGTATAGTTCGATCTAAATCCGCCACCTGACGCATTATCGAAAAATTCCTTATGATCAATAGTAATTAAGTTTTTGGGTTTTTCAAAGATCAAATCATCAGCATTTCCGGGTGCATATATGAACTCGTCCAAGTAACGAATGTTCGATTTCCATTCATATGGGTGTAATGGAGTTGTACCAAACCAACCGGG
>Ga0070747_1001820_pt1 | contig 10347 bp, 8 predicted proteins | sample VirMetDEL_Mar_31_FD_77321 | JGI IMG/M metagenome (GOLD analysis project Ga0070747, IMG submission 77321) | Aqueous microbial communities from the Delaware River and Bay under freshwater to marine salinity gradient to study organic matter... | ecosystem: Environmental > Aquatic > Marine > Coastal ...
CCTGGGCAGCGGGGTACAGCGGGATGACAGTCGCGCCCTTGCTTTCGGCATCCTGCAAATAACCGTTGAGGCGTTGCTGCTGGCGCTCGTTGATGATGGCGGTGTAGTCCGGGTTATCCGCAAGCGTTGGGTAGAAACCCTGTACGGCATTGCGGTACGCCTCGACAAAACCGTCGACGCGGTCTTTCGGCACCAGCACGTAATCCGGAGCGACGCAGGTCTGGCCGGCGTTCATGGTCTTGCCAAACGCGATGCGTTCAGCCGCATCGGTTAAGGGCACGTCGGCGGAAACGATGGCGGGTGATTTGCCGCCCAGCTCCAGGGTTACCGGAGTGAGATTCTCGGCAGCAGCGCGCATCACGTGCTTGCCGATGCTGGTGGCACCGGTGAACAGCAGGTGATCGAACGGCAGCTTGGAGAAAGCCATGCCGACTTCTGCCTCGCCCAACACAACACTTACCAGGTCCTCGGGGAAGACCTTGGCCAGCAGGTCCTTGATCAGCAGCGAGGTGGCCGGGGTCGACTCACTCATCTTAATCATGACCCGGTTGCCGGCAGACAGCGCGCCTACCAGCGGACCAATGGCGAGAAACAGTGGGTAGTTCCACGGCACGATCACCCCGACCACGCCGAGTGGCTGGTAGATCACCTTGGCGGCAGCGGGCATAAATTGCATGCCAACGCTGCGCCGCGACGGCTTCATCCACTTTTTGATGCGTTTGGTTGCGTAATGAATGCCGTGCAGGCTGGGCATCAGCTCGGCAAGCAAGGTTTCATCCGCGCTGCGGTTACTAAAGTCCTGGGAAATCGCCTGGACCAGCGGCTCGCGCGAATCGCTGAGCAGTTGCGCGAGCGCTTTCAGCCACTGGATGCGCTGTTCGGCCGAGGGCATGGGGTTGGCCTTGAATGCCTGGCGCTGCCGGGCAAAGCTGCTCTCCAACTGGCTGAGCTGTTGTTGGCTGTTTTGCAGGCTTTGTTCCAGATACGTGACATCGGCGACCATGGTCTTGCTCCTCGGCATTCCAGCATGCAGTGCGTCAAACAAGCTCGCGCGCTGCAGAAAAGGTGTGCTGGATTTTTAGAGCAATTGCTCTAATCTGTCAAATAGCATGACGCAGTCAGCCGACGAGCGCAGCCCAACGAAACGTTAGCGCGTTGTTAGGCCATGCTCGGCTAGCACGTTAAGCGTTTCTGCCTGTACCTTTGCCGGGCTTTTGAATCGAGAACGAGTCGTTATGTCAGCCCCACTGAAAACCCGTGAACGCATTATTCAGGAGAGCCTGGGGCTGTTTAATGCCCAGGGTGAGCGCAACGTCACCACCAACCATATCGCCGCCCACCTTGGGATTTCACCGGGCAACCTGTACTACCACTTTCGCAACAAGCAGGCGATCATCGCCGAGCTGTTCGCCCTCTATGAAGGCCAGGTAAGCACCTTTCTGCGACGCCCCGAGGGTCGCGCCCTGACGGTGCAGGATAAGACCTTCTACCTCGAAGCACTGCTGGCAGCCATGTGGCACTACCGCTTCCTGCACCGCGACCTTGAACACCTATTGGACAGCGACGCCGAGCTTGCCGAGCGCTACCGGCTATTTGCCCAACGTTGCCTGGTGCAGGCGCAGAGCATTTATCAGGGCTTTGTCGAGGCCGGCATTCTGTTGATGGACGCCGCGCAAATCGAAGCGTTGACCCTCAATAGCTGGATCATCATGACGTCTTGGGTGCGTTTTCTCTGCACCACGCGTGGCAACCCAGGCGATCTCAGTGAAGAAATGCTCCGGCGTGGTGTTTACCAAGTGCTCGCGTTGGAGGGCGGCTACATCGCGCCGCCAGCACGTGAGGCAGTGGAGGCGTTATACGCCAAGCTGCATGTGCCGCTCGATCAGGTGATTTGACCAGGCGCTAGCTTGCAGGTAGTCCTACCGGCCGCATCAGCCGCGTACAATTAACCTCCAATTGCAGTGAGTTTGGGTGTATGCGCAAGATCAGGGCTTTGCTGGTGTTGCTTGGCTGTCTCTTTAGCGCGACTGCCCCTGCGGATAGCGGGTTGCGGGTCTGCCAGCATGACGCGGAGAAATACGCGTACCGGATCGAGCTCGGTCAGCTGATTCTTGATCGTACTGCTGAGCGCTATGGCGCGCGGCAAATCCTCCCCGGCGATGGCCCAGACCCATCGCAAGAGCGCTGCCTTGCGTTGCTCGGTAAGGGCTTAGTCGACCTGGCCTACGTGCCGCCAACAGAGGCGCGCCAGCGCGACTTTCTGACGCTGCCATTTGATCTGCACAACGGCATGCTCGGCTACCGTGTGTTGTTGATTCACCGCGCTGATGCCGCGCGTTTTGCCCAGGTCAATAATCTTGATGATCTGCGCCAATTGCTGGGCGGTTTTGGTAGCCAGTGGGGCGACTTCGCGTTGTTCGCGCGCAACCGTTTGCCGGTGATAGGGGTGGTTAACCCGGACAATCTTTTACCGATGCTCAATAAGCGCCGTTTTGCCTATTACCACCGCGGCTTGCACGAGGCCTGGAAAGAACTCGCGGCCCATGCCGAGCAATACCCGCAACTGATGGTCGAGCCTCATCTGGCGTTGGTCTACGACCTGCCGGTGTTCTTCACCTTTAATCGCGATAACCCGCAACTCCTGCAGCGGTTCGCCGAGGGGCTTGCGTTGATTCGTGCCGATGGCAGTTTTCGCGCGTTGTTCCTGCGTCACTTTGGTCAATTGGCCGAGCGGGCGCAGTTGCAGCAGCGCACGATGATTCCCCTCGATTACCCAGCGTCCCCTGGCTTGCCTGCTCGCGATACCCGCCTATGGCTGACGCCCGTGGAAGCGCCTGCTCAGGTGCCATAAGGCGTCGTGTGGGTATGCGTGCTTAGGTCCGGGAGCGCTCGACCAGCCACTGTGGGATGCGCTGTTCTAGGTAGTAAACCGGCTTTCTTAGGCTGCCTGCGACAAAGCCGACATGGCCGCCGTGGGCGTGCAGTTCGAATTCGATGCTGGGCGACAGCTCGCTGGCTTCGGGGAGGCTGTGGGGGAACACAAAGGGATCGTCGGCGGCCTGGATGATCAGCGTGGGTGTTTCAATCCGCCCCAGGAAGTAGCGGCTGGAGGCGCGCCGGTAGTAATCCTGAGCATCGTCGTAACCGTGCAGGGGCGCGGTGATGCGCCCGTCGAAGTCCCAGAAGGTACGCATGCCATCCAGGGGGCCGAGTTTTTCCAGGGTGGACAGCCGGTCCGCCATGCCCTGATGGGCGAACAAGCGCTGCTTATCTTTCACATAAGCCACCATCTCACGCATAAAGCGGCGTTGGTAAACACGTGAAAAGCCCATGCCAATACGGTCGGCGCACTGATCCAGACGAAACGGCACTGACACAGCCGCTGCGCCCTGCAGCTGGCTGCCTGCGCCCGTTTCCCCGAGGTACTTGAGCAGCACATTGCCGCCCAGCGAATAGCCCACGGCATACAGCGGCGCCATTGGCCGTTGCGCGCGCAGGTGGCGCACGGTTTCCGCCAAATCTTCGCTGGCGCCCGAGTGGTAACCGCGGGCCAGCAGGTTGGGCTCACCTGAGCAGCCGCGCCAGTTCAACGCCACACTGGCCCAGCCTTGAGCCGCCAACTGCTGTTGCAGGCCCAGTACATAGAGTGAGCTGGATGAGCCGGTCAGGCCGTGTAACACCAGCACCAGCGGTGCGTCAGCCTGATGCGGGCCGTGCCAGTCGAGGTCGAGAAAGTCACCATCCTCCAGCCACAACCGCTCACGCGTGCGCTCAAGCTTCGCGGGCGTGCGGCACATCGGGTTCCACAGAGTTTGCAGGTGCGGGCCGGGCAGCCACCAGGCGGGTTTGAAGGGCGTTTTCATGGCGGTTATCAGTTGGGAAAGCGCTCAGGCTAGAGCCTGGCGCGGCGCAACGAAAGCTAAATGAAGCACCTGAATGGCAGAGCCTGGCCTAGGGAGGGCTTTATAGCGCCTGGTCTATTGCCTGGTGGGTTACGCCGCAGGCTAACCCACCCTACAAAAGCTTTAGCCGGCCGTACGCTGCCACAGTGCGTAATACACCTGGCCGGCCTTCTGTTCGCGGTGCAAGCGCCAGTTGCCGGGCATGCCGAGGCTGGAGGGGGCGTTTTCGCTTTCGGTATAGACCCAGGCGTCGGCGGCCAGCCAGCCGTTCTGCTCCAGCAAATTACAGGCGGGAAGCAGCAGATCCTGACTGAACGGCGGATCGAGAAACACCAGGTCGAAAGGCGTGGCGGGTTGATTTTGCAGAAAAAGCAGGGCGTCGATCTGCTGCAGTTGGCCGTTGTCGCAGTTCAGCGTTTGCAGGTGGCCGCGCAGGCTGGCGATGGCAGCTGGATTAAGGTCCAACGCCAGGGCGCTGCCGGCGCCGCGCGACAGTGCTTCAAGAAACAGCGCGCCGCTGCCGGCGAACAGGTCGAGTACTTTGGCGCCTTCGACATAAGGCGCCAGCCAGTTGAACAAGGTTTCCCTTACCCGGTTTGGCGTTGGGCGCAGGCCCGCCGCCATGGGGAAGTTGAACTGGCGTGAGCGCCATTGCCCGCCGATGATCCGCAGTTGGCCATCGCCACTGTGGGCGGGGTTGGCTTTTGGCGCCTTGGGTCGCTTGCTCATCAGTGCTCCGGGATGGCAGAAGGTTGCTCGGCGGGGTTGTCGGTCGGCGGCGGCAGTTCTTTCTGTGCCACGGTCGGGCCGGCGGTGACGATCACCAGGGCTTGCGGGTCGAGGTGTTTGGCCATGGCGGCCTTGACCTGCTCGACGCTGAGCGCTTGTACGTCACGCATAAAGTCTTCCAGGTAGCTCAATGGCAGATTGTAGAAGCCCATGGAGCCGAGCTGGCCGACGATCGCGGCGTTGCTCGCGGTGGACAGCGGGAAGCTGCCGGCCAGCTCGCGCTTGGCATTGTCCAGCTCCTGCTCGGTCGGGCCGTTCTTGATAAAGTCGGCGAGCATGCTCTTGACCAGCTGCAGGGTACCGTCGCTGAGTTCGGCGCGGGTTTGCAGGTTGATCATAAATGGCCCGCGCGCCTGCATGGCGGTGAAGCCGGAGTAGACGCCGTAGGTCAGGCCGCGTTTTTCACGTACTTCGGTCATCAGGCGAGTACCGAAACCGCCGCCACCGAACACCTGATTGCCCAGGTAGAGCGCTGCGTAGTCCGGGTCACGGCGGTCGATGCCGAGCTGGGCAATCATCAGATGGGTCTGGTTTGATGGGAACTCGATATGCTGCAAACCAGCTTTCGGCTCTTCAGGCTGAGCGATACGTGGCAGCGCCGGACCTTTTGGCAGGGCCGCGGAAACCTGGTTGGCCAGGGCCTCGGCATCGCTGCGCGAGAGGTCGCCGACCAGGGCGATAATCGCGTTGTTGGCGCTATAGACCTTGGCGTGGAAGCTCTGCAGCTGCTCACGGCTAATGGCCGGGATCGACTCGGCATTGCCATCGCTGGAGTGCGCGTAAGGGTGGTTGCCGTAGAGGCGCTCGAACAGGGCCAGACCAGCCAGCTTAGCGGGGTTCTGTTTTTGGTATTCGAAGCCGGCCAGCAGCTGGTTCTTGATGCGCGCCAGTGAGTCTTCGGGGAAGGTCGGTTGACCAAGCACCTGATTGAACAGCTGCAGGGCCGGTTCGCGCTGCTCGGCGGCACTCAGGCTGCGCAAGCTTGCAATGGCCATGTCGCGAAATGCACCGTTGCCGAAGTTGGCGCCGAGATTCTCGAAGCCGGCGGCGATTGCGCCGACATCCTTGCCCGGTACGCCTTCGTTGAGCATGGCGTTGGTCAGCATGGCCAGCCCCTGTACGCCGTCGTCATGGCTGCTGCCGGCGGCGAAGGTCAGTTGCAGGTCGAACATCGGCAGCTCGCGGGCTTCGACGAACAGTACCTTGGCGCCTTCGGCGGTTTGCCAGGTCTGGATATTCAGGTCGCGCCGGCTGGGCGCTTGATCACCCAGGGCGGCGAGGGATTCAATGCTGGTGGATTCCGCAGCGGGCGCTGGGGTAGCTGCTTGGCTGTTGGTCGGACGGTTGATCACCAGTGCCAGCAACGCCAGCAGTATTAGTAGCCCTAAGCCGAGCAGGCCATAACGTAGGCCGTTGCGCTCACTCATTGCCCTTCTCCTCAGGTAAAACGTGGGCGACGCTTAAGCGGTCGCGGGTAAAGAAGGTGCTGGCGGCTTGTTGAATATCCGCCGGGGTGACGGCTTCCAGTTCGGCCAGCTCTTGATCGATCAGTTTCCATGACAGACCGACGGTTTCCAGCTGGCCGATGGCGGTGGCCTGGCTGGTGATCGAATCACGCTCATAGACCAGGCCGGCGATCACTTGCGCACGCACACGCGCCAGTTCTTCGGCGCTCGGCGGGGTGGTTTGCAAGTCTTTCAGTTCGCGCCACAGGCCCGCTTCGACCTGCTTCAGGGTCTTGCCGGTCTGCACGTTGGGGGTGGCGGAAAGAATGAACAGGCTGTCGCCACGGGAAAAACCGTCATACCAGGCGGATGCGCCGGACACCAATTCTTCGCCACGCTCCAGGCGTGTGGGCAAGCGCGCGCTGTAGCCACCGTCGAGCAAGGCGGCAGCCAGGCGCAGGGCATGCACCTGACGCGGCTGCTCGGAGGTAGCCAGGCCGGGAACGTTGAAGCCCATCATCAGGCTCGGTAACTGGGTTTTCAGGTGCAGGGTAATGCGTCGCTCGCCGGGGGCCGCCAGTTCACGTGGGATCTTTGCCGGCGGTACGGTGCGTTTGGGAATGGCGCCGAAATAACGCTGGGCCAGGGTCTGTACTTCGTCCTTGGTCACATCGCCCACTACCACCAGGGTGGCGTTGTTCGGTGCGTACCAGGCTTGGTACCAGGCGCGCAGCTCTTCGACGGTCATGCGGTCGAGGTCTGCCATCCAGCCGATGGTTGGGGTGTGGTAACCGCTGGCGGGGTAGGCCATGGCCTTGAAACGCTCATAGGCCAGGCTCGACGGTTTGTCGTCGGTGCGCAGGCGGCGCTCTTCCTTGATGACCTCGATTTCCTTGGCGAACTCATCGGCCGGCAGCTTCAGGCTGGCCAGGCGGTCGGCTTCCAGCTCCAGGGCGATGGCCAGGCGGTCGCGGGCCAGCACCTGGTAGTAGGCGGTGTAGTCGTCGCTGGTGAAAGCGTTTTCTTCCGCGCCAAGCTCGCGCAGGATGCGTGACGCGTCGCCGGGGCCGAGTTTGCGGCTGCCCTTGAACATCATGTGTTCAAGGGCGTGGGACAGGCCGGTCTGGCCCGGCGTCTCGTAGCTGGAGCCGACCTTGTACCAGAGCTGGCTGACCACCACGGGGGCGCGGTGGTCTTCGCGCACGATGACCTTGAGGCCGTTGTCCAGGCTGAATTCGTGGGTCGGTTGCGGCGCTGCGGCAAAGGCCAGCAACGGTGTACAGAGCACACCGAGCAATAAAGCGGCGGTGCGTTGGGCAATCATAGGCATAGAATTTTGACCTGTCGGACGGGCCCGCTTGGTCTTAGCGTCGGCGGGCGCGGAGGTGCTAGGATACGCATCCGTTTTACTGGCGACCACGCCTGCTATGGCATCTGGATATTACAACGCACACTCTTCAGCTTTTTAGCGCTGCGTGAGTCACGCCCCCAGAGCCGTTCGCTGCGTGTCGCACCTTTGAGATAGCCGGCCTCCATGTTTGGTTCCAACGACGACAAGAAGACCCCCGCGCCTCTAGCGCCGACCTCTGCCGAGAAATCTGCAGAGAAAAAAGACCTGTTCGGCTGGCTGCGCAAAAAGCCGCAAACGCTGGCCGATCCTGAGCCGCAACGCGCACCTGTGAATGAGCAAACCGCGGCACCGGCACCTGAAGTCGAGGCGCCTGCTGCGGTTGTTGCTGTTGTGCCTGTGAGCGAACCCGCTGCGCCCGACGTCACATCTGTGATTGCACCACCTGCTGAATCGTCTGCGCCGGTCGTGGCAACGGCTCCGCTTGAGCCGTCCGCGCCCGTTGTGCCCGTTGTGCCCGCTGTGCCGCAAGCCAGTGAAGCAACGCTGCCGCCGCGTCCGTCGCGATTCCGCATCAATGCAGGCAGTGAAGTGTTGCATGCGCATGTCGAGGTGCCGGTGGTGGTTGAGCCGGTTGTCGAGCCGCCCGTGGTGGCTGCGCCAGTGGTTGAGCCAGTTAAAAGCGCCGAAGAAACCCGTGCCGGCTTTCTCGATCGCCTCAAGCAAGGCCTGTCGAAAACCAGCGCGAGCCTCGGTGAAGGCATGGCCAGCCTGTTTCTCGGGAAAAAGGCGATCGATGACGATCTGCTGGAAGACCTGGAAACGCGCCTGCTGACCGCCGACGTCGGCGTCGAAGCCACCACCGCCATTATTGGCAACCTGACCAAGCGTGTGGCGCGCAAGGAGCTAGCCGACAGTGGTGCGCTGTACAAGGCACTGCAAGGCGAACTGACTGCGCTGCTCAAGCCAGTCGAACAACCGCTAAAGATCGACAGCAGCAAGCAGCCCTACGTGATTCTTGTTGTTGGCGTGAACGGCGCCGGCAAAACCACCACCATCGGCAAGTTGGCGAAAAAGCTGCAGCAAGATGGCAAGAAGGTCATGTTGGCCGCCGGCGACACCTTCCGCGCCGCCGCCGTTGAGCAGCTACAAGTGTGGGGCGAGCGCAACCAGATTGCGGTAATTGCCCAGCACACCGGTGCGGATTCCGCCTCGGTGATCTTCGATGCCGTGCAGGCCGCCAAGTCGCGCGGCATGGATGTGCTGATTGCTGATACGGCCGGGCGCCTGCACACCAAAGACAACTTGATGGAAGAGTTGAAGAAGGTTCGCCGGGTGATTGGCAAGCTCGACGATACCGCGCCGCACGAAGTGCTGCTGGTGCTGGACGCTGGCACCGGGCAAAACGCGATCAGCCAGGCCAAGCAGTTCCACCAGACCGTCAACCTCACTGGCCTGGCACTGACCAAGCTGGACGGCACCGCCAAGGGCGGGGTGATCTTCGCCCTGGCTAAGCAGTTTGCCTTGCCGATTCGTTACATCGGCGTCGGCGAGGGCATCGATGACTTGCGGACTTTCGAGGCCGAAGCCTTCGTTCAGGCCCTGTTCGCGGAGAAATAGGATGATCAAATTCGAGCAGGTCGGTAAGCGTTATGCCAACGGTCATGTCGGGCTGCACGAGCTGAGCTTCCATGTGCGCCGTGGCGAGTTCCTCTTCGTTACCGGGCATTCCGGAGCGGGCAAGAGCACGCTACTGCGCCTCCTGCTGGCGATGGAGCGGCCGAGCAGCGGTAAATTGCTGCTGGCCGGGCAGGATCTGTCGCATATCACCAATGCGCAGATCCCCTTTCTGCGTCGGCAGATTGGCGTGGTGTTCCAGAATCATCAGCTGTTGTTCGATCGCAGCGTGTTCGACAACGTGGCCCTGCCGATGCAGATTCTTGGCTTGTCCAAGGACGAAATCGGCACCCGTGTGCGCACGGCACTGGAGCGTGTATCGCTGGCCGACAAGGCTGATCAGTCTCCTGGCGACCTGTCCACCGGTCAGCAACAGCGTGTCGGTATCGCCCGCGCCGTGGTTCATCGTCCGGCTTTGCTGTTGGCGGATGAGCCTACGGGCAACCTTGATCCGCGGCTGGCCGCCGAGATCATGGGCGTGTTTGAAGACATCAACCGCTTGGGCACCACCGTGCTGATTGCCAGCCACGACCTGGCGCTGATTGCCCGTATGCGCCACCGCATGCTGACCTTGCAGCGCGGCCGTTTGATTGGTGATGGGGAGGCTTTCGTATGAGTGCTACGCGCATGCCGCCGCCGCAGCCCGCGCAACGCGTCGGTGCGGCCGCGAAAAAATCCGAATCGCCGACGCCGGACGACGGCCCAAGTTTTTCCAATCAGGTGCATGCGTGGTTGGAAAGCCATCGTGCCAGCCTGGTCGATAGCCTGCGTCGGTTGGGTAAGCAGCCGATCGGCAGCTTTTTTACCTGCCTGGTGATGGCTGTCGCCCTGAGCCTGCCTATGGGCTTGGCCCTTCTGCTGGATAACGTCGAGCGACTCGGCGGTTCTTGGCAGCGCGCGGCGCAGATTTCGCTGTTCCTGCAGATCGACGCCAGTGAGGCTCAAGGGCAAGCGTTGCGTGAGCAGATTGGTGCCATGGATGATGTCAGCGATGCCGAGTGGATCAGTCGTGAACAGGCGCTGGCCGAATTCCAGCAGCAGTCGGGTCTTGGTGAGGCGCTGAAAGAACTGCCGGATAACCCGCTGCCCGGCGTGATCGTGGTCACCCCGCATGAAGTCGACAAGGCCGCCCTGGAAGCCTTGCGCTTGCGCCTTGCTGAGCTGCCCCAGGTGCAACAGGCACAGC
>Ga0070747_1001823_pt1 | contig 10343 bp, 9 predicted proteins | sample VirMetDEL_Mar_31_FD_77321 | JGI IMG/M metagenome (GOLD analysis project Ga0070747, IMG submission 77321) | Aqueous microbial communities from the Delaware River and Bay under freshwater to marine salinity gradient to study organic matter... | ecosystem: Environmental > Aquatic > Marine > Coastal ...
ACGATATATGTTAAATGTGTGGGACAGCGAGGGTGTTCGTTATGAGGAACCTAAACTCAAGATTATGGGAATCGAAACTACCAGAAGTTCTACCCCCGCAATCGTTAGACACAAACTCAAAGAATGTATTCGCCTCATTCTTACCACAGATGAATCTGCAATCCAAAATTACATTATCGAAGTTAAAGATATCTTCTATACGACTTCGCCCGAAGATGTAGCATTTCCACGAGGAGTATCTAATCTAGAAAAATATAGTAGTGCTACTGATATTTATTCTAAGGGAACGCCTGTTGCAGTAAAGGGTTCTTTGATATATAATCATTATTTGAAAAAGCTTAGAATTTCTAAAGAATACGAAGAGGTATTTGAGGGTGATAAAGTGAAGTTTATTTACCTTAAAGCACCAAATCCTCTAGGTGGAGTTAAGGGTGATCAAGTGGTTTCTTTTAAGACCAGACTACCAAAAGAATTTGGACTTGATGGGTATATTGATTACGATAGACAATTCACTGTGAGTTTTTTAGATCCACTAAAAAAGATTTTGGATGTTATTGGTTGGAACGTAGAGAAAGTAAACACATTAGAAGACTTATTTGTCTAGGAGAATAAATGGAATTTTTGAACGATCTTATAAAAGAATCAGGAAACAAATATGCTAGCATTGTTGATAAGGGATTGGCGGGAGCTGACATCGACGGATTCGTCGATACTGGTTGTTATATTTTTAATGCTATTCTTAGTGGGTCTATCCACGGAGGGATACCAGATAATAAAATCACTGCTATTGCTGGTGAAAGCTCCACAGGAAAGACATATTTTACCCTTGGAATCGTTTCTAAATTTTTGCGTGATCGTCCTGATGGGGTTGTGCTTTATTTTGATTCTGAGCAAGCAGTAACTTCAGAAATGATTAAGGATAGACATATCGATACAAAGCGTATTGCAGTAATGCCTGTATCTACAGTAGAGGAGTTTAGACATCAGGCAATTAGTATTGTAGATAAATACAACGAAAGTAAAGATAAGAAACCCATGATGATTGTACTAGATTCACTTGGTATGCTTTCTACTACTAAAGAGATGACAGATACTGCAGATGGAAAAGATACTAGAGATATGACTCGTGCTCAAGTAATTAAGGCAACATTCCGAGTTTTGACTCTTAAGTTGGGTGCTGCCGGGATTCCTATGATCATGACAAATCACACTTATGCATCAGTTGGTTCTATGTTTCCTACTAAAGAAATGAGTGGTGGTGCAGGTTTGAAGTATGCGGCATCTACCATTATCTATCTTTCAAAGAAGAAAGTGAAGGAAGGAACTGATATTATTGGTAATATTGTTCATTGTAAACTATACAAGTCTAGACTCACAAAAGAAAATTCTATGGTAGATGTCATGCTTCATTATGATACAGGATTAGATCCGTACTATGGTCTGTTGACTCTTGCTGAAAAATATGGTATAATCAAAAAGGTATCAACAAGATATGAATTTCCTGATGGTGCCAAAGTTTTTGAAAAGCATGTATATAAAGATCCAACAAAGTACTTTACTAAAGACATGATGGATCAACTAGAAAAAGCTGCTCATGATGAATTCACATATGGGCAAGTAAAAATGGAAAATGAAGATGAGTGATTTATCAAAAATAATTTTGTCTAACCTAGCATACAACGACTCTTTTTCTCGAAGAGTCGCTCCCTTTCTACAAGATTCTTTCTTCGAAAGTCATGCAGATAAAATTGTTTTTAAAATTATTTTTGATTTTATAAAACAGTATAATTGCAATCCAACTAAAGATGCGATTCTTGTCTGTCTTGATAAGAAAACCGATCTAAATGATGAGTTGTACAAGACATGTCATTCAACAATCGAAAGTTTTAGTGTTGATGATAAAACTGATCAGGAATGGTTGATTGATGAGACTGAAAACTTCTGTAAAGAACGAGCAGTTTATAATGCAATTATGGAATCAATTCATATCATTGATGGTAAATCATCAAGTCAAGCTCCAAATGCAATACCGGGAATTTTATCTGATGCTTTGTCTGTATCCTTTGATGCTCATATTGGACATGATTACATAGAGGATTCAGATGAGCGGTTTGAATTTTATCATCGAGTAGAAACTAAAGTTCCATTTGATTTGGACTATATGAATAGAATCACTAATGGCGGAACTCCTCAGAAGACATTGAATATTATTATGGCGGGAACTGGGGTGGGTAAATCATTGTTCTTATGTCACCACGCAGCCGCTTGTCTTGCACAAAACCAAAATGTTTTGTATATAACGTGTGAAATGGCAGAAGAGAGAATCGCAGAGAGAATCGATGCAAATCTATTTGATTTGCCCATAGATGAGGTTAGATCTCTTTCTAAGCAAATGTATGAACATAAATTGGAATCTATATCTAATCATGTTAAAGGTAAACTAATTATTAAGGAATATCCCACTGCATCCGCAAGTGTTGTACATTTCCGAAATCTTTTAGATGAACTCTGGCTTAAGAAAAAGTTTAAGCCCGATATTATTTTTATTGATTACCTGAATATTTGTACTTCCTCCAGATTAAAGAATAATGGAACTTCTAATTCATACACATTAATCAAATCGATTGCAGAAGAATTACGAGGACTTGCAGTAGAAAGATGTGTTCCAATATTTTCTGCTACACAAGTAAATAGATCAGGATTCAATAATAGTGATATGGGATTGGAAGATACCAGTGAATCATTTGGGCTTCCTGCAACAGCAGATTTTATGTTTGCACTTATATCAACAGAAGAACTAGAAGATCTTAATCAGATTATGATAAAGCAATTAAAAAACAGGTATAATGATCCATCATCAAACCGTAAATTTATTCTTGGTATAAATCGAGGAAAAATGAAATTATATGATGTGAAAACGGATGAGCAGGGTGGTTTAGTAAATTCAAATCAGACAAATACAGAAGCTGCTGGTTCTGGATTTGATATTTCGTTTACTGATAAATTTAAATCTAATTCGTCAGATTTTTCTTCTTGGAGTTAAAAATGACAGTTTTTATTGACAAAAAGTATATTAATATTGTATCAAGTCAACTAGATAAGTTTAGTTGGAAAAAACAAGATTTAGCTAACTGCAGATGTCCAATTTGTGGAGATTCTCAAAAAAATAAAACAAAAACTAGACTATACTTTTATGAAAAAAAGAATAAATATCTAGTTAAGTGTCATAATTGTGGATATTCTGCAGACATGTTTGGTTTTCTACAAGAGTTAAATCCTTCCTTACATAAGGAATACTCAGTAGAACTATGGAAAGAAAAACACGGAACTAAAACAAAGTCTCGATTAATAGGGGAAAGCGAAATGTTATCGCTAATGAAAAAACCAGAGTTTAAAAAGAAACAGGATTTATTAAAACCTTTAACTTCTGTTAATTCATTACCCAAAGAACATCCGTGTGTTAAGTTTTTAGAAATTAGAAAAATTCCAAAAAGTAAATGGAAGTATCTTTTTTATACTGAAGATTTTGGTTCTTACATGAGATTATTGGATCCATCTTGTTCTAATTATCCGGCGGGAGAACGAGAACGTCTGGTTATTCCTGTCTTTGATAAAGACGGTACTGTAGTTGGTGCTCAGGGAAGAGTACTAACTATGAAAGGAGAAGCAAACGCAAGAACCACTCTTCGATACGTTACCGTAAAGGCGGATAAGAGTATAGATCGTTTATGGTATGGTATGTGGAGAGCGGATCCAAATAAGCGAGTATATGTTGTAGAAGGACCAATTGATTCCTTGTTTATACCGAATAGTATTGCTATGGTTGGATCTGGTGCTATTGATAATATTCACTCTAGGTTTACTAAATCTGATGTAGTTTATGTTTTAGATAACGAACCAAGAAATGCACAAATTTCTAAGTATAACGAAAAATTAATTAAAATGGGAAAACAAGTGTGTATTTGGCCCTCTGAAATTACAGATAAAGATATTAATGATATGATTTATTCTCGTTCATGGAATGAAGTTAGAAGAATTATTAATGCAAATACGTTTACAGGGTTAGAGGCGACTTTTAAATTAACACAATGGAGAAAGGTGTAGTATGAGTCAGAAAGTATTAGATAAAGGTTATGTTGATCTTGTAGATTCTATGGGTTCGGATCTTACTGTATGTAATGCAGCAAGAGTTTCTTTTTCTAAAGATACGGAATGGGAGATAGATGAGGAAGCGGTATCAAGACTCCGTGAGAGTGGATCCTCGTACCACCCAGAGGATGTACAGAAGTTATCAGAACGTGATGGAAAGTTACTGAAGTATCTAGCGACTCATCAGCATTGGACTCCTTTTGCACACCCACAGATTACTCTGCGAATAAAAGCACCAATTTCAATTCGGACACAAATGTTCAAACACAAACAAGGTTTCGTGGAGAATGAAATCTCTCGTCGTTACGTCTCGTTTACACCTGAGTTTTATTATCCGTCTTGGAGAGGAGAACCAATTCATGGTGCAAAACAGGGTAGTAGTGATTTTATTTCTATTCATCCCGAAGCAGAGAAAAACTTCGATAATGTTTTGCGTCTTGCTGTCTATACATATAACGAACTTCTTCGTAATAATGTTGCACCAGAACAAGCTAGGTTTGCATTACCTCAGGCGATGTATACAGAATGGTATTGGACAGGTTCTCTTGCTGCTTATGCTAGATTCTATAAGCAAAGAATAGACGAGCATGCACAGTATGAAGTTAGAGAGTATGCCAAAGCAATTGGTGTTTTAATACAACGGTTATTTCCTGTTTCTTGGAAGTACCTCACTGCTAAATAGAGTGAGGTTTTTTCTAGGAATGTCATGGCTATAGACTTATCAAATTACAATATTAGATTTTTTAGAGGTTCTACTTTTAAATTAGACTTTTCTTATACTACGAGCACTGATATTGCTATTAATTTATCTGGTAGAACAGCCAAGATGCAGGTAAGACGTTCTCCATTTAGTTCTGAATTGATAGCAGAATTGTATGATGATTGGCCTGTTGGATCTGTTGGGATTGGATCTTCTGGTGATTTTCTTTCTGGACAAGGTGTGACTGGTGGAACTGGTGGTATAGCACTAAATTATAATGATGTAAATGGTGATATTCATGTAGAAATTGATCCTGATACATCATCTAATATGCCAGTTGGAAAGCATTCATATGATATACAATTGATTAAATCCTCTGATTCAACACAAACAACGATATTACGTGGTGAATTAGAAGTTCTTCCTAGTAGTTTATGATAAATTAGAACAATTAATCTTCATAAATACAAATGGGAGTAAGCTATGAGTACAACAAATTTGGATCATCAAATTGTTCATTATCAGGGCGATAACTTCGTATTAGAGTTTGAGTATGTAAGCGAAGATAACATTCCACAGGAATTATTAGGATTTTCTGCTGATATGTTTATACGAAGATCTCCTTTGGTTTCTACGCTGGTTTGTCAATTAAATGATGATTTTCCCACTGGTGTTTTTGGTAGATCTAATGATTCTGATTTTTTAGAAGGATCAGGAGTTACTGGAGTAGGTGGAATTTCACTGAACTATGAAGGAGTTAGTGGTTCTGTTCACATTGCTATAGACGCAACCACAGTTTCTAATATACCTGCAGGAAGACATTTTTATGATCTCTTTATAACAGGTAGGGATGCAAACGGATTTACTGGGGCTAGTGGAGAAGTTACAAACATACTAAGCGGGACGTTTGAGTTAGCAAGAGAAGTTACTAGATAAAGTAGAGAAACATTAATGGCTTTAAATAAAGTTAAAATTAAAAATACCGAAAGTATTAGACTCGTAACCGGCGACAAAACCGAAATTAGTGGTGGTTCGTCTTTTAGTGGGATAGATACTGTTGGTGTTACGAATGGTATTGCAGATGCAGGAGTTATTGGAAATCCTGTCTCCAACAAAACTTCTCTAACTATTCATTCTAGAGTACCGGGAATTAGTTTTAGTGTTGCTACTAGTGGAATTACCGCAGAAATTGAAGCTTTTCCTGTTACAGATTCAGAACAAGAAGAAATTTTTAGCAGAATAGCTGGTAATAATCACCTATATTTCTTTACGACTGTTAGTGGACCAACGAATATTCCTACTGCAAGTGCTGCAGGTGAATTTATATTCAATGCTGATCGTCGTGAAATTTCTATACATGCTTTAGATTTAAATAACAGATCCGCAGGTAAGCAAAGTTTTGCATCTGCTGCAGAAATATTTAATGGTGTTATATTAGCATCCAGAACCGATACTGCAGGTGAAAATGTTTTTGAAGAACACACGATAACTTACAATAATCCTACGTTTGACGGCACAAAGTTTGATGTTGATGATGTTACTATTACTAACGGTGCTACCTTAGAAAGTTGGTATGGAGGAACTCGTCCTGTTTTAGTCAGTATAATTCCTGATCCAGCTCTTTTAGGTGCTACCGAAGTTGCTGCAAGAACTGCATTTGTATTTCCTGATGGGTGTAGTGCTCAATCAATAGTTTCTTCATGGAACGGAATGACATGTGAAGTTACTTTCGATCAATATGTTGCAGATATTAATGGAATAACTGGTCCTATAGACACTAGTGGATTAACTTTTAACTTTGCTGGTGTTTCTGCATCTGGTGATATTACCACAAATAAACTTATCTTTGGAGACGGAACCGAGATGAGCACTGCATCTTCTGGTTCTGGTTCTGGTGGAGTAACATCTATAAACGATGTAGTAGCATCTTTTAACGGACTTACTGGTGCTGTAACTTTATCAGCAGGAACTGGTATAACATTAACTGGTAGTGAATTGTCGGTGGATGCAGTAACATCCTTTAATGGATCTAGTGGTGATGTTACTTATCTGATATCAGCTGGAACTGGTATAACCTTAACTGGAACAGAATTAAATGTAGATGCAGTAACATCCTTTAATGGATCTAGTGGTGATGTTACACTTACTGCTGGAACTGGTATAACCTTAACTGGTAGTGAATTAAATGTAGATGCAGTAACATCAATAAATGGTATTAGTGGTGCTATTGATACGAGTGGGTTGACATTTGACTTTGCTGGTATTTCTGCATCTGGTGATATTACTGCCGGTGGAAGACTCGTTGCCGATGTAGTTCAGTCTGAGGATAATGTAAACTCCAGATATGGATTTGATATTAATGACACTATCTTCTCAGTTTATACTGGAAATAACGATCGTAGAGCAAGAATTGATTCTAGTGGAATTCATGCCGAAAATGGTAGGATAAAAGCAAACACATTCGTCGAAGCAGAAACATATGTTCACGCTGGAACTGGTGTCTCGTTAGATGCTTTTGGTATCACCTTCCCAGATGGAACCTATCAAGACACAGCATCTTCTGGTTCTGGTGGAGTAACATCTATAAATGATGTAGTAGCATCTCTTAATGGACTTACTGGTGCTATTGATACCAGTGGGTTGACTTTTAACTTTGCTGGACTGTCTGCATCTGGTGATCTTACTGTTGGTGGTGCTGGCACCTTTGGTGATTCGATCGTCATTCCTAATGGTCAGTACATCTACAATAATCAAAGTTCAAGTATTCGACCAAGTGTTAGATTGGCAACCAGTGAGGTCGTAATTGATTCCAAATCCAGTGGTACACCGGGAAGACTTAGTGTATCAAACAGCCAAGTAAAAGTATCCAATGTTCCTTTCGTATCAGAGCAACTGATAAATGCTCAAGCAGGTATCTCTATGGATACCGCTGGCATCACATTCTCCGATGGACTAGCACAGATACAAGCTTCTCATAGTTTTGTCGGAGCTGGATTTGATGGACAGGGTGCAACATTACAAGCTAATACAGTTTTAGTCCCTGTTGAACAAGCAGGATCTATTAGGAGTGCAACTATAGTTGGTGATGTGTCTGGTTCACTTTCAGTATCAATATTTAAATATGGAGTTACTTCTGATACTGCTGATCTTGGTGCCAGTGCAGAAGTAGGAACAATTTCATTATTAGAAAAAATAATAATACGAGATACGACTGAGATTACTGGAACCACTGCTGACATTGCAGAAGGTGATATTTTAGCTTTTAGTCTGGGTGCAACCGCTGCAGGTGCTCCAATAATAGCTTCACAGAAAGCAACATGTAAATTGAAGATTCATGATAAATGATTGAGTCTAAATATAATGTATTTTACTAAATTTAAAAGGAATAATTAATGGAAAATAGCACACTTACAAAGTTCATATCAGAGTCTATTAGACCTGATGCGGAGAAATTTCGTTCTAGTTATTTTAGAGGAATTGATTTTACTGCAACTGTTGTTGCGGAGATTATTCCAATTATGGTTTCTATTGGACTTGCTACTTTCGATCCATCGACTGGACTGACTCCTGTAGCCGGGCAGGAGAACGAACCGATCGACGACGGTCGTTCTGACCAAGGCGTCCTGCCGCTGAAGAACTCCGAGTTCTGTAAGTTGGTGAACTCGTTTATGTCGATTACCGCAGACATCGGATCGGATCAAGATCTTGTTAATTCTATGTCAAACGCTTGCGTTCGCCCTTTGGTGACTGACTGATGGCAACTTACTACGTCGATCCATCCGGAGGTTCGGACTCGAACGCTGGCACGTCGTTCGGTGCCGCGTGGGCGACTACGCAGAAAGCGGCGGATACCGCAGTTTCTGGCGACACGGTGCGGCTCTGTAAGACCGCGACCGAAACAATCAGTGCGATCCTCGACATCGACACGAATAACGGAGCGTTGAACACTCGCGGAATTCGGTTCCATTCGTATTCGTCTGATGGTTCCACGAAGGAAGCCGGGTACAAGATTCAAGCGTCTGCTGCGATCACTGCGGTGATCGAATATACGAACATCGACAGAACCTTCTGGGATGGCGTGATCTTCGACGCGAACGACGCCGCGACGTACGTCCTTTACAACCACGACGGCGACGGGAGTCTTTACAACGGTTTCGAGAATTGCATCTTCGAGAAAGCGACATCGCACGGGTGGTTCCCCCGCTCGAACAACTGGTACATGTCGAACTCCGAAATTCGAGACAACGGTGGAAACGGAATTGACCACCAGACTGCGAACCGTGGGTCACTGTGGCTGTATGCCACGAAGGTCCATCACAACACCGGTCACGGGTGGGATCTCGATCGAACGAACACTGAGATTCACAACTGCTTGTTCTACCGAAACGGTGGGAGCGGAGTGAATCAGAGCAGCAATTCCGGATACGCGACTGTTACGAATTGCACGTTCTACGCAAACACCAGCGACGGGTGGACCATTATCGACTCGGCTAACCGAAACCCGTTCACGATGATAAACAACACGTTCGTATTGAACGGCAGGTATGGACTTCTCGCGAATGACACTGACAGACGACCGTTGATGGTAAGCAACAACCACCACTACTTGAACACCTCCGGTTCGACGGACGTAACCGATGCGCTCGGTGTCGATCTCATCACGGGCGACCCTCTGTTCACCTCGACGACCGACGGATCTGAAGACTTCGCTCCGACTGCGAGTTCGCCACTAATCAACGCCGGTCCAAACGGGATGACGATCGGAGCGATTCCGCTCGTCTCTGGCGGAGGTGACAGTAGTGTTGCTACAGTCGGATTTGCAATTTAATTTTAGTTGACTTTTTACATTGAAATGATATAATTTTTTAGTACAAAGCTTATACATATAGCTTTACAAATATATAATGGAGTTTAGTTTATGTCAGAATTACCTAGTTTATACCAATCATTTATTCATCTTTCTCGATACTCTCGTTGGTTGGACGAGGAGGGACGAAGAGAAACGTGGACGGAAACCGTCGCTAGGTACTTTGATTTTTTTGAAGGACATTTAAAAGAAGAGTGTAACTATGACGTACCAACAAAACTCAGAAAAGAATTAGAAACTGCCGTAACGAATCTAGAGATTATGCCGTCTATGCGGGCGCTCATGACCGCAGGAGAGGCTCTTAAGAGGGACAATGTTGCAGGGTATAACTGTTCCTATGTTAGTGCATCTAAAGTTAAGTCGTTTGATGAGATTCTATACATTCTTATGTGTGGAACTGGAGTTGGGTTCTCAGTAGAACGCGACCTCATCAAAACCTTGCCGACGATATCAGAGGAGTTTGAAGACAGTGATACGACTATTGTTGTCAAAGATTCAAAGATGGGTTGGGCGAAAGCGTATCGAGAATTGTTTAGCCTTCTCATTGGAGGTCAAGTTCCAAAATGGGACACGAGCAAAGTTCGTGCTGCCGGCGAGCGCCTTAAGACTTTTGGAGGTAGAGCCAGT
>Ga0070747_1001825_pt1 | contig 10327 bp, 8 predicted proteins | sample VirMetDEL_Mar_31_FD_77321 | JGI IMG/M metagenome (GOLD analysis project Ga0070747, IMG submission 77321) | Aqueous microbial communities from the Delaware River and Bay under freshwater to marine salinity gradient to study organic matter... | ecosystem: Environmental > Aquatic > Marine > Coastal ...
CCCTTCCCAAGTCGGCGGCATCATGATTCGGGTCAGGTGCGGATGACCCGTGAAGTGAATGCCGTAGAGATCCCACACCTCACGCTCATACCAGTTGGCGTTGGGCCAGATGCCGGTAATGCTCGGCATATTCAAGTCACGCTCGTTGAGCGCCACCTTGAGCATGATGTCGCTGTTACGTTCCAACGACATCAGGTGGTAGAACACGGTGAAGTCGGCGCCGGGCAAGCCACGCCGCTGGGTGCGCAGGCGCTCATCGATACCATGCAGGTCATACAACATGACGTAGGGGCGCGGCAGGTTGCGCAGGAAGGTCAGCACCTCGACCAGACGCTCGCGGGCCACCCACAGCACCGCCATGCCGGTGCGAGTGCCCTGCACGGTAAAGGCGTCGGCGCCGAAACGGGAATTCAGTTCGACGACCACGTCTTGGTCATCTGCTTTGTAGGGCGGTATGGACAGCGTGCTGTCTGCAGTCATGGTCTCGATCGCTTAGGTCAACGGCGTCAGTAGGCGGGCTCAAGCGAGCCCAGGCTCACACTTCGTCGGGGCTGCGCAGGTTGGTTACAGCGATGCGCTCTTCACGGCGCTGTTCTTTCTGCGAAGGCATGTCGGCGCGGTAAACCCCTTGATCACCAACCACCCAGGACAGCGGGCGACGCTCCTGCGCGATCGATTCCTGCAGTAGCATCAAGCCTTGCAGAAATGCTTCAGGGCGCGGCGGGCAACCAGGGATATAGACATCGACCGGCAAGAACTTATCGACGCCCTGGACCACAGAATAGATGTCATACATGCCGCCAGAGTTGGCGCACGCACCCATCGAAATCACCCACTTGGGTTCCAGCATCTGCTCGTACAGACGCTGGATAACAGGGGCCATTTTAATAAAGCAGGTGCCGGCGATAACCATGAAATCCGCCTGACGCGGGGAGGCCCGGATCACTTCCGCACCAAAACGCGCAACGTCGTGCGGTGCGGTAAAGGCGGTGGTCATTTCCACATAGCAGCAGGACAAGCCGAAGTTATACGGCCACAGGGAGTTCTTGCGCCCCCAGTTCACGGCGCCATTGAGAACATCCGAGAGCTTGCCCATGTAGATGTTCTTGTGCACTTCATCGTCTAACAGCGGGTCGGAAACCGTCTCCCGCTCGCCGACCGGATAGCGCTCATTAGGCGCATCCGGATCGATCCGAGTAAGTTTGTATTGCATCGCCAAAGCCTCATTGTTTTAGCTTCGCCTGTCGCTCACGACGACCCTGAGGAGCCCAATCGAGCGCCCCGATCCGCCAAAGGTAGACAAGACCTGCCAACAGAATTGCTATAAAGACTGTAGCTTCGATTAGCCCAGCCCAGCCGCTTTCGCGCACCGAGACGGCCCAAGCAAAGAGAAAGAGGGCTTCAACGTCGAAGATCACGAAGAGCATCGCGACCAGATAGAATTTGGCTGACAGGCGCAAACGCGCGCTGCCGACGGGCAACATGCCGGACTCAAAAGGTTCGTTTTTGCTGCGGCCCCAGGCTTTGCTGCCCAGTAAGCTGGACAGCCCGAGCATAAAGGCGATGAGCCCGCAGACTCCCAGCAGGAACACAGCAAAAGCCCAGTTATGGGACATGGTCGTTACCGCATCAGGCATGCCGGTACTCCTCGGATAAAAGGAACGGCTTGTATAGTTTTATTGTGGCGAGTGCGAAAGCCCGGCCTGGGTCGCCCGCAAAGTATGGTCGCAATTCTATGCGCACACGTGATTAGTCACTAATTATTTTCTGTTCACAAAGCGACATTAACGCGTAACCAATCGCCAAAACCGTTTCAGCGCTTCGGCCATCCCCGCAGCAGGGGATCAACAGTTGGTTCCATTGAATACAGCCGCTATGCTTGGCTGCATCTCAATGGATAAAGACTATGACCCTCACCGAACTGCGCTACATAGTCACCCTCGCTCAAGAGCAGCACTTCGGCCGTGCCGCTGAGCGCTGCCATGTCAGCCAGCCGACGCTGTCGGTGGGGGTGAAAAAGCTCGAAGATGAGCTCGGCGTACTGATTTTCGAACGCAGTAAGAGCGCAGTGCGCCTGACGCCCGTCGGTGAAGGCATCGTAACTCAGGCACAGAAGGTGCTGGAGCAGGCCCAGGGCATTCGTGAGCTGGCCCAGGCCGGCAAGAACCAGATGGCCGCGCCGCTGAAAATCGGCGCAATCTACACCGTCGGGCCTTACCTGTTCCCCCATCTAATTCCGCAGCTGCACCGCGTCGCGCCGGACATGCCGCTATATATCGAAGAAAACTTCACCCACGTGCTGCGCGACAAACTGCGCAACGGCGAGCTGGACGCAATCATCATCGCCCTGCCGTTCCATGAAGCCGATGTGCTGACCAAGCCGCTGTATGACGAACCGTTTTATGCCTTGCTGCCGTTTGGTCATCCGTGGGCGGCAATGGAAACCATCGACAGCAAACTGCTGAATGACAAGAGCTTGCTGTTGCTGGGCGAAGGCCACTGCTTCCGTGATCAGGTGCTGGAAGCCTGTCCGACGCTGCGCAAGGGTGGCGAAGACAACGCCAAGCACACCACGGTGGAGTCCAGCTCGCTGGAAACCATCCGCCATATGGTCGCCTCGGGCCTCGGCGTGTCGATCCTGCCGTTCTCGGCGGTGGACAGTCACCACTATGCCCCCGGCGTAATCGAAGTACGCCCGCTCAGCGCACCGGTGCCCTTCCGTACCGTGGCCATTGCCTGGCGCGCCAGCTTTCCACGGCCAAATGCCATCGATGTGCTGACTGATTCAATCCGCCTCTGCTCAGTGGCCCGACCGCCGGCGCCCAGCGTCTAAGCTCGCCCATGACCGAGCTGGCAGCGGTATCCGTAACAGCACTGAAAGGTGTCGGCGCAGCGCTGGCTGAAAAGCTGGCCAAGGTTGGCCTGGAAACCTTGCAGGATGTGTTGTTCCACCTGCCGCTGCGCTATCAGGATCGCACCCGCATCGTGCCGATTGGCGCCCTGCGCCCCGGCCAGGACGCCGTGGTGGAAGGCATAGTCGCTGGCGCGGACGTAGTCATGGGGCGCAGGCGCAGCCTGCTGGTACGCCTGCAGGACGGCAGCGGCACTCTCTCCTTACGTTTCTATCACTTCAGCCAGGCGCAGAAAGAAGGCCTCAAGCGCGGCACGCAGGTGCGCTGCTACGGCGAAGTACGCCCCGGCTCTTCCGGCCTGGAAATCTATCACCCGGAGTATCGCGCCCTCTCGGGCAGCGAGCCGATTGCAGTCGAACAAACGCTGACACCGATCTACCCAACGACTGAAGGCCTGACCCAGCAACGCCTGCGTCAACTCAGCGAACAAGCCCTGGCACGCTTGGGCCCGCACAGCCTGCCGGATTGGCTACCCCGCGAACTGGCTGACGATTACCAGCTCAGCCCGCTCGACCAGGCAATCCGCTACCTGCACCGGCCGCCGCCGGATGCCGACCAGGAAGAGCTTGCCGAAGGCCGGCACTGGGCCCAGCACCGCCTGGCCTTCGAGGAGCTGCTGACCCACCAACTGTCGCTGCAACGCCTGCGCGAAAGTGTCCGCGCGCAGCAGGCGCCGGCGCTGCCCCCGGCGCAAACGCTGCCGCAGCAATACCTGGCCAATCTGGGCTTTACCCCCACCGGCGCGCAACAGCGAGTCGGCGCGGAAATCGCTTACGACCTCAGCCAGAGCGAGCCGATGCTGCGCTTGGTGCAGGGCGATGTGGGTGCCGGTAAAACCGTAGTCGCTGCCTTTGCCGCCCTGCAAGCGCTGGAAGCCGGCTATCAAGTGGCCTTAATGGCGCCCACCGAAATTCTCGCCGAACAGCACTTTATTAATTTCAGTAAATGGCTCGCGCCGCTCGGCCTGGAGGTCGCTTGGCTGGCCGGCAAACTCAAAGGCAAAGCCCGCGCCAGCGCGCTAGAGCAGATTGCTGGCGGCACACCCATGGTGGTCGGCACCCACGCGTTGTTTCAGGACGAAGTGAAGTTTCACAAGCTCGCCTTGGTGATCATCGATGAACAGCATCGCTTCGGCGTGCAGCAGCGCCTGGCCTTACGGCAGAAAGGCATCGGCGGGCGTATGTGCCCGCACCAGTTGATCATGACGGCCACGCCGATCCCGCGAACCCTGGCGATGAGCGCCTACGCCGACCTAGACACCTCGATCCTCGACGAATTGCCGCCTGGCCGTACCCCGGTCAACACCCTGGTGATCGCCGACAGCCGCCGCCTGGAAGTAGTCGAGCGCGTGCGCCTGGCCTGTAATGAAGGCCGCCAGGCCTATTGGGTGTGCACACTGATCGAGGAATCGGAAGAGCTGACCTGCCAGGCCGCCGAAACCACCTTTGTCGACCTGAGCGCTGCGCTCGGAGGGCTGAATGTCGGCTTGATCCACGGGCGCATGAAGCCTGCAGAAAAAGCCGCGGTGATGAACCAGTTCAAGCAGGGTCAACTGCAATTATTGGTCGCCACCACAGTGATCGAAGTAGGTGTCGACGTGCCCAACGCCAGCCTGATGATCATCGAAAACCCGGAACGCCTGGGCCTGGCCCAACTGCATCAACTGCGCGGGCGAGTCGGCCGCGGCAGCGCGGCCAGTCATTGCCTGCTGCTCTACCACGCGCCACTGTCGCAACTGGGCCGACAGCGCCTGGCTATCATGCGCGAGACCTGCGATGGTTTCGTCATTGCCGAAAAAGACTTGGAACTGCGCGGCCCTGGCGAGATGCTCGGCACCCGCCAAACTGGCCTGTTGCAATTTAAGGTCGCCGATTTAATGCGCGATGCCGACCTGCTGCCCGCCGTGCGCGACGCCGCGCAAGCGCTATTGGAACACTGGCCGCAGCATGTCAGCCCACTACTTGAACGTTGGCTGCGCCATGGCCAACAATACGGGCAAGTGTGACCCAGCGCACAACACAACTGTCAGCTGCGCCGCACTTTCACCAGCCCGCTGTTTATACTCGAAGCATTGCTGCCCCTGCCGGATACCGCCATGACTGAACTTGCCCTTGCTCCCGACACCGCCCCGCGCCCGCCAGCGGTGATTCTGCAATTGCTGGAAAAGCTCGGCTTGCCCTACCAAGTTTGCCGTGACCTGCCCGGTTTACCGGCCGCACAACGCCTGCAAGCGGTGTTGTTGGATGACGCCGTGGGCGCGCTGTTAGTCCTTTACCCACAAAGTCAGCTGCTCGACCTCAATCGCCTGACCGAACTGACCGGCCGCCAACTGGTGGCCGTCAAGCCGGAACGTCTTGAGCGCATGCTGAGTAAACACAGCCTAAAAGTGCTACCCGGCTTGCCCCCGCTGACCAGCTCGCCGTGCCTGTATGACGAGCGTTTGCTGCAAGTACCTAGCCTGTACATCGAGTCTGGCCAACGCGGCGTGCTCCTGGAGCTGGGCAGCGAGGCGTTCAAGAGCCTGCTGAGCAAGGCCAGCGCCGCGCGCTTCGGCGAGCCGCTGAGCAATATCCACCTAAACCTCGACCGCCCCGACGACGATCGCGCCGAGATCACCCAGGCCGTGCAAGCGTTCACCGCACGACGCATCCAGCAGCGCTTAGAAGAAACCATCGAGATACCGCCGCTGCCGGAAACTGCGCAGAAAATCATCAAGCTGCGCGTCGACCCGGACGCCACCGTGGATGACATTACCGGCGTAGTCGAAACCGACCCCGCGTTGGCCGCTCAGGTGGTCAGCTGGGCCGCCTCGCCCTACTACGCCGCGCCCGGCAAGATCCGCTCGGTGGAAGACGCTATCGTCCGCGTACTGGGCTTTGATCTGGTGATCAACCTGGCACTCGGCTTGGCCCTCGGCAAGACCCTGAGCCTGCCCAAGGATCATCCGCAACAAGCCACGCCGTATTGGCAACAGGCGATTTACAGCGCCGCCGTCATCGAAGGCCTGACCCGCGCCATTCCGCGCGCACAGCGTCCGGAGGCCGGTCTCACCTACCTCGCTGGCCTGCTGCATAACTTCGGCTACCTGGTGCTCGCGCATGTGTTTCCGCCACACTTCTCGCTGATTTGCCGACATCTAGAGGTCAACCCGCACCTGTCGCACAGCTATATCGAGCAGCATTTGCTTGGCATCAGCCGTGAACAGATCGGCGCCTGGCTGATGCGCTACTGGGACATGCCAGAAGAGCTGGCCAGCGCCTTGCGCTTCCAGCACGACCCTGAATACAACGGCCCCCACGCCACCTACCCGAACCTGGTGTGCCTGTCGGTCAGCCTGCTGCGTAATCGCGGGATTGGGGCCGGGCCACAAAGCGAGATTCCACAAAGCCTGTTCGACAACCTCGGTATCAGCCGTGACAAGGCCGAGGAGGCCGTGAGCAAAGTGCTGGCTGCCGAAGTCGCCCTGCGCGAACTGGCTGCGCAATTCCACCCGGCGCACTGAATACGCCGAACAAGAAAGGGGCCTGCAGGCCCCTTTCTTGTTCGTTATAGCGCGTTACTTATTCAGCTGCGCACGCCGTGCAGCGAACAGCTCAGGTAATGCCTGGACACTGCTGTCGAGCAGTTGAGCGACTGTTGGCTGCTCATATAAAGCGGCATATTCAGCCAGCTGCTCACTGGGCATTTGCCGGTACGCGTAGAGCATAAAGGACTCTACCGCTTCGGCACTGGACGCGCGCAGCGCGTCTTCTTGGGCCTTGGTCTGACTGCTCAACGCTTGCTCATCAATAGTTTCACCACGAGCCTGCAAAGCCAGAAACGCCTGAGTCTTACCCACCTCATAACGCAACAGGGTCGCCAGTGTCGTGGTATGCGCCGCCGCATCCAAGCGCCGCACCAGCATTAGCCGCTCTTCACGCGGTGGGCGTTCGCTCAGTTGCTTGCGATACGCCGCCAAGCCTTCTGCGCCGCTGTCACCGACGGATCGTTCGGCAGCGGTGAAGCTTTGCGCCAGGGGGCTTTCAAGCAGACTTTGCGCCTGTTGCACCTGCGCTTGATCGAGCTTACTCGTCAGACGCTTGGCCAAGTCCAGGCATAAAGCATCGGCGGCAAACACCTTGGCCAACTGCGCGTGTTGTTTGCCAGTCAAACCACGCTGCACCAACGGCGCACTCTGCTCGCAGAGCAAACGGATGCCCGCCAGCTCGAATAACGGCGCAAAGGCTTCGGCTTTGGGGGGCGCGGCATGGGCAAGAGAGGCGGACAACAACAGGACAATCATCAACAAACGCATGGGCAAGCTCTCGTTATGGCGATGCCCAGCCTAGCGAAAGCCTGGCACGCCGACTAGCCCTGGCGTGCCCGGTTGCGGATCAGGCAGCTTTTTTTGCAGCGTCTTTCTTCTTCGGCATCAGGTACTTAGTCAGGCCCTGGAACCAGATTACCAGCGCCGGGTTGCCCTGAATCTGGATGTCTTTGTTCTGAATGCCCTGCATAAACGCCAGCTGTTTGTTTTTGGCGCTCATGGTGGCAAAACCATAGGCTGCATCTTTGAAACCAAGGGCAAACGCAGGCTCGCTGGCAGGGCCACGCTTACTGGTGATGCGCTGGTCTTTAACGATGAAGTGACGGGCTACTTTGCCGTCTAAGGTGTGCAGCTGGAACGTCATATCACGGTCGACAAGCTGCTGTTGGAACGCCGGGTTTTCACGGCTGGCCTTGGTCATCAGGCGGCCCAGCATCCACAGAAGAAAACGAAATTTCATGCGCGAGGCCTCGCAAAGGGTAAGGGAAAGGCGGCGCATTGTAGCGGTTTGTGGCGGGCACTACATCCGGCTAAAAGAACGGCGTGAGCACGCCAGCAGGAGCGGAGCAACCCGGAGCCAAAGACCCCGGGCCTGAGGACTCAGTTAACCGCATCTTTCAATAACCCGCAGAAAACCGTTTCAAAATTCACGTCTTTCAATTTATCTGTTCATAATCATGCACTTACAATGTATAAACATATGCTACTACGCTAATCGTTTCAATTAAACCCCTCAACCCCCTAGATTCGTAGCGGAGGGATCAGGATCGCAGTGATTTTGAAACATCGATCACCAGGCGACTTCTCCCATACGATCTATGAGCTGCCAGAAAATGATACGTTTTGATAAACCGGTGCCATCCAAGCTGCTTGTCATCCACGAGCATCCCGCCCTCCGCGCACGTGCTCGCAAGCATCTGGAGTCATCGGGATACACGGTGGTTGAAGCTGGTAGCTGTAAAGAGGCTGTCGCCATTATGCATACACGCCGCTTCGAAGGAATAATTGTCGATAACGACATGGCGGACTATGAGTCTGCATCTCCCCTTTCTGCTCGTAGCACTACTGTGAACTCTAAGACCCCGTGCTTAGTTCTTGCCACAAGTCGGGTCATTCGAAAGCAGGTAACGGATTTCAACACAGCTCTAGATGATTACTTGTACAAGCCTTTCAGGCCGTGCGTTCTCGTCAAGCATGTACATGGCGTACTAAAGGCCTCTGGTGGGAGAGAGCATTTAAGGCTTAGAGATTCCGCAACCTATGCGTTGCCAGGAGTAGCAGGAATTAATCTAACAAGACTCAAACTTCCCCCTAAACAAATGATTTTGCTTCACACTCTAGTCATCAACTCTCCCCGCGTTGTAAGCAAAGCTTATTTCGCAGACGTTCTTTACTCACATAATAACCAGACATTAAAAACTTATAACGCTTTAGAGTCATTAGTTTCTCGCTTACGTCAAAAGCTACGCGACGAAAATTCCAATGTAAGCATAAAATCTGTCCGAGGCGTTGGGTATAGAGCATCTATTAATGAAATAGAAAAATCACAAACTCAGAAACCTTAATCTACGGAAACACTACACATCCCGCAGTCCATGAAGAACGGAATTTTATTCGGCATATTTTCAGGTTGAAATTTCTTAAAGCTGCCAGGCAGCTTCAGCAGCAGATGGCCCAGAAAGTGGCGAACTGCAGTTCAGGGCCGTTATTTTTTGACGCGGCAATCACGAGGCACTGCAAAAAACCAAATGAACTGAGTCAGCTGAGAAACGGAGGGAGCCCATATTTAACCGCAAGCCCCTTCTGAACTCACCTCTAACGCAATACCTCACCTCTGCTTGGATATTGCCGTAGAAGGCGTGCGCCGATTTCCGAACATCTTCGCGTCGAGAAGCATCCCTTGAAAGCTGTTCCAGAAACTCTTGAGTCCGCACAATTGCACGCGAACGCTCTTGAAGCCTGATCATCTGAAAACTCACCGCCGCTGATTAAAATATACTGGTAACTACAGCTGGCTCTACTGTCTTACGGCTTCCTGCGCCCAAGAGGATGTAGACACTATTTTTGGTTTCAAAAAGAAAATTACTCTTTAGATCGACCAATAGCGTGCTCCTGACCCAGTCGCCTGGTGCAAATCGACGAGCACTATCAGTTACTACGGAGTGAGCATAGAGAAGGATTGGCTGGAAACCTTGGCCTTTAACCAATACCTTTTTGTCATCTGAAATATCGAGATCAACTAGAACCCATTGCCTTACAGAACAATATGGCTTTCCAGGGCACAGCTCTTGAGCCAGCGCGATGCTAGCGGCCTCGTCGTCACAGACGCTACGTATTACCTCGCCTTCAGTTGATAAAAAATCATTGATCTTCTCAAGTTCAGTGCCTGCCATTTAATTATCTTTCCCCCACCCACAATTACTATTCACTTCGACGATTAACGAGCCAATGTCGCGGACGGCATATACACCCCACGCACGGCTACTACTTTGCCTATGGAGTCACAGCATCAAAAACAAGCCAAAAGCTGCTGCCTGTAATGCTGGGAAAAACTCACCTGATAACCTGGTTCGACTGCAAAGCTCTCTAGTGAAATTATGTTCGTAGTTGCAGCCCCAATAGCCTGCTCTTTGCCACATCCAATACTGTTATCTAGATTATTGATATTGTCCGCAGCCTCGATCGAGCTCTGCGTTGAGCCTGAAGTGGAAGCTGGCATCTGTACCTCGTTTAGTACTGCCAAGTCCTCCGGCAAATCATCCGCAATTCTCTCAGCCAAACACTGCAGCGTCGGCTCCGCCAACATGAACAGCCAAGCTTGATCATCGGACTCACCTGTACGTCTAAGCACTCGCCCAAGCACTTGCCGGTAATGCAACTCGGTGCGAATGCGGCTGAGATAGCAGCACACCTGAAGCCGGGGGATGTCCGTTCCTTCGCTGATCATTCCGACGGCCACAATCCAGCGAGAGGCGCTCTGCCTAAACGCATTGATTACTTGCTGCGCATCCGGCGTTTTGTTGGTCACAATGCAGCACTCCCCACCCCTGGATTCCAGAGCTTGAGCAATTTGATGGGCGTGCTCAATGTCAGTTGCAACAACTAAACC
>Ga0070747_1001830_pt1 | contig 10290 bp, 9 predicted proteins | sample VirMetDEL_Mar_31_FD_77321 | JGI IMG/M metagenome (GOLD analysis project Ga0070747, IMG submission 77321) | Aqueous microbial communities from the Delaware River and Bay under freshwater to marine salinity gradient to study organic matter... | ecosystem: Environmental > Aquatic > Marine > Coastal ...
ATAATATAAATAGAACTTGCAAAATTAATCAGATAAGGGTAGAATACGCTTTTAGGAGGTATAAATGCCAATAAAAACTAAAACGTATAAACACTATTGGAAAGACAAGAAATGGTGGCAGGATGAAGATTATGTAGAGTTTCCTGTATTAACTTACATGAAACACTATGCAAGAACTAAAACAGTTGAAAGAAAGATAAGAAGTTTACTAAGAAGAGGTAAATCTTTTATACTAAACACTAATATCTTAACTGGAGATGATATACTATATGTGAGTGGGTTTAATGGGATGGTGCAACCATGTGATGATGCACTAGATGAATGTAAACAAGTATGGTATAATAAAAAAGAAGAGGGGCATATGTTACATATAAACAATTGCTTACCTTTTTTAGAAGGGATAAGACCTGTTTGGGGTCCCCCTCCTGAACAAAGAAAAAGAAAAGTCTCTATGAAAAGAGGCATAAGTGCAAGGAGAAATGCGTGAGCGAAAATATAGATATTAAAACAGATTTAAAATTATTGGAAGATGAATTAGTAAAAATTCAAGATGAGCTTGCAAAAGCTGAAACATCTAGAGGTCAACTAATCCAAAAACTCCATCAATTATCTGGGGCAGCAGCTTACCTAAGAGGTAAACTACCAGTAGGAGAACAGTCAGAAGAATTAACAGAAGATTTTGAAGTAAAGCCAGAAGAAAAGACTGATAAAACAATGGAGGAAAACTCGGAGGCTTAAAAAATGCCAACTGTAGCAAATGAACAATTTGATTATATTAGAATTGATACTGGTGGAGGTGTTTTTACCAATAGAGATTTAGAAGCAAAGTCTCTTACAGGGACTTCTTTTTCAGTGTTACAAGGCACTGATGATTTTTTATATTTAGGGGATGACGCTAAGTTTGATATGGCAATATTTGACATAGATACAGGCGGTAGTTTTACAACACCTTTAAAATATGAGTATTATAACGGGTCTAGTTTTGCAGAATTTATTCCCGATACTCAAGAATATAATTTAGATAATACTGATGATGGTTCATATACTGGAGAAGCCTATGGATTTGCAGGAGATGGCGTAGAAATATTCCCAATGAGAGTAATAAGCGATTGGGCTAAAACAACTGTTGATGAAGGACAGTCTGCATATTGGATAAGAATAAGTGCACCGAATGGTATAGCTTCTGCTGCAACAATTAGAAATATTAGGAAAAGACCTGTAGAAGCATATTGCACTACACAAGAAGTATTTGAATTGCTACAACTCGCTAATGTTACAGGCACTACAGATTTTACAACTGCTACTATTCCAACTAAAGCTACAGTAGAAACTTATATAGCAGGAGCACAATCTGAAATAGATTACAAAACTAGGAAGTCTTGGAGATTAAATTATGTAGCTGATGAAAAACATGATTTTAATATTTTTGGATTTAAACTAGACAGACAAGATGCATATAAAATTTTAGAACTTTCTGTATGGGATGGTAGTGAATTTGATACGAGAACCCAAGGTAGAAATCAAGATTATTTTTTAATTAGGGACACTGGTATGGTACAGTTTGCTAGATATTTCTTTTTACCTGCTAGATTTAGAGGGTTTAATTCACCGACATTTAGATTTGGAGGAGGAGAATTTATAGCTCCTGTTAGAGTTAAATATTTGTATGGCAGGAATATAGGAACAGATATCCGTGAAGGAAACTATGTTCACGAAATTGCTAAAAAATTAGCTGCGGTAGAAGTTCTAAAGAATTCTGATTTCGGTAACCTAACAGTGAGTGGTATGGATAGAGTGCCATTGCAACAGAAAATTCAAATGTTTCAAACAGAAGCTTCTGAAGGTATGGAATCATTGAAGGGTGTGGAGATATTCTAATATGCCAACAGAACCTATAGCAGTAACTGAATTTATAACAGACTTAGAAAGTCAATGGACACATACTAATGTAAGTGGTGCTGGAAAAAAACCGGGTTTTATTGAAGTTACTGGGGCTAGTGAACCTATGAGATATAATCTTAATGTAAATGACCAGATAATAGCTAGACCGGGAAACCCTGCTGTTGCAGAAACTCCTATTGGAAACTATAAATTTGGGGATAGATTATATAATATTACATTAGAGATATATACCAATACTAGTAGGCAACGTCTTTATGATGTAATGAGAGAAGTAAGAAGAATCTGTCATGCTAGAATACACAGTTTAACTAATTTTCAAAGAATTAGATTTGTGACTTTTAATGAGTCAACTGATTCTCAAGCAAATATTTGGACAGGGGTTGTATCAGTAGAATTAGTTAACAATTCAATTGCTTTAGAAACATAAGAAAAATGAGTATAATATTAATATAAGGAGATTATAATGGCAGTCTATCGAAGTGACCAAGCACAATTAACAATAGCAGCAGAAGCTGCACCGGGGGGTGACCCTGAAATGAATTCAGGAGCTCGTCATACTGGTGGTTTTAACGCTCTAATAAATGATGCAAACGGAATTGCAGCAGGAAGCACTCAGATTACATACGATGGTGGAAGTAACACATTATATGTAGGTGATTTTATTAGAATAGGTAATACTGAAGGTGATGCTTCCGTTGGAGATGCTGATGCGGCTGCTACAGTTAATGAGTTTGAAATAAGAAGAGTAGTTCACTTTACAGGGACAAGTGCTGGAACTTTATTTTTAGATAGACCGACTGCATTTTTCCACGCTAATAATAGTATAATTATTAATGTAGATGGGACAGCTACCACTATGGCTCAAAATTATATTACAGAGATTCCCGGAATTTATGAGGGTGTAACTTTACCAGAATTTACCCCAACAATAGAACCTAAATATTTCTTAGGGACATCATCAACTAGAAACTTTACCAAAGTTTATTCTGGGTCTCAATCTTTTAATGGGGCATTATCAAGTTTCGTAGTAGTAGATGCTACTCCTTTAAGATTCCCAATAGGTCAAATGACTACCATACCATCCGCTGTTGCTAGTGATACTATTTTATTAGACGGGGCTGTTAAAAAAGGTGATATATTTATAACATGTAATGGAAGTGATGTAAATAACTTAGCAGCAAATGATTATATTCAAATTACAGATGCGTCTGGAGCCACAACTACTTCAGAAGTTAGACAGATTTTAGACGATAATAGTGATACATTTAGATTAGATAGACCTCTACAATTTGACCATCCAGATGATAGTCTTGTCCATGAAGTTTCTGGAGGAGCCACTCCATCAGGAACATTTACTCATTTAATTACAGAAACTTTTCAGTTAGACACTTTAACATGGAACGTATTGTTTAGAGATAGTGCTGAAACAGTTGCTAATGATTTACAAAGAAGATACATTGGTGGTATTGTAGATAGTGCTACTATTAGTGCATCTGAAGGTGGAATGTTAATGATGAGTTATGACTCTGTACCATTCTTAGATATGATTCATAACCAAGCGAATCAATCAACTTTAGGTAATAGCTTATATGCGGATGGCGGAGGTTCAGAAGATGCTGGTATGCCAAGATACTCTATGATGAATTCTATCGGTCCATCAGATATAAATTTCCCAAGCACAGAACCTTATTATTTCTCTCAAGGTAGTTTTACTTTATTTGGTCAAGAGTTTGCTAGAGTAAGAGCTGTTTCAATTTCAATATCTAACTCAGTAGAGCCTAGATACTATATAAGTCCTAGACACGGTAGACACAGAGGACCAAGTGAATTTAGAGAGGGTAGGAGGTCATATTCAATGGCATGTACTATAGCATTACCTGATACAATTCAAAGTATAGATGAAACAGGAACTGATGATGAAACTGTAAATAGTGCTAATGAAATATTTAAACAATTATTGTTAGAAGGTAATTATGGAGATGGTAATGGACTTAAAGGATTTGCAATTACTTTAACATTTACTAGAGGAACTAATGATACAATTACAATAACAATACCAGATGATGGTACAGCAGCTACTGGATTAAATGAAGCAGGAGCATTTATTTTATCTGCTCCATATAACATAACGGGAGACCCGATAATCCAAGCTGATTTAGATATAATGTTTAGAAATATGAAAATACAAATAGTAGATACTAAACCAGTATATATGTAAGGAGATTATATGACAACAGAAAATAGCCCAGCACAGAAAAGTTTTGATATAAGTAAATATAAAATTAATTCAACTGATAGAGAATTAATAGATGTAGAAGTAGGGGATGATAAATTTCAAGTTGAAATTAAACCTTTAACTTGGTTTAAAAAGAATCAACTCGTTACTGAATGCATGGCTTTTGCTAATACTGGAGATACTAAATTTGATGGTAGTAAATACGTTAAAGAGGTATTAAAAGAAATAATAACAGACGCTCCATGGGGCAAGACTACTGATGCTTTTTTAATGAGTATTAACTCTGAACTTGGGCAAGCTTTAGAGTTAATAGTTCCTCAAGCATTTTTAAATCAAGAAGTAGATATAGACTCAATAAAAAAAGAGTAGACCGTTTTCTTAGAGGAGTACAGGTCAGTACAGAGGAAGCGGCTTTATATAAATTTTGGACTATGGTAAATACATTATTAGATATGGGTTTAACATTAACTGAAATTAAAAATTTAACGGACAATGAATATATAATGATTTTAGGAACAAAACTAGCACTAAAAGAAAAAGAATCAGATGACTACAAACAACAATCATCTGCTAATATGGCTCCCCCTAAATTTAATAGGGCTCCAAGAGGATTATACTAATGGCTGAATCAATTTATACATTTTTAATACAAGATGCTTTATCTACCGGTGCGGGTAGCAGAGGGAATGGGAGTGATGTAAAAGAAGATTTTGATGAAGAAAAAGCTGATAACAGAAGAACTAATAAAAAGTCGCTTCAACAACAAATAGGTATTCAAGTTACATTAGCAGCTATGTTAAAACAGTCGTCTATTTTTACAGGTACTCTTGGGGCGTTATTTCAAATAATTGGTGCTTTTGTTGATATATTATTAATGGGTACTTTCCCATTACTTAAAGTTGCTTTAAAATTTATAATGAAGTTCGCTGAACCTTTAAAAGATATTTCTAAAGCGATAGGACAGGTAGTTGATTTTGTAATAAAACTATTTACCAAAGTAGGAGATATTTTTAATACAATAAGAGGTTTTTTTGGTGGGGGTCCCGGAAGTAATGAAGAAGCGGCAGTGAACTCTGCATCAAGCAGTGAAGGTGCAGGTCTAATGCAGACAATTGGTAACATACTAAAAGGTGGACAAATGAAGAAGGGTGGTTTTTTAAGTAAAATGAAACTAGGACCTCTTGGAACTCTAATGAGGTTTGGTTCAGGTGCTGCAGATTTTGGAGCAGCTGATGATGCAGCAGGTAGGACTACCGCTATAGTTCAAACAGCAGTTGGTAGTACTCTAGCTGGGTTGTTCGGACTTGGGGGAGCAACTTTTGGTAGTGTTGTACCAGTAGCCGGCACAGCTTTAGGTGGTGCAGGAGGTGCAATGCTTTATGAAGCTGCATTTGCTAGCACGGTTGATAACGCAATTGCTAGTTTTGTACACGGTATGCTGGGTAGTAGTAATGATGCTAATCAATATGCAGGCGTACCACCAGTAAACTAATATAAGGAGAAATTAATGGCATTATCAATATTATTACATGATACAGGGGGGTTAACGACCTCTAAATTCTGTTTACTTAGTGCTTCATTAGGTGCAGACGCTAATGGTAATAGTAGTGATGACATTAATATAGATAATACAAACAATTCAGCTTTCCCTGCTAGCGGTCCTCTTAGAACTATATCTGTAGAGGGTGAAGAGATAGCATATACAACTAAAGGTAGTTCTACTCAATTTACAACTATTACCAGAGGCGTGAATAATACAAATATAGTAGCCCATGCAGACAATACTAATGTAACAGGTGTTAGAAGATATGCCCTCAAAGCAGATTCATTTGGAGTTTCAATTCAAAAAACCCCTATTCAAATTGCATTTCCACAAGATAGTCCAGAATTATTAGAATTAGGTATGTTTAGACCTAGTATAACTGTTTCAGGTACAGTAGATAGGGACCAAGCAACGATTCCAGAAAAAGTTGTTGGTCCATCAAAAGGAAATGCATCTGATGGAGACCACGAAACGTATTATGTACCAACACAAAAACAATTAGAAGATTTTGCAACCGATGTAGTATACGATGATAGTGATACTCCTATCCAAATAATTGTTCAAACATCATCAGGAGTAACTTATGCAACTTATGACGTAGCTATATCTCAGGCTAGATTTGATTTAGCTCCGGGCACAGAAGATAGATTTTCATTTTCATTGTCTTTCGTAGGGAAAGATAGACAGGAGTCATAATGCCAGTAGGAACTACCCCCAGAGCAGCAAGGATGTTAGTAGAGTACTGGAGTGGCTCTGCATGGACTAGTCTTGCATCTTCTAGTGGTACATCTAGGGTACTAACTATAGAGATAACTGATAATTTAAATGCACCTAGAATAGCTATTGTTACATTATTTAATCCAAGAACTTCATCTTCAAATATTTTTGAAACCGGTGATTTTGATACGGTTCTTAAAAACAAAATGAAGATTAGAATTACAGACCAAGCTACTAAAACTATTCTGTTTTTAGGTAGAGTTGATGATGTAGCTCCTGAAAATACTTTAAGGGGTTATACTGTAACCGTTACAGCTTATGATAGTTTAATTGAGTTACAACAAAATATTTTAAAGAAAGATACGTTAAATGATGCTGCTAGAGGTGAAAAACCTGCTATAGGTAAAAACGATTTTATTTCTGAAGATGTAGGAGTTTTAATAGATTTTGGAAGTTATAATCAAGGCACTGGTAATAGGTCAATTGAAATAGTAAATACTACAGATAGTGATGATACAGGAGCACACAGGTTCCAAACATCTCTTGGTAAAATGACTACAAAAGATAAAGACTTTAGTAAATCAGGAGGTAACTTTTTAAATGCTGTAAAAAGACTTGGAGAACTTGAAGCAGGAATTGAGTCCACAGCATCGGGAGCAATCACAGGTGGATTAAAACCCTATAATCTTTATGTAGATACTAACTTTAAAACTACTGCTACAAATACAGAAGGTAGTGATAATTTCTTTAATTATTTTCCAGCTGGATGTATGCCAGCAGCAGCTCAGTCAGGCACTAGTTACACAGTAGCTAACGCTGCAGATGATGGATTAACTTTAGTATTTGGTACCGGAAGCGGTATTATTGAAACAGGTCAAACATTAAAAATGTTACCTTCTTTTGCATTTGAGGACATAGCCAGAGAAAGAGTGACACATCTTAATGCTCACTTTACAAATCCTATATCAGGATATGCTGAGGATATAGAATTTGAAGTATTTAATTATAAAGCTATATCTAATGGTGGTGATATTCAAAATCTTTACGAACCTACTGGAACAGGTACGGGGGGTACAGAGACAAGTAAAACAATAACTCAAGGTCAAGGAGGTGTATTTGACGCAGCTAGTGGAGGTAATAATGTAGGGTTTTTACAATATTTAAGTAATACTGGAGGAGCAGGATATGCACTTTTATCAGGAACTACAGGAGATGCAGGTACTATAAGACATACTGTTGCCGCTGGAGAGCAACTACATATTAGAAACGCAGGTGGCACTACGGTGGGGACAATTACTCTATCTGATACTACAGATTCAAATGGAAGTGATATTTTTAGACCTCAAGAAGTTTTTAAACAGAAGATTTTAAGAAATTTTAGTGTTAATACTGGAGACTTATTAACAATTAGAAGAGCTATCGCAGCGGCATTTGCAAATAAAGATACAAGAAGAGTAAGAGGTAGTTTCTCTATGGCTAGTGGTTATCCATATCACTTCGTAGAAGGACAAGTAAACTCAGTATCTACTAACACTATAACTGATAGCACTATAGTTAACCAACACGCTACAACCACTGATGGTTTAGCAGCAGCTAATATAGACAGTTTCCCTACTGCTGGTATTAGAACAGGTATGGTTCTTCATAAACTTACAGGTGTTGGTGGAACTATGGCAGAGTATGGTTATATAGAAAAAACAGAAGATAATTCTTTAACAGCTGATTTAACTAACTCAGCTACATTTTCTACTAATGATTACTATAGAACTTATATACCATTAAGAGCTGGGCATACAGTACAAATTAAAAACTTAGCAATTAACTCAAGCCCTTTTAATCATGTAGTTACTAGCATACATTATACTGAAGGTGAAAAAGGTTTTATGACTAATATTGATACTGTAGGTGATATTGGCAACGTAAAAGCTACTACTGCAGGAGCTAGAATTGACCCATCTACGCCACCTATAGTATATGATGATGAAGCATATTCTGAGGGTGTGCCTTTAGCTATACAGAAACCTACATTTACAGGAACTATAGAACCGGGTAGACAAGCAGATAGTAACCATAAAAATACATCAATTAAATATAGTGATGGTACATTAACATTAGATGGTAAAGAATATGCTATCTCAGCTGATGATAGTGAAGATGCTACGACAGGTATTAATGGGGAGTTTGCAGATGATACAGATTACATAATTTCTTTTGACCCGAAGGTATCGGAAACAAAATTTATAATTAAAAGTGATACTGACTTTAAAAATCAAGCAGTAACTGCTGCTGGAGGTTCAGGTAATGATGCGTCTGCTTTTCAAGGGGATAAAGTAAGACTAGGGACAGCTAACAAAGCTAGTCATTCTGATGCCGAAGCATCCTTTCAAATAACTCATGCAGAACTGCCGGGTAGTAATTTTAAATTTGATAAAGAGTCAATATCTGCTAAATCACTAACTGCAGGTGAAATAAAAGCTAATACAATTACTGCAGGTGAAATAGCCGCTAATACAATCACAGCAGCTCAAATAACTGCAGGTACAATAACAGCGACTGAAATAGCTGCAGGAACATTATCACTCGGTGGAAGTAGTGCAACTAGTGGTACTAGATTCGTAATGACACATCCAAATGCACAACCATCAGGAGCTGGGACAGATTTCTTTAGAGCATATAAGGGTAGTAATTCAAGTAGTAATTCTACAGGATTCTGGTTTAATTTAGATTCACATAATGAATCTATTCAAATAACAGATGGAGCAGCAAGCCCTACAGTCTTAGTAACTATAGACGAAACTGGTGTAGAATTTAGTGGCGGAACTTTTGCAGGGGAGTCTGGAGGTGCTAAAGTAGTATCCGCAGCAAATGCGACATTTAATGATGGTAGTAGTGATAGATTAAGAATTGGGGCATCTTCTGCATCTGGTTATAATGTATCATTATATATGCCTCAATCTGCTAATACTATGAGGATTGGGGGAGAAGGGGCTGGAATAGTTGCTCCTCACAATACTTCAAACATATTAGGAACTAGAACCCATGAGTGGGAAAAAGTGTTTGCTCAGAGATTTTTAATAAGCTCCGTTGCAGCAGGTTCGGATGATGCTATAGTGGGTAGTGATAATGATGACCATAATGTAAATAGAGTCCATCTTGGCTTTACAGATAGTGCTGGAAGTGCGTCTGATACTTTTGGACAAAATGACGAAGCAGACCATAGTGATACAGGGATATATTATAGAGCTGGTGGTGTAGGTATTGCATCAGAAGGGGCTGGAATAATACAAATTAATAGTGTTGACTCTGCGGGTACCCATGTAATGCATGTGCTCCCTGCCCATGCCACACAAAATGGTAGTGGTGCGGGAACTCCATATGTACAATATGGTACAACTCCAAGTGTTTTTGGTAGTGGGGGCACTAGAGGCTCCCAACCTTTTAACGAGTTTAGAGGATTTTATCATGCAGCTGGAGCAGGTTCAGCAGCAGCACCGTCATTATATTTTTATGATGACGCAGGCACAGGTTTTTATAGATATGGTGAAGATGATATTGGAATTACTGCCAATGGAACTGTGCAAGCTGTAATTTCAAATCAATTCTATTTTGCTGGGGATGCTGATAGTTTTGGTGGAGGATATACTTTTCTTAATGACAATGATACACTTATACATAACCCATCAGCAAATAGAATAGATATAAATACTAACAACGCTCTTAATGCTATATTTACACAAAATGGTAGCGGACACGGTAGTATTTATGTAGGAGATTCTGACGGGTTTGGAGGAGATTATGCATTTTCTAATGACGCAGATACTTTTATAACCAATCCATCAGCTGACCTTATGAGAATTGTTGTTGGAGGTGATACACTTGCAGAGTTTAGAGA
>Ga0070747_1001831_pt1 | contig 10279 bp, 11 predicted proteins | sample VirMetDEL_Mar_31_FD_77321 | JGI IMG/M metagenome (GOLD analysis project Ga0070747, IMG submission 77321) | Aqueous microbial communities from the Delaware River and Bay under freshwater to marine salinity gradient to study organic matter... | ecosystem: Environmental > Aquatic > Marine > Coastal...
ATTCCATCGTTCCATATCTCGGGATGGTTCATAGCTTCGTTAATCCACTCTCGTAGATTTGTCTTGATATCTCTGTCCGATATTTTCGTTACTGCTCTTTTCATATTACTCATTTGTCTCGTTTTTAAATACTGAATAGATACACCCGTCCTCAGTGTGTACCTCGTGCAATAGTATACCACCCCATCTGTCTTGGTATACTCTGTGGGTCTTGTATCTTATGCCCTCTTCGCATAGTTCCCAACATATTGCGCTTATACATCTTTCCATTTCTTCTGCACTCTCAAAGTGCTTAATATCCACCTCGCCTATTACTTGCTTTACAATCGTGTATTTCATTGCTCTCTCTTTTTATTTTTGCTAATTTATTAAAATATCCACGTACTACCAAACAAAATGTCTTGGAATACGCAGAACATCGTGTACATCTCATCGTTTGCTATCTCATCACAAACCCAATCTGTGCGCTCATCATCGTATTCCTGTAGCAGTACATCTACCGCTTTCTCCATATCAAACATTACAGGGTGTTCGTGGTAATCCTCCAATACGAAACCCTGCTGGGGTACAAAGGATACCCCGAATCCATTACACCAATACTTTCCTTCATCCGTATGCAGGACCTTAGTCATTATGTCGTTAACTATGAGTTTACGCATCTCATTTGTGTACTTGCTTTCCATACCTATTTTACTATTGCTATTGCGATTAATACTAAAAACCCAATTAATGCGATTGCTTCAAAGGTTCCCGAATTGTCATCATTGAACCTCTCAAGGGTTCTGTAGATTTTTGCTTTCATAAGCCAAATTAAATTTAAAATTAGATGCTCGGGGCGGTCTCGCTCCGCCTTGCCTGTCTTCAGTCTCCGAGCCTATACGATACAACACACCACAGGTGTCCAGGGGGTGTTGCGAATTGTGTCCTATCTTATTGGTTACTTACCTTCTATAGCATAGTTAGGCATTGCGCTCACATTGTGGCGCAACTTACCCGTACAATAGTATTTCATAAAAAGTGCATAGGAAGACCTCTATAGAGTTCACCCACCTCGCCTATAAACGCACACACATACCCCGTTCCTACGCCAAAAGGCAAGTACTAACCATATGTGTACACTGAGACTTCGGTTACCCCTCGCCTATATACACTAACATTCCAACATTTCAAATAACGTTGCTTGAAATTTACACAGCATTTCGCCTTTGCATTTCGCAGTGTGCAAACCCGTTCCCGCTTCGCAATTTATGCGGGTACATTGTAGGTGCGCTATTGTCGCCAATAGTTACGGACTCAGCCCCGCACCTTATAACCTATTTTTTAGCCGTTGCTTTATTTTGTCGCTTCACCTTTTCAGCTAACTTAAATTTAGGATTCAGTTTGCGCAATGTAGCGAAGCCGTACCAAAGGCAAGGTGTGCCCTTATAAGCCGTTGCAAAGGCTTTGAAGGTAGGCATCTTTGTACCCGCTAACTCTCTTACCACTTCGCCCAATTCAGTAGACTCAATATGTAAGGCGCTCACTTGCTTGTAAATGTGTGAGATGCTTTTCGCCTCAACTTTGTAGATAGCATTTGCAAGTTTCTGCAAATCAAAGGCAGTCTTTGTGTCCTGCGCTTTAATAGTGTTGATGGTATCAACTGCTTTTAGTGTTGCGTTGCTCATTTTGTTTGCTGTTGTGTTGTTTGCTGTTTTCATCTTAAAAGTATTTGTGTGCATTTGCACGTTTATATTATTTGTATACCGGCAATGTGCATCTTTTTTTCTTTGGTTTTACAAAATCGCAAGTGCAAAAAGTACATTTAGAACCATTCTAAATATAGTTTATTGATTTTCAGTGAGTTATAAAAATATATCTATTGAAAATAATTTTTTGAAACACTGCAATACAAAAAGTTTTTGTGGTGTGCAATAAGTAGAAAGTACTTAATGTGCTACGCAACCCCCCATAAAATTGAGTACATAATACCATAAAATTTAACGCAAATTATTTGGTTTTCTCGTAATGACCGACTATGACGGAGAAAGAGGGTAAGCTAACCTCACGGAGCGGGGGGGAAGGGGCGGGGGGAAGGTGATTTGACGAATGCCAAAAGCACCTTTGGGAATATTGTATTATAATATATACTATTATTATAATAGTCTTACTTTACTCTAATACTATTATTATAATAAACTTTACTATGGGAGTAAAGTTTATTATAATTAGTTTATTATAATAAGGGGAGTGTAGGAGGATAATAATGAAAGAGACTGAACATTCAATATTGTATATTCCTTTAGAGGCATTCTAAGAGCCTTTAATTAATCAATCTATGCATACATACCAAAACGATAAGATATGTCAACTAAGGACCTTCTAATAGCCTTATTGAGCGGCACAATGCCTAAAGGTGATACCAAATCAGAGATGTTTAAGTTTTATAACTCTATGGTGGGGAAGAGTAAATACTTTCCAAGGAGTGAGAATCCTAACACTGCGTGTGGTAGTTGTATCCAAAGGGTGAAGACTTCTATTTGGAAATGGTATCATAGTGATGAGACAGCACCAAGCTTTAGTGAGTTCACCTTTACGGGTAGGTTGGGCGCACACAATATTCCATTATACACAATTACTGATGCCAAGTAAGAGAAATAATTTCGGTAAGGTAGTCAAAGGCAGAGGAGCCGAACTAACAGACCTACAATCAAAGTTCCTTGAAGGGATACGTGATAATGGTATGGAGGCATCAAGTAAGATAGCAAAGGAGTTGGGTTACACGAACTACTATCGTGATAGGAGAACCTCGGGTACAGCGTTTCATAAGGAGCTTATGGCGATAGCCAATGCAGAGATGAAAAGCATTGAGGCGGCCAAGGGAACGAATCTAAGCGCATTAATTAAGATTAGGGACATAGCCCTTGCCAACGATGATATGAAGGCTGCTATGGAGGCTATAAAGATTATTAATGATATGCAAGGGTATAAGGCTCCAACTAAGGTGGAGCAGACCAAGATTGATATCACAGCTACGATAGATTTAACCGCTCCTGATGAAGAGCAAGACTATTTGGATATAGATGCAGATTAAGTTATATAAGCCTACTAAACCTCAAGTGGATTTCCATAAGTTGGTACACGAGGATACTCCCTTTATTAGTGCTTTAGTTGCGGGTAGACAGACGGGTAAGACTTTCTTTATGCAGAATGATGCTGTGTTAAGAGCATTAAACAACGCTAAACACCGAATGTTCTGGGTATCTCCAATACAAGACCAAGCGAATAAAGTGATGAAGGATATTGAGGGAATGTTCAGTAGCCACCAAGATGTTTGGAATAAGATAATCAAGAGGTATGACCGCAAGGCGAATGAGATGTATTTTTACAATGGTTCATTTATTAAGTTTCGTTCTGCTGACTCGGGGGATAACCTTCGTGGTGCCACATTGGATTATATATACTTGGATGAGGCGGCATATATGAAGCTTGACTTTATCAACGAGGTGCTGTTGCCTATGGTTACAAGAACGGGTGGCAAGGTTTGTGCGGCATCTACTTTTAATGGTCCTAATTGGTTCTACGATTGGTACAAGGAAGGGCAAGTAGAAGAGAATTGGGAACAGATTAAGTCCATTAAAAGGACTTACCTTGACCTTAATGATGATAAGGTTGCTAAGACCGTACTCGGTATTAAGAAGAGTATGACTAAGGCTCAGTTTGACCAAGAGTTCCTTTGCCGACCCGTGAGTGCAAATGCCTTATTCAGTAATGTTGAGGACGCTATTGTAGATAATTTAGATACAAGATGCGAGAGGGTTTATATCGGAATGGATATTGGGGTAGCGCAGGATTATACAGTGCTTACAGCAATCTCTGATGACTACAGAGTGATTGATATAGACCGATTCAACTACAAGGAAGAGGGAATGGACTATGAGGAGTTCAAAGAACGCATCAAAGCGTTCTACCTAAAACACGACAATAACTTAGCTGCCGCCTACTTTGAGGTGAATAATAACGACCTCTTGTTTGATGACTTGACTGATGATGGTATTATGTACAAGCTGATACCTTTTACTACCTCTGCACAGAGTAAGCCCGAGATTATTCGTAACCTCATAAAACTATTTGAGGATAAGGTGATTAAGATACCTAAGAACACGGACTTGATAAAGGAATTGTATGACTTTAAGAGTAAGCGTAACGCTATTACGGGTAACCTTCAGTTTAGCAACACCGATGGAAAGCACGATGATATGGTAATGTCGTTAGCTATTTGTGCGTATTGTGCGGCAGAAGAGCAGGATGGTGGGGTAACTTTGTTCTTATGATAACCTTAAAACAACACATAGACTCGGTAAAGTTGTTGAGAAGCAACCACACTGTTTCTGATTACTTAGACACATTAAGTGTTTCTGAAAAGCTTGAGTATATTCGCTCAGTAGAAAACACTTATCCTGTTGACAGCAACTTAAAAAAACCATCAGTACTGCCTAATGTCAGTCTATCTATAGAGCAACTCGTTCTTGGTCAGTTTATAATGATTGAACAAATAATAACCGGCAAGACATCTACCGCAGACTATCTTGTTGATTTTGAAATACTTAAGCTGATAATAAGACCTTCAGTTCACAAGGAGTTTGATAACTCAGACATTGATTTAGAAAGAAAGAATGAATCAGATATACTTGATATGGATGTTAGAGAGGCATATTGGATTCTAAACACATTTATAAATAATAGAGAAAAAATATTATTTAATGATTTTTCTGGAGTGTTCTATGAAAAGCCCGAAGAGATTTCAGATGACGAAGACATTGAAGAAGTAACCGCAAACGAAAAATTTGGTCAGCAATGGTATTGGTACAATATAGTTAGAATGCTTTCGGGTGAGGACATACATAAGTACGAACAAACTTATATGCTACCTATGAACGTAGTATTGCCAGAGATGAGTTTCTTAGCTCAGAAAGACAAGATAGAATCAGCTAAGCAGAGGCAGCACTCCGCTATGAGCAAATTGTAAATTAAAGTATGAACAACCTTACACAACTATATCAACAGATAAAGGGATTCGCAGAGGACCATTTAATGATTAATGAGTTTTTACTTATCAGCTCAGAGGACGAACTATCTCAAAGAGAACTGAATTACAGAGCTATGATAATGCTACCTCTTGAAGCTAATTTATCAAGGGAACTAAGCAACCCTATATACACATTGGGTTTTGGTATAATCATAATAGACAAGACTATTGTTGAAGATGAGTTATCTTATATTCAATCTACAGAGGAGAACATATTTATTATGGGTCAGTTGCAGGATTACCTATCTCAGCAGGGAGAAGACGTTGAGTTTGACGATGTTGAGCTTACTTCATCGGTATCTGATGATTACAACATAACCATAGCTATGACTGATTTTACGGTTAACCTTGCGAGAAAACCTTACAATAGAGGGATAGATAATTAATGGCTCTTAGTAGAAAGCAAATACAGAACAGGATACGACTTATTGTTGTGGCTGAGTACTCCAAGGCTTTCAAAAAAGCTAAGATAGTAGAGAGGGTGATAGAAAGGGCTAAACAACAAAACAGAGTTGCCGCAGGAAACTTAATAAATCCAGAGAAGTCTGAATCTATAATCCCATCAAGGGATGATTTATTCTTAACTAAAGTAAAGTCTGCTAAGTTTAAATTAAAAGCAAGAGTCCCTGTATCTGTTAGGATATACAAGGTATACAAAGAAATGATTGTAGACCTAAAGATTAAGATACAAGTACCAGGAAGCTTAAGTCCTCAATATGTTCAGATATCATCTATATCCTCAAAAAACTTAACAAGGAGTTGGTTCCCATCAGAATCAGGTATTGACTCAATAAAAAATTGGATTAAACAGAAAATGTCAAGAGGTGTTACATTTGACGTTCCTAAAAGCTCAAACAATAAAAACAGAGGAAAACTTTCTCCTAATGATGAGGTTAACATTTCAAGACTTGCTTTTGGTATAGCAAATAAAATAAACGAAAGAGGAATAAAAACAAAGACGGACCTTGATAAACCATTTAATGAAATAAGTTCTGTTATGAATAAAGCAAAAGTAATTACAGAGAATAGGGTTAAATTACTTATGGTTGAACAATCAATTCCTTTAATGCAAAATGCATTATTTGACGTTTTTACCGAGAATAAATAGAAACAGTTATGGCTGACAGTGTAGATAAAAGAATACAGGAATTACAGGTAAGTGTAAAACAATTTCAACTCGGTGTAAAAGACGTAGTTGAAAATGGAGAGAAGGCTAAAAAAACTTACGCAGATTTACTTAAAGAGTTTAAAGAAATTACTGCAAACGCAGAAAAACTTGTTACCGCCTCAAAAAATTCCTTTTCTCAAACTAAGGATACTAAGCAGTACTTATCTTTCTTAACAAAAGTAAACACAGGGCTTGGAAATATATCTTCGTCTTACAAGCAATTAGAGAGAGTTGAAAAAAAGACTCTAAGCAAAAGACAAGAGATACAGAAAAAATGGGATGATAGAAGGTTTAAAAGAACTTTAGCCCGTTTAAAAAAGGAGCAGGAAGATAGAATAACCGCTGAAAAGAAAGTACAGCAAAGAAGAGAGGCTATACAGAAGCAGTGGGATGCGAGAAAAAGAAGCAGAGAAATATCCGCCCGTAAAAAAAGAAGCAGAGAGCGAATTGCTGAAGAGAAAAAAACTCAAAAGCAATTAGAGGCTGCTGCAAAAAGAAGAGATTTTAAAGGTGGATTCTCAGCTCAATTAAGTCCAAGAGCCATCGGTGGTGCTATAGGTAGCTTAACAAAGTATCTTGGTTTGTACCGACTTATAAATGCCGCAGTATCTGTATTCAACGAGCTTACTATCGGCTCTGCAAAACAAGCTATAGAGTTTCAAAAGCAGTTAGCGGACCTTGGTGCAGTAGCAGGAGTTAGTTCCGAACAAGTTTCTGAACTCGGAGACAATGCATTGGAAGTCGCAGGGAAGACAAAGTTTACCGCAAGTCAAATAGTTTCTCTTCAAAAAGAGCTTTCTAAATTAGGATTTGAATCAAGAGACGTTATTCAAGCTACAGAGGGAATAGCTTTTGCTGCTCAGGCTTTAGGCTCTCCATTAGAGGCTACTGCTGAAACAGTTGGTAAAGTTATAAATCAATTTGGATTATTAAAAACTGAAACATCTTTCGTAGGAGACGTTCTTGTAACAGCTATAAACGAATCTGCTTTATCGTTTGATTCATTTGGTACAGCAATACAGTATGTAGGACCTATAGCAAGAAACCTTGGATTAAGCTTTCAACAAACAGCGGGGGCGATGGCCGTCCTTGCAGATAATGGTTTCACTGCATCTCGTATTGGTACAGGTCTTCGTGGTATACTAACGGAGCTTGCTAAGACGAGTGTAGATGCTGAACAAGAATTAAAAAGTTTAGCGGAACAAAACATATCTTTAAGTGAGGCTGTAGACCTCGTAGGTAAAAGAAATGCAGCACAGTTAATAACTCTTCTTGACAATATAGAAGCTATAGATGAGTCAACAAATAGCTATTACCAACAGGGTAGAGCTTTAACATCAGCGGCAAAACAAGCAACTTCATTTTCTGGTCAGTTAGAGCTTATGAACTCAGCCTTTAGGCAGTTTCAAATCACTACCGCTACTTGGGTTGCTGAGTCAGATATACTTTTAAACGTGCTTACTCAGTTTGGAGGTGTCTTCTTTGATGCGGCTGCATCAATACGGGGATTTAAAATAATTGAAGAATTAGACTTTAAGACTTTCACAAGGTCGGCTAAAGCCGCTGCAAATGGTGCTAACGCTTATACTGAAGCAATAAATATACTGGCCGAAACGGATGAAGACGTAGCTGCAAATCAAGAGTATTTATTAGCTCAAGTAGAAAGAAGTGGAAATGTTTTTCCAAATGCGGGTAACGTAACTAACGAGCTTGCTCAAAAAATCAGAGGTCTTGGTGAGGTTATTGAAACAGCATCAAATCAAATGCAAAGTACTGAGGCCGCTACAGAAGGAACAACAAGAGCGCAGCAAGGTTATGGTAAAGCAATTGATAGCTTTAAAGCTCAAGCGAAAAGAGGTGAGGTTTCCTTAGATTCGCTAAACACATCACACGAAAGTTTATCTTCGTCAATTAACGGGTTAATAGATTATCAAGAATCTTTAAACGATGAATTGGAATCTGGTGTCGGTATTACTAAAGAACAAGAAAGAGAACTAAGAAATAAAATAACAACTGTATCTGCTGAAATTAAGCAGCTTAAGGAGTACGAAGATATATTAATAAATATAATAGGTCTTGAAAAACAAAGATATAACAAGGAAATACAAGAGGCTCAAAAAAGAACTAAGGATGATTTAAAAGAAATAATTGACTTAATTAAAGAGCAAGCTAAGTATATAGGCGACATTAAAGTAGATGATGTTGAGTTGATTTACGACACCGAGCTTGATATATTAAACGGCTTGTTTGGAAGTGCTGAAGAGATAGTAGCAAAAGCTGCGGAGCGATTCGGACCAGAGTTTGCGGCAGAGCTTGCTAAAATATTTGAAGATACAACTAAAAACGTTCAAACATTTTTGGGTAGAGAAAGCGAAGAGCTTATATCCTTACCGACTAAAGACGCTACGGCTAAGTTCTTTGAAACAACAGCCAAGAGTTATGCAGGGGCTGCTAACGAAGGACTTAGAAAAGGTGCTGAAGAGTTTGACAACACAACTTTTTGGGAGGCAACTGTCGCAGGTTTTAAAGACTTAAAAGCAGAAGAAATAATAGGACCTGCTCTTGATACAGTGGGTGAGATTCTTTCTGACTTTAATGACACTGCACTTGAAAATGCTAAGGCTCAAGCAGATGCTGAACTTGATATAATTGAACAAAGATATAAAACTGAAGAGGACATTTTAAAGTCTCAGTTAAACAATCAATTAATTACCGAGTCTCAGTTTAGACTTAAACAAAAAGAACTTCAAAAAGCTAAAATAGCTGAGCAAAACGATATTGATAAAAAAGTATTTGAGGCTGAGAAAAAAAGAGACAGGCAAAATGCTACTACTGATTACCTTCAGTCTTTAGCTTCTATTATACCAAACCTTATTGTGTATGACAAAGAGGGGAACCCCGTCAAGCTTGCTGCAAAGGCAGCTATATCAGCCGCTCTAACAACTGCGGCTTATGGTGCTGAACTTGCTGCTATTGGTCAAAAGAAATTCTTCCCTAAGAAGTTTGCTGATGGTGGTGTTGTAAATGGACCATCACACGACCAAGGCGGTGTGCCTTTTACTGTTCAAGGAAGAGGTGGATACGAGATGGAAGGCGGTGAGTACATCGTTAATAAGCGAGCCACTTCTAAGCACCGAGATTTACTTGAGCGCATAAACAAAAGCGGTAAGATGAATCCAACTGTAGGCAGAATGAAATTTGCCGAAGGAGGTTTAGTATCTTCGCCTATGAATGAAAGTGTAGATTACCTAAAGGCTATCGCAGAGGCTACGACCTCAACAGCTATAGGCGTAAGCAAACCAGTTCGTGCTTATGTTGCGGACAAAGACCTGCGTGGTAACGCTACAGAACGTAGAATTAGAGATAGAAACGACAGAATATAATGGCTGATTTAGTATTTAGACAAGGCATAGACCCATCATCACCATTTGGTGGCATAGGCTTTACAAAAGTTGCAGACAATATTGTTAGGGCAGGCTCTAATATCGGTAATGTTGTTCTTCGTGATGTGGTTAAGATTGCATACAGCGACACTTTTCAGAAAGCTATATATGGTGTTTGTACAAATGAAGCAACAGGAGAGATAACATTTGATGAAAACATTTACCCCGTTGCATTGAGTACCTTTACAGGTACTGTTTATAGATATAACGATACAGATGTAGATGAAGTAAGTGTTTATAGAATAGGTATAGATGTTGAGAACGGGTTGTATTCAAAAGCTTACAATCAATATGCCTCAAACATATCCTACTCTTTAATCATACCCGTTAAAAGAAACGGATACTTTGGAGTATCTTCAACGATAATAACATCTCCCGATGTAGCCTTTTTAGACTTATGTGATAGTAAGGCGTATGGCGTAGGTTTGTCAGACATATCTTTAGACACCCTAAACAATAAGTTTAAGTCTTCTTTAGAATTTAATATCGCAACTCGTTAATATGGAGTTTAAGTTAGAGATTAGCAGGGATAATTTGACATATAACGATGTTGACTTATTCCCAGAGCAGCAGTTAGAGTATGATTTAGATTTCTACGATAGC
>Ga0070747_1001836_pt1 | contig 10274 bp, 9 predicted proteins | sample VirMetDEL_Mar_31_FD_77321 | JGI IMG/M metagenome (GOLD analysis project Ga0070747, IMG submission 77321) | Aqueous microbial communities from the Delaware River and Bay under freshwater to marine salinity gradient to study organic matter... | ecosystem: Environmental > Aquatic > Marine > Coastal ...
CACCACGCAACTTGGCTTTCTTAATCTTGAAGTCGCCCGACAACTCGGCACCGATCATGGCGAACGGAATTTTCAGGCCGGGGCGCACATTCGGTGCGCCGCACACTACCTGAAAGGTTTCCACACCATTACTGACCTGGCACACACGCAGCTTGTCGGCATCTGGGTGCTGTTCGGTACTGAGTACCTCACCCACTACTACGCCACTGAAAACACCAGCAGCCGGCGTAACGCTATCCACTTCCAAGCCCGCCATGGATAGGCGCGCCACCAGCTCGTCACGGGAAACCGCAGGGTTCACCCAACCACGTAGCCATTGTTCACTGAATTTCATCCTGCTCTCCTCAACAATTCGGTTACGGTCATGCGGCTCTAGCGAAATTGCGCCAAGAATCGCAGGTCGTTATCGAAGAACAGGCGCAAATCGTTAACGCCATAGCGCAGCATCGCCAAGCGCTCGACACCCATGCCGAAAGCAAAACCGGAGTATTTTTCCGGGTCGATACCAGACATGCGCAATACATTCGGATGGACCATGCCGCAACCCATAACTTCCAACCAGCCCGTTTGCTTGCACACGCGGCAACCTTTACCGCTGCACATTACACACTGCATATCGACTTCTGCCGACGGCTCAGTGAACGGGAAGAATGAAGGGCGGAAACGCACACCCAAGGGCTTCTCGAAGAACACGCGCAAGAATTCTTCGATAGTGCCTTTGAGATCAGCAAAGCTCACACCCTCATCAACCAACAGCCCTTCGACCTGATGGAACATTGGCGAGTGAGTGATATCGGAGTCACAGCGGTACACGCGACCGGGACAAACGATACGAATCGGTGGCTGCTGCGACTCCATGGTGCGTACCTGTACCGGCGAGGTATGGGTGCGCAACAGCATGTTTGCATTGAAATAAAAGGTGTCATGCATCGCCCGCGCAGGGTGATGACCGGGAATATTGAGTGCTTCGAAGTTGTGGTAGTCGTTCTCCACTTCCGGGCCTTCGGCAATGCCGTAGCCAATGCGGGTGAAAAACTGCTCAACACGCTCCAGCGTGCGAGTTACCGGGTGCAGACCACCGGAGGTCTGGCCACGACCGGATAGGGTTACATCAATTTTTTCAGCGGCGAGTTTGGCACTCAGCGCAGCTTGCTCCAGCGTTGCCTTACGGCTATTCAGGGCATCTTGCACCTGATCTTTTGCAGCATTGATCAGCGCACCGGCTTGCGGACGCTCTTCTGCCGACAGATTGCCCAAGGTCTTCATCACCTGAGTCAATTCGCCTTTTTTACCCAGATAGTGAACCCGCAACTGCTCAAGGGCATTCACATCGTCGGTGTGGCTAACGGCCTCAAGCGCTTGCGAGACCAGCACATCCAGATTTTCCATTTACAAACTCCAGATACGAAATAGGGGAAGAGCTTTAAGGCTCTTCCCCTATTGGTGACGTTTAGCACCGGGCGAGCCCGGTGATTGTCGGGGACTTAAGCCAGTATGGCTTTCGCTTTCTCGACAATCGCAGCAAACGCCGCTTTTTCGTTCACTGCCAGATCAGCCAGTACCTTACGGTCGATCTCGATGGACGCTTTTTTCAGGCCAGCAATGAAACGGCTGTACGACAGACCGTTAACACGAGCACCAGCATTGATACGAGCGATCCACAGAGCGCGGAACTGACGTTTTTTCTGACGACGGTCGCGGTAGGCGTACTGGCCTGCCTTGATGACCGCTTGCTTGGCAACGCGGAATACGCGTGAACGCGCACCGTAGTAGCCTTTAGCGAGTTTCAGAATTTTTTTGTGACGCTTGCGAGCAATAACGCCGCGCTTAACACGAGCCATGAGTAATTTCCTCTATCTTGACCGATTAACGAACGCGCAGCATGCGCGCCACTTTTGCTACGTCAGACGGGTGCACCATGGAGCTGCCCCGCAGTTGACGTTTACGCTTAGTGGACATCTTGGTCAGGATGTGGCTCTTGAAAGCGTGCTTGTGCTTAAAGCCGTTAGCGGTTTTGAGAAAACGCTTGGCTGCACCACTCTTAGTCTTCATCTTTGGCATGTTCGGATACTCCGCATTCAGTTGATAAATATAACCGCAAGGCCTGCCGTGCCCTGTTGGTTACTTCTTCTTTTTGGGGGCGATGACCATTATCAGCTGGCGTCCTTCCATCTTTGGATGCTGTTCAACGGTGCCGTATTCAAGCAGGTCACCTTCAACCCGCTTCAACAACTCCATGCCCAGCTCCTGATGCGCCATCTCACGGCCGCGGAATCGAAGCGATACCTTGGCCCTGTCCCCATCACTAAGGAAACGTACCAGGTTGCGTAGTTTTACCTGGTAATCCCCTTCCTCCGTCCCTGGACGAAACTTGATTTCTTTAACCTGAATCTGCTTCTGGTTTTTCTTTGCAGCAGCAATCTGCTTCTTCTTTTCGAAGATCGATTTGCCGTAGTCCATCAGCTTGCAAACAGGTGGCACTGCATCGGCAGAAATCTCTACCAGATCCAGCTTGGCCTCTTCGGCCTTAAGAAGCGCGTCTTCAATTGACACAATCCCAAGCTGCTCACCCTCAGCGCCAATTAACCGAACCTCGCGTGCCGAGATATTCTCGTTGATCGGGGCCTTCGGTGCAGCTCGTTTATCTTGTCTCATTTCACGCTTAATAATGATTACTCCAAATCTTGGCGACCACGCCGGGAAACCGCCTGCGCAAGAAATTCAGCGAATTGAGTGACGGGCATTGAGCCCAGATCAGCACCTTCACGAGTGCGCACAGCGACAGTTTTCGTCTCAACTTCCCGATCTCCGATAACCAAGAGATAGGGAACCTTGAGCAAAGTATGCTCGCGGATTTTAAAGCCTATCTTCTCGTTCCTCAAGTCAGACTTGGCACGAAAGCCGCTTTGATTGAGCGTTTTTTCCACTTCGAGGGCAAAATCGGCCTGTTTGTCCGTGATATTCATCACCACGGCCTGGGTCGGCGCCAGCCAAGCTGGGAATGCACCCTCATAGTGCTCAATCAAAATACCGATAAAGCGCTCAAACGAACCGAGAATTGCTCGGTGCAACATGACCGGCACTTTACGGCTGTTGTCTTCGGAAACGTAGCTCGCATCCAAACGTTGAGGCATGTTCGGATCGTACTGCAAGGTACCGCACTGCCAAGCGCGACCAAGGCAATCAAGCAGAGTAAATTCGATCTTCGGACCGTAGAAAGCCCCCTCACCCGGCAAGTACTCCCAAGGCAGCCCCGCTTCATTCAGCGCATTGGCCAGCGCCTCTTCGGCACGATCCCAGAACGCATCATCACCCACGCGCTTCGCAGGGCGCGTGGAGAGCTTCATTTTTACGTCGCTGAAACCAAAGTCGGCATAAACCTGCAAGGTCAGCTTAATGAAGTCCGCCGCCTCTTTCTTGACCTGCTCTTCGGTGCAGAAGATGTGCGCATCGTCCTGAGTAAAGCCACGCACACGCATGATGCCGTGCAGCGCACCTGACGCCTCATTGCGATGACAAGAGCCGAACTCGGCCAAACGCAGCGGCAACTCGCGGTAGCTTTTCAGACCCTGGTTGAACACCTGCACATGGCACGGGCAGTTCATCGGCTTGATCGCGTATTCGCGGCTCTCCGACTGAGTGGTGAACATGTTGTCAGCGTAGTTACCCCAGTGCCCGGATTTCTCCCACAGCACACGGTCAACAATTTGCGGCGTCTTGATTTCCTGGTAACCATTTTCGCGCTGCACGCCACGCATGTACTGCTCTAGCACTTGATAAATGGTCCAGCCATTTGGATGCCAGAACACCATCCCCGGCGCTTCTTCCTGGGTATGAAACAAATCAAGGCGCTTGCCGATTTTGCGGTGATCACGCTTCTCGGCCTCTTCGATACGCTGGATATAAGCCGCCAACTGCTTCTTATCCGCCCAGGCCGTGCCATACACACGCTGCAACTGCTCGTTATTGGCATCGCCGCGCCAGTAAGCACCGGACAGCTTGGTCAGCTTGAAGGCCTTGAGAAAGCGCGTGTTCGGCACGTGCGGGCCGCGGCACATGTCGACGTATTCTTCGTGGTAGTACAGGCCCATTGCCTGCTCATCCGGCATACCCTCAACCAGACGCAGCTTGTAGTCCTCACCACGGGCAGTGAACACATCAATAACTTCTGCGCGCGGGGTGACTTTCTTGATGACGTCGTAGTCTTTCTCGATCAGCTGCTGCATGCGCTGCTCGATAGCCGCCACATCATCTAAAGTAAAAGGGCGCTCAGAAGCGATGTCGTAGTAGAAACCGTCATCAATGACCGGCCCAATCACCATCTTGGCCGTAGGAAACAACTGCTTGACCGCATGACCAATCAAATGCGCGCAGGAATGGCGAATGATTTCGAGCCCTTCCTGGTCTTTTGGCGTGATGATCTGCAGGGTTGAGTCGCTGTCAATCAGGTCACATGCATCGACCAGCTTACCGTTGACCTTACCGGCCACTGTAGCCTTGGCTAGACCTGCGCCAATAGATTGCGCCACCTCGAGCACGGATACCGGGTGATCGAATGGACGCTGACTGCCGTCGGGAAGAGTAATGATGGGCATGGCGCCTCCTCTCCTAGTGGTGACCTCTACCAAAGGCCACATGGGTTGGGATGAGCCAGTAAGCGATTCGTCGGTACACCTGCCATACAAAAGCAGAAGCCTGTAAGCCAAACCAAAACCGAACCGCAGTCACTGGAGGTTTAAACAACAACTAAAAGCACGGATGCTTGCAAAGGCATGGCCTACGAACAAGGACCCAACAAAAAAAGGGCCGCATCAGCGACCCTTTTTTCTACCAAATCTGGTAGGCACGATTGGACTCGAACCAACGACCCCCACCATGTCAAGGTGGTGCTCTAACCAACTGAGCTACGTGCCTACGATGGGTGCGCATTCTACGGCCGCGATAAAAAGAGTCAACATATTTTTCGCTAACTGCCTGAATAGATGAATTTTTTACTGTTCTATAGTGCGTTTAATATTTCACACGGGTCACTAGCCGGACATTTTTAACTCAGGTAGCATCTGTCCATTCGTAAAAAATAAAGAACAGAGGTTGCAAAATGGCGCACACAGCTTATCCACAATCCTACTACGCGGCCTCAGCCAATTCGGTACCAGCCCGCCCGGAATTGAATGGCGACGTCGAGACTGACGTGTGCATCATCGGCGCCGGCTACACCGGCCTGTCTACCGCTATTGCCCTGTTGGAGAACGGCTTCAAGGTGAGCATCGTCGAAGCAGCCAAAGTCGGCTTCGGCGCATCGGGCCGCAATGGCGGACAGATCGTCAACAGCTACAGCCGTGATATCGATGTAATCGAGCGCAGCTGCGCGCCCAAGCAGGCACAGCTGCTCGGCGATATGGCGTTTGAGGGCGGCCGGATCATTCGTGAGCGTATCGCCAAGTACAACATTCAGTGCGACCTCAAGAACGGCGGCGTGTTTGCCGCCAACACCTCAAAACACATGAAGCACTTGGAATCACAGAAAAAACTCTGGGAACGCTACGGGCACACCCAACTAGAGCTGATGGATGCCAAGCGCATACAAGAAGTGGTGGGTACTGACATTTATGCCGGCGGCATGCTCGACATGAGCGGCGGCCATATCCACCCCCTCAACCTGGCGTTGGGCGAAGCGGCAGCAGTCGAGTCGCTGGGCGGCGTGATTTATGAGCAATCACCCGCCATCCGCATTGACCGCGGTGCTAACCCCGTCGTGCACACCCCCAACGGCCGAATCAAAGCCAAGTTCATCGTCGTAGCGGGTAACGCCTACCTGGGCAATCTGGTGCCTGAGCTGTCGGCCAAATCGATGCCATGCGGCACACAGGTGATCACAACCGAACCGCTTTCTGCTGAGCTGGCGAAAAGCTTGCTGCCGCAAGATTACTGCGTCGAAGACTGCAACTACCTATTGGACTATTACCGCCTGACCGGCGACAACCGTCTGATCTTCGGTGGCGGCGTTGTTTACGGCGCACGCGACCCGGCAAACATTGAAGCGATCATTCGCCCGAAGATGCTCAAAGCCTTCCCGCAACTGAAGGACGTAAAGATCGACTACGCCTGGACCGGCAACTTCCTGCTGACGCTATCGCGTCTGCCGCAAGTGGGTCGCCTGGGCGACAACATCTATTATTCGCAAGGTTGCAGTGGCCACGGCGTGACCTACACACACCTGGCCGGCAAGGTGCTGGCCGAAGCATTGCGCGGCCAGGCTGAACGCTTCGACGCATTTGCCGACCTGCCGCATTACCCATTCCCAGGCGGTCGCTTATTCCAAGTACCGTTCAGCGCACTGGGCGCCTGGTATTACACCCTGCGTGACAAGCTGGGCATCTAAACAATACACGCATACAAAACGGCACCTTCGGGTGCCGTTTTGCGTTCTTTCATCACACATTTTGCGCGAAATCTTTACAGCGCCGCATCCGGCCAAACCTGACGCGCCGCGCGTAGCGCACGCTGCGCTGCATCGCCTCGGCCTTGCTGCTGCAGATCACGAGCGGCCTGCAACCAGACTCGCTCAACCGGCTGAGCCGGCAATTGATATGTAGGCTGAATCAGCACCGCCCAGCGCCCTGCTTCGCTCCAGGCTTGATCAAAACTGGCAAAACTGGTGTACCAGCGCCGCGTATTGCCAGAACGCAGCACCAACGTACGCTCGCGCTGGTCGTAACCTACCAACACGGCAAACTGGGAGCCGGGGCCGCCAAACAGCCGGTCCTGCATCACCAGCACCGGATGCCCTGCAGACACCTGCTGCATAAGCGCGTCCAGATTACCGGGCAGCGGATAGACCAGCAGATCATAAGACCGCGCCACCGCCTCAAGCCCGGCTTGCGTGCTTTGCCCTTTGGCCATTTGCTGAATGCGCTCATCCACCAGACCAGGACTACTGATCATCCCGTGATGATTGAGCAACGCCGCCAACGCAGAAGGCCCGCCCTGCGCATCACTGAGTTGAAAAAACGGCACATCAGCCAACTCAACCCGCTCGGGTAAGCGCTCGGTCTCAGGCAGTAACTGCGGCCCACTGGAGCAGGCGCCTAGCAGAAACAACAGAGCAACCGGCAGAAGCTTTACTACGCGAACAGACTTAAACATTACTCACCCACTGGCTGGTTTGTGGCGCAGAGCATAACGATGAAGTGCCTGCGACCCAACCCGCCAGATAAAATCTGCGCACCTTGAACACATATCAGCCCGCGCACAAAAAACGAAAACGCTACTCAGGCTGATAAACTGCCGCACATCGCACCCAGGCGCTGCCTGCTTAATCAAGGCAGGCGCACCAGTAGCCACAGAACCACGACCGCCTCTACGCAGGTCGTCAAGCAGACTGATCCCGATGCCCGATATTTCTTTACCGCTTGCCAGCACATCTGCTGCCAAACTCTCGCGCCGCTTCTCCGTGGCACCGATGATGGATTGGACTGATCGGCACTGCCGTTTCTTCTTGCGCCAACTGTCTCAGCAGGCCTTGCTTTACACCGAGATGGTCACCACCGGTGCGATATTGCATGGCGATACGGCGCGATTTCTGCGCCACAGTGCAGCCGAATACCCATTGGCCTTGCAGCTGGGCGGCAGCGCGCCGGCGGACTTGGCGGCTTGCGCCAAACTGGCGCAGGAAGCGGGCTATAACGAGGTCAACCTCAACGTCGGCTGCCCCAGTGATCGGGTGCAGAACAACATGATCGGTGCCTGCCTGATGGGTCATCCGCAGCTGGTCGCCGATTGCGTGAAAGCCATGCAAGACGCGGTCGACATCCCGGTCACGGTGAAACACCGCATCGGCATCAATGGCCGCGACAGCTATGCCGAACTTTGCGATTTCGTTGGTACGGTGCGCGATGCAGGCTGCCGCAGCTTCACCGTGCATGCGCGCATCGCCATTCTCGAAGGGTTATCGCCCAAGGAGAACCGCGAGGTGCCACCGCTGCGTTATGAGGTGGCAGCGCAGCTCAAGCAGGACTTTCCGGAGCTTGAGATCATCCTCAATGGCGGCATTAAGACCCTGGAAGATTGCCAGCAGCACCTGCAAACCTTCGATGGCGTGATGCTAGGCCGCGAGGCGTATCACAACCCTTACCTGCTGGCTCAGGTTGACCAACAGCTATTCGGCTCTACGCGCGCCGTTATGAGCCGCTTCGAAGCCATGCAGAGCATGCGCGACTACATTGCCGCTCACCTCGCCGAAGGCGGCAGCATGCACCATATCACCCGCCACATGCTGGGCCTGGCCCAAGGTTTCAGCGGTGCGCGACGCTTTCGCCAACTGCTCTCGGTGGATATTCACAAAACCAGTGAGCCGCTGGTGCTTTTCGATCAAGCGGCGCAATTGCTGCAAGGCCGCTGACTCGGGTAAGGTCGGTGCATCTGCAACGACAAGGCTGTGTCATGACCTCCAAGCTGGATCAACTCAAGCAGTTCACCACCGTGGTCGCCGATACCGGCGACCTCGACGCCATCACCCGTCTGAAACCGGTCGATGCCACCACCAACCCTTCCCTGCTGCTCAAAGCCGCTGCCATGCCGGGCTACAGCGAACTGCTGAAAAGCGCCGTCAAGGCCAGCCAGGGTGACCTGGGCTTGGCCTGCGACCATTTTGGCGTCGCTGTGGGTGGTGAAATTCTCAAAATCATCCCTGGGTGGATTTCCACCGAGGTCGATGCACGTCTGTCCTTTGACACCCAAGCCACCCTGCGCCGCGCCGAGCGCCTGATTGGGCTTTATGAAGAAGCCGGTATTGGCCGTGAACGCGTACTGATCAAGATCGCGTCGACCTGGGAAGGTATTCGCGCCGCTGAGCAACTGGAAAAGGCCGGCATCCAGTGCAACCTAACCTTGCTGTTCGGTTTCGCCCAAGCCCAGGCATGCGCAGATGCTGGCATATTCCTGATTTCACCTTTCGTCGGCCGCATTTACGACTGGTATAAAAAAGCCGAGGGCCGTGAATATGTCGGCGCCGAGGACCCAGGCGTGCAATCAGTCACGCGCATCTACAACTACTACAAAGCTAACGCCTACCCAACCGTGGTGATGGGCGCGAGCTTTCGCAATCTTGGCCAAATCGAACAACTGGCGGGATGCGATCGCCTGACCATCAGCCCAGAATTGCTGCAACAGCTGGCGGATAATCAACAGCCACTAGCCCGCCTGCTCAATCCGGGCAAGGCTGCCGAAGCCAAGCAGAGCCTGAACGAAAGCCAATTTCGCTGGGCCATGAACGAAGACGCTATGGGCACGGAAAAGCTGGCTGAGGGCATTCGTTTGTTTGCCCGCGATCAGGAAAAGCTGGAAAAACTGCTAACCGCTCAAGCCTGACAGCCCTAAATGCAAACGGGGCGCTCATTGAGCGCCCCGTCTGTTTATACAGCCAACATCAATGATGTTCGAGGGCATTGACCAGATCGTGAAAAGCCTCGCGATTGGACTCGTTCAAGCCCATCAAAATGCGATGCGCCTCTAGCACCTTGGTTCGCACCAATTCTTCCGACTGATCCTGCGATGGCAGGTCATCCAGGCAATCCGGGCACGGCAGCGGTGTGTCGACGATATTGAATACCTGATCGAAGCCCATGGACTGCAACAACCGAGTGATGTCGGCGTGCGTAGTCACCACCGTGGGCAGTAAACCAATTTTCTGCCGCGACAAGATCGACAACTTGGCCAAGAGCCCAAGGGTAGTGCTGTCGATACTGCGGGTTTCAGTCAGATCAATCACGATGGCTGAGAAATTCAGCGCAGTGAAGATCTTCTCGATGGTCGAGTCCAGAGCCGAACACAGCGTCAGACGAACTTCACCGACAAACTTCAAGATGAAAGTGCCATCTTGCTCGGCAAACTGGATTCTACCGGGGCTTATCCCAGGGTTCATGCAAGGTTCCTGCTTAACACCAGCAAGGCAATATCATCCGGCATATCCCCAAGATTGGCCAGCCCAAAAGCCTTGCGCAGGCCATCTAGCGTGCCGCCTGCGGAACTGATTAGCTGCGGCAACAGGGTTTCCTTGTCTTTCAAGGTATCGCCCGGGAGTAGATCGAGGATGCCGTCAGAGAGCAGCGTCAAGCTGAAGGCCTCCGGCAGTTCCAGTTCCAGATCGTTATATTCAGCCTCGACAAACAGCCCAACCGGGAGGCCGCGGCCTTCCAGGTAACGCGCCTGGCCGGCGCTGTAGAGTACCGGCAGCGGTAGATGACCGCCAATGCTATAGGTCAGACGGTTGTTGA
>Ga0070747_1001839_pt1 | contig 10268 bp, 16 predicted proteins | sample VirMetDEL_Mar_31_FD_77321 | JGI IMG/M metagenome (GOLD analysis project Ga0070747, IMG submission 77321) | Aqueous microbial communities from the Delaware River and Bay under freshwater to marine salinity gradient to study organic matter... | ecosystem: Environmental > Aquatic > Marine > Coastal...
TAACAACTTCTAATTACTTCAGTGAAGATTGTTATAATGCATTGTTCTATGGGTGTATGATTGAGGCTACCATGTATATGAAAAGTTGGAGTGATCTTCCAGTGTGGGAAGCTCAATATCAAAACGCTATTAATCAGCTTAGAAATCAGGCTCGTCGTACCAGACAAGATGACATGGCACAAGCTGCAAGTCCTGCTGGTAGTCCTGATACTGTTATCATGGGTTCAACTTAATGGCTATTAGTAGAAGTAAGATTTCTAAACAGTTAAAACCTAAACTAGGCACAGGCAAGAGATTTAAAAACTTAACCAAAAAACTAAAAAAGAAGGGTGCTAAAGACCCCAAAGCTCTTGCAGCTTATATAGGTAGAAAAAAATATGGAAAGAAAAAATTTCAAAAGTTATTATCTAAAGGAAGAAGGAGAGTATCATGAAAGACTTTGTATCAGGGGCAGCAGCACGTAAGCTCCCTAATCTTGATCCAGACTTGAATAAGATCGTAGGGCGTCCCACAGGACAGGGTTTTGGTGCAGCAAGAAAAGGACCAAGTGTGGTTGCTTCTTCTGACAAAGACCTCATGAAAGAGGAGGACTAGTCATGGCATCAGGTAAACTAGCCAGTGCAGCTATTAAAGGTATAAGTAATATCATTCGTGATATTAAACCTAAACCAGCTACTACTAGTGGTAAAAAAGCACGGCGTAGAATGAACATAGAAGACACGCCTAAGACTAAAATAGCAAAACGCAGAAATCTAAAACGTAATCCTAAAACAGGAAGACTAAGCACTGAGGGAAATAAAGAACAACAGATCGTTGTACAACAACCAAAATCAAAACAACTTAAAACAGTAGCTACTGAAAGAGGGACAGGTAAATTAGGTAAGACTGCTCTTGCTGCTGAGAAACGTGTAAAGGCTAGAGATCGTCGTAGAGCAGCTACACAAGCAGGTGCAGGTGCTACTGTTGCTGGTCTTGCAAGTATTCCAATCTTAACGAAAGATAAAAAATCTGCAACTGCTTCTGAATCAAAATCAAAAAGTTCTTCTAAATCTTATAAAGTTAAGAAGGGTGATACTCTTTCTGAGATAGCCAGAGATAATGGAACTACTCTAAAAAAACTTAAAGCAGCTAATCCACAGATTAAAGACCTTAATAAAATTAAACTAGGACAAGCTATTAAAATTCCTATGCCTAAAGTAAAAGATCGTAAGTCTGTTTATCAAGGTATGTCTAAATCTGAAATGAAAAAAATATCCATGCCTAAGAAAAAATATGGTGGTAAGATTTATAAACGTAAAGAAGGTGGACAAGTTATGTCAGGTAATGATCTTGTTTCTTCTTTGTATAATTAAGGAGAATTAAAATGGGACTTAAACTAGTAAGACGTAGCTACAATAACTTGCCTAAAGATCAGGATGAACTTAATATAAAAGATAAACCTAAAAAGAAAAAAATGAAGAAGATTAATAAGCGTGGTGGTGGAGACTTTAATATTGAAATGAAAATTCCTAAAGACATGGTTAATCAAGGAATTATGTATGGTTACAAAAAAGGTGGGCAGATTTAAATGCCTCCTAAAAGAAAAAGTACTGGTAAAGGTATGAAGGGTCATACCATTCGTGGAGGGCAGAAACGCCCTACTAGGTCTGGAGCAGGTATGACTGCTAAAGGTGTGGCTAAATATCGTAGAGAGAATCCTGGAAGTAAACTAAAGACTGCTGTAACTGAATCTAAACCTACTGGAAAGAGAGCAGCTAGACGTAAGAGCTACTGTGCCAGATCAGCAGGACAAATGAAGAAGTTTCCAAAAGCAGCTAAGAATCCTAATTCAAGACTTAGACAAGCACGTAAAAGATGGAAATGTTAAGATGGCAAAACTTTGTCCTAAAGGTAAAGCTGCTGCAAAGCGTAAGTTTGATGTGTATCCATCAGCATATGCTAACATGTATGCATCTGCCGTATGCTCTGGTAAAGTAAAACCAGGAGGAAAAAAGAAAGCTAAAGCTAAAAAAGGTGGTGGACTTAGAAAGTGGGTAGATGAGAAGTGGGTTGATATAGGAGCGCCTAAGAAAGATGGTAAGTATCAACCATGTGGACGTAAATCTACAAAGGGAAGTAAAAGAAAATATCCTAAATGTGTACCACTGGCTAAAGCTAAGAGTATGAGTTCATCTCAAAAAAGTTCAGCAGTTAAACGTAAACGATCTAAAGCTCAAGGCGTAGGCGGTAAACCTACTATGGTAAAAACTTTTGCTAAACGTGGTGGTCAAGTGCTTGTAGCTTCTTGTTACGATTCTTAGGAGATTTTAATGATTGTAAAAAAATTAACTAAAAGAGAAGAAGATACTTTAGCTAGGCATTCTAAACATCATACTAAAAAACATATGACATACATGAGAACTCGTATGTCACAAGGAGATACTTTTACTGCTGCACATAAAAAAGCTATAAAAAAAGTAGGTAGGTAATGGCAACTAGTGGTACATTTAATTTTAACCTTGATATAGATGAGGTTATACAAGAAGCAACAGAAATGATTGGGGGAGAAAATACCCTTGGTCATGAACCTGCTTCTGCTCGTCGTTCTATTAATCTGATGCTGACTGATTGGCAGAACAGAGGTGTTCTTCTATGGTCTACTGAAGTAACAGCAGTTACAGTAGCTGCCAGTGTTACTTCATATGCTTTGAGTAATTCTACTATTGATGCTCTAGAAGTAGTTGTAAATAGAGATGATACTGATATTCAATTAACCAGAATTTCTTTTGAAGAATATTTATTAATACCTAATAAAAAACAAACAGGTAGAGCCACTCAATATACTGTTAAAAGAGATAGAGATAATCCAACATTAAGCATCTGGCCTTTACCTGATAACAGTACAGATATATTAAAGATAGAACGTATAAGTGAATTAGAAGATGTTAATAAGTCAGCAGGACAAAATGCTGACATGCCTAAAAGATTCTTGCCTTGTCTTACATGTGGTCTAGCTTATTATATGTCAATGAAAAGACCTAACATTGATCCAGCAAAAATTGCAATGCTTAAAGGAAACTATGAAGAACTATTACTTAGAGCAATGGAAGAAGATAAAGAACGTGCAAGTATTTTCTTTAGACCAAAAATCAGGACAGTCTAATGGCAACAGATAGTAAAGCATTAGCTATATGTGATACTTGTGGTTTTAGATATCCTCATAGGGTAATGAAACTAAATAGTTTTGGTTTATTAGTTTGTCCAGAAGATTATGAAGGTGCTTTCGATTTAAAGAATCATCCCCAAAATAAAATTCCTGATGTAAGGGATGATGTTAAAATAGATAATCCTAGACCTGATTCAGGAGGTCGTAACCTAGTGTGGAATACAGCTAACTTACTTTGGGAGGGTACTCCTAATAACATGAGTGATCAAGTAGTTTCACCAGTATGGAATAGCGCATGAGTGATTTTGATTTAACAGGTAAAAGAATAGCTGATACTTATAAAGGTCTGCTTAAACTTGCTGTAAGTGGTAATGGTGCTGTATCTTCTTCTCTTACACAAGTTGAGGGAGGAGATGGTACTAACACTGCTTTACTTGTAGCCACTGATTCTATTAGAATAGGAGGTGCCTTTGCAGTATCTTCTAGTGCTTCTGTAGGAGGCTCTTAAAAAGTTAATGGAGATGTATGTGCAAGTTCTTACTTTGGAAGTGGTAGACATCTTACCAGTATTATAGCAACAGGAGATACTTCTGTAAGTTCTCTTATAGTTGCAAACACTGCTACAATTGGAGGAACTCTTTCTGTAGGTGGTGCAGTTAATCTTTTAAGCACTGCTACTGTTAGTGGAGCAGCAGGATTTCTTGGTACAGTTAGAGTAAGTGGTAATACTACACTGGGTGGTACTCTTAATATTGCAGGTAATACCTCTGTAGGAGGAACTCTTATAACAACAGGAGCAGCTACGTTTGATGATGATGTATCTGTAAGCGGTAATGTAAATATTGGAGGTACAGCAACTGTTGCAGGAGCAGCTTCAATAGGAGGTGCAGTATCTATAGGAGGTGCGGTAAATCTTTTAAGCACTGCTACAGTTAGTGGTGCAGCAGGATTCTTAGGGTCTGTTAGAGTTAGTGGTGCTACCTCGCTTGAAGGGGCTACAGTCTTAGGATCAACTGTTACTGTAGCAGGAGCAGGACATTTTAAAGATGATGTATCTGTAAGTGGTAATGTTAATATTGGAGGTACAGTTACAATAGCAGGTGGTAATCTTCAAGCCACTAATGCTAAAGTTTGTGCAAGTGCTTTCTTTGGAGATGGCTCTAACTTAACAGGAATTACAGCCCCAGTTGAAGGAAATGTTTCAGTTACTAATCTTCTTGTAGGAGGTACAGCCACAGTATCAGGTAATGCTACATTTAAAACTAATGTATCTGTAAGTGGTAATTTAGTAGTAGGAGGTAGTACAACAATAGTAGGTGCAGCATCTATAGGAGGTGCAGTATCAATTGGTGGTGCAGTTAATCTTCTCAGTACAGCCACAGTATCAGGTGCAGCAGGATTCTTGGGAACTGTGCGAGTCAGTGGTAACACAACAGTTGGTGGTACGCTAGATGTTGCAGGTAACACTTCAGTTGGTGGTACGTTTATGTCTACAGGTGCTGCTACCTTTGATGATGATGTATCTGTATCAGGTAATATTGTTATTGGTGGAACAGCAACAGTAGTTGGTGCAGCTTCAATAGGAGGGGCTGTATCTATTGGAGGTGCAGTTAATCTTTTAAGCACTGCCACTGTTAGTGGTGCAGCAGGATTCTTGGGAACAGTACGTGTAAGTGGTAATACAACTGTTGGAGGCACGTTAGATGTAGCTGGTAATACTTCGATAGGAGGTACGTTCTTGGCAACAGGTGCTGCAACATTTGATGATGATGCTTCAGTATCAGGTAATTTACATGTAGGAGGTACAGCTACGATTGGTGGGGCAGCACAGATTACAGGTAATGTAAGTCTGGGTGGTCAATTGTTCTTGGCTAAGTCAGGAGCAGCAGCTATATCAGCAACAGCTATTAATGGTATAACTTCTGTATCCTTAAACTTCTCTAATGCTCAAAACTTTCTTACCACAGTTACAGCAGCACATACCCTGGCTAGACCTACTAATGCTACCAAAGGACAAACAGGAAGCATTTTCTTAGTTCAGTCAGGAGGCAGTGGTACATTGGCTTATAACACTTGTTGGAAATTTATAGGAGCAAGTGTACCAACTTTGGATGTAAGTAATGGTGCAGTGGGAAGACTCGATTATATTGTAGTATCTGTCTCTAGTGATAATACTGGAGAAAACATTCATGCAATTTTAACTAACGCATATGGAAATAGTTAAACATGGTATTTTCTAATAATTTATTATTTGGTGCAGCAGCAGCTAGTAGTGGTGCTACACCATTTGACACAACTTTGATTGGTAACTCTGTTTGGATAGATGGATCAGCAGATTATCTAAATAAAACACCTAGTGCAGGTACAACAACTCGTTGGATATGGTCTTCTTGGGTACAACGCACCGAATTTGGTAATGCTGCAAACGCCCATACAATTTTCAGTGCTGGTTCTTCTACTTCAAATTTAAGTTGGATCAGATTTGATGACGCAGACAGGTTTGATTTTGCAGTTTATCAAGGTGCCACAACTGCACGAAAAACAAGCAGTGCTAAGTACAGAGATGTAGGGTGGTACCATCTTTGTGTTAGTTTTGATTCAGGTAGCGGCGTTACCGCCAGTGATAGGATTAAATTATTTGTGAACGGCATTGAAGTTACAGACTTGTCTGCAAGTACAGATACCCCTAGCGGAGAAACAAGTGCTTTTAATGATAATGTTACACAGGAAATTGGTAGATATAGTTTTAACGGTAGCCAGTATGGTCATGCCTATCTAACACAATTTACTATGCTTGAAAATAAATCCTTTCAGAATGGTGATTTGAGTATTACTGATCTACTTGATAGTTTTACATTTGGTACAAACGGTTCTCAGTTTGTTCCAAAAGCAGATGCAGACATAGCTTCTCTTGCCTCCACAGCAGGAGGTAATAGCTTCTGTCTTGATTTTGCAAATAGTGCTGATCTGGGAAATGATATTAGTTCCAACAATAATGATTATACACCTAACAGTATGGCGGCGGTTAATCAATCAACTAATACACCTAGTTTAGTGTATCCCAAAATTTCAAACATTGGTATTCCTAGTGGAGACTTGGCGTCTAGTTATACAATGAGTTTTGGAAGCAACCGTATGGTGTACAGTGGTGGCAATCAAGTAGCAAAAGGGCTAATAGGTACAACTTTAATACAACCAAATGATCCTAAAATTTATTGGGAATATTACGTTGAAACTGGGTCTGTATCTGGAGATGGTGGAAGACTAGGTAATGGAATAGCTATTGCAAATTTTAATGCTGGTAATGGCAATGGTTATTTTGGTGCTGGAGGAGAATCAGCATTTTTTTACAGAGGTACACTGTATGATAATGGCAGTGCTTCTGTTTCTGGTTTTACCACAGCACAGGCTGGTGACATACAACAAATGGCGTTTGAGCCAAGCACAGGAAAAGTATGGATTGGAGTAGAGGGTACTTGGAGAAATGGGTCTGGAACAGATAGCACTACGTTAGATATTAATAACCATGATGACCAACTCACAGTACAAGATTATATTTTTATTATGGGCGCATCTAGATCATCTGACATAGGTGTTATGAATTTTGGTGACAACCCTACCATGTCTGGCAACATAACTGCTGGTGGCAATGCTGATGAAAATGGGCATGGCAACTTTAAGTATGCTGTGCCATCTGGTTTTTTGGCTCCTAATTCTGCAAACCTCACAGCACCAGACTCACAAGGTGTTGATCATTTTGCGGTCACACTTGCTCAAGAAGGTTCCCTTTTATCAGACATGGAAACTGCTGAATCATCTTTTAGCGGTTATCTACGTTTTTACAAAAGTAGAGCCAGCGCAAGCGCAACTGAAACATGGGGATTTAGTTTCAGTCACGACGCCAGCAATGAATACATCTTACCAGCCAACAACACAGATATGACCTACGGTTCACTTCGTTCTTTCTCTGGAACAGACAATTGGGTTGGCTACAGCCTTGATATTTCTTCTAGCGCAGGAACAGCAGCAGGAAGCCAATCACATAGCAATGGCAGCGATACAACGGTCACGCACAATTTAGGTAGCAGTCGCTACATTGTTTTGCTTTTTTCTCGTTCTGGCAGCGATATTTTTTATTATCACCCAGATGTATCAGCAGGAAATTTACTAGCGTTAAACACAAATGTTTTACCATTTTCTAGTACAGTAATTACTGATATTACAGCAAACACATTTGATATTGGTTCAGCAGCAGCAACCGCCACATACGACTATTGTGTTTTAGCAGAGACGCAGGGTGTGATTGATATTTTCTCATATGTTGGAAACAGTAACACCAATGGTCCTTTTATTTCTCTTAATGCACAGCCAGAATTTTTAACAACAAAACTGACAGTAACACATGCCACTGAACATATTGTTTTGGATAAAGCACGTGAACCATTTAATGACTCTAGTATGAAATCTTTATTATTTAACCAGCTTACTGCTGAGGGTGACAGCACAGGTTTTGCCACTGATCTTTTATCTAGTGCTGCAAAACTTAGAAATAGTTCCACAGACATGAACTCCAACACTCTCACTTTTGTTGGTTGGAGTTTTGGAAAAATCTCTGGTAATGGTACACTACCTCCTGTGTATGGTCAATAGAGTGTCAGAAAAGTAACGAGTTTTAAGAAAGGAAATTAAACTATGTGGGCAAGAATTGTGGATAATAAAATTGTACAAACAATTTCTAATCCTAAAGCAATGACAATTAATAATGTCCAATATTCAAAAGCTATCTTTACGTCTGCTTGGACAGATGAAGAACGTAAAGCATTAGGTATTGTACCTTATGTACATGAAGGTAGTGGTAGAGAAAATATGTTCTACACTTCTTCTGAGTCTTCTCCTGCGGTACAGGCAGACAAGGTTGTTGTCACCAGATCACAAACTGCTAGAGACATAAAGGATATTAAGGCTACAATGAAGAACCATGTATCTTCTGTTCTTCAGAGTACCTTGGCGCAAACTGATTGGATTGTCATCAGAGAACAAGACAATGGTACTGCCAAGCCAGCAGACCTTGCCAAGTGGCGTACAGACCTAAGAGAAAAAGCTGCTGCTCTTGAGACTGCCATAGATGCAAAGTCAGATGTTGCAGGTCTTGAAGCAATGACAGTCTTTACAGAAGCAATGAAAGATGCAGGTAAGAAAGCCTCAGAGTTTGACGAATGGCCTAGAAATCCTAGAGAAAGTTCATAGTCAGATGCTTGCCAAACTATTTCTTATTGCCTGTTTTACAATACTGCCCACTTGTATAGCAGCACAAGAAGTATGGAGCAAGGGAGATAAGGTAGCTGCTTTTTTCATCTGTAAAGAAGAGAAAGATATAATGGACCTAGCACTAGCAGATTCTAAGAGTAGAGAAGCATATGTTGGTGAAGTTATGAAAAAAAGACTGTCTCAAGAGTGTATTAGATTTATAGGACAACCTAAGTTATTTATAGTTGATAAAGTAATTGCAGGATATAAAGATTATAACAAGATAGAAACTTCTATAATGAGAATAACTACACCTGATAAGATGTTGGTAGGTTACATAGTAGCTGCTGGTACACCAAAAATTAATAAGGAATTTAAATAATGGCAAGTACATTTACAACTAATATACGATTAAACAAGCAAGGGGATGGAGATAATCCTAACTCTTGGGGTGACGTATTAAACAATGGTGTTATTAGTTTAACTGATCAGGCTATTGCAGGTATTACTACTATTGATGTAGGAGCTACAACTTCTGTTACTTTGACTACTAATAATGGATCAGGAGATCAAGCTAGGTCTGCTATTATACATATTAAAGGAACAGTAGGAGGAATTCATAATACTATCTCTTTGGTTATTCCAGGTAATACTAAACATTATTTAATTAACAATGCAGTATCTGCCAATACAACTGCAAGCGATATCATTAAAATTAAAACTGCTGGTGGAGATGGGTATGATGTTCCTCTTGGAGGAATAGGATGGGTTTATTGTGATGCAACTTCTGTTCTTCCTACCAATACTAAAGGATTTAGTTTAGGGACAGCAGCTAGTGCAGACATAGGTGTATGTGCCACGAATGTTCCTGATACTTCTCTTGCTGATATAAGATATCTTAGAACCTCTGTGACAGTCAATACAACGCTTCTAGGAACCAAGACTATACGCGATGGTCAATTCATTATCAGTACTTCTGCAAGGGCTGTAAATCCAATTACAACTTTGACTGATGCAACTTCTATTGCTGTTGACTTTTTAACAGGGAATAATTTTCTTGTGACTCTTGCAGATAATAGAACGCTTGCTGCTCCTTCTAATGCTACAGCAGGTCAAACAGGTTTGATCTATATAATACAAGATAGTACAGGAAACAGAACTCTGGGTTATAATACAGTATATAAGTTTGTAAGTGGATCAGTTCCTGTTCTTACTACTACAGCAGCAGCAGTGGATATGTTAGTATACAGTGCTAGAAGTGCTACCACAATTGATGCAGTAATGCTTCATGATTTTAAGAGATAAACCATGACAGGTAAATTAATTAAACTTGATTTTCCAGCAGGTATATTTAAAGAGTCTACTGAATATGCTGAAGAAGGAAAGTGGTTTAATGCAGATAGAGTTCGTTTTCGTGATGGAAAGCCTGAATGTCTTAGAGGATATGAGCCTAAGATAAATGATACCTTTGATGGTAATGCCAGAGACTTATTGACATGGGTTGATAATAGTCAGACAAAACGAGCAATGTTTGGAACTGATAAAAAGTTATTTGAGTTTCATGGAGATACTTTATTTGATGTGACACCTTTAGCTTCTGCTGTTACCCTAAGTAATTGTTTTGGTACATCAGCAGGGTCAACCAGAGTATGTGTATCTGATAATGCAAGCAATGCTGTAGTAGGTAACTTTGTAAACTTTACTTCAGCAAGCACAAACCTTGGTGGTAATATTAATTTAACAGGTAATACCTATGCTATTAACTCTGTTGTAAATACTAATGTTTATACTATTAGTGTAACAGATGCAGCAGATGCTACTAGTACTCAAGCAGGTAATGCTACTCTGAATTATTTAATTTCTACAGGTACATCGA
>Ga0070747_1001844_pt1 | contig 10250 bp, 17 predicted proteins | sample VirMetDEL_Mar_31_FD_77321 | JGI IMG/M metagenome (GOLD analysis project Ga0070747, IMG submission 77321) | Aqueous microbial communities from the Delaware River and Bay under freshwater to marine salinity gradient to study organic matter... | ecosystem: Environmental > Aquatic > Marine > Coastal...
ACTAGATGCGCTCTTCTAATCACGACGAAACGGTACTGTGTTGGGGTGCCGTTTTTTTATGGGGGACAGTTTAGTGTAGGGTAAGCAGGGTATAGCTAAACAAGGTGCAGGTTAAATAATGATCATATGTTAATTGTCTGTAATGTTTGGTGGTTAATAAATGAACTGTACAAATTTTAGCTATACACTGTACCCTGTTGGCAATATCAAGATTATCTATATATATCAATATCTTACTAACAGGGTAGGGTAGGGTATAGTAAATAAACATTTATATTATTGAGTGATATTATGGTACAGCGGACAGGAGTGGGGAGAGTTTTGATAAAGTTTGCTGAGCTATACCCTACCTGCACTGTACCCTGTTCAACAACCGGAGACGATAAATGAGTGGCGAGTACATACCAAAGAAGGGCCGACCGAAGAAGGAAAAGCAGAGCATCGCACCACCGCCCATCATGCAGTTCGATCCCGATGAGGAGAGAGGCCTGACGTCGATGCAGGTGGGATTTGTCTGGCACTACACCGAAGGTGCTTGCGGCCAGACCGAGGCCGCTCGGCGAGCAGGATTCTCCTTCCCTGCCAATGCGGCATCGAAGATGCTGAACGGAAGAGATGCACCGAAGGTGACGAAGGCGGTGAGGATGGCGCAGGAAGAGTTGCGAGAGAAGTACGCCATCACGCCAGAGAAGACAGGCAAGATGCTATGGACGATCGCAGAGACGAGCTTCGAGAACGGAAGCTATAACGCATCGGTGGCTGCGATCAAAGAGCTGAACCAATTGGCGGGCCTGACCATTCAGCGCAGCCAGAACCTGAACATCAATGCCGACCTGAATAAGATGACCAAAGATGACATCAAAGGCAGGCTGAATGAGCTGCTGGGTATCGAGTCAGACATGAAGGATAATGACCTGTGATAGGCATAAGCTATGGTTATGGTAGAGTTGATAGGTGTGGTCGATAGCAGGCTAGATAGCTATTACCTATGGTTATGGTAGAGTTGATAGGTGTTAGCAATACTAAGAGGGGGGCGTCGCCCGCCCTCGGCCCCCAGATATTCCATAAAGGAATAAAACTCCCCAGCTCTTATTCCACCAAGTAATAAGCAGGGGAATTCCCGCTGGCTCAGGCGGTCGGGTGGCGAACCCTGTGAGCACAGGGGTCACGATAGGCCCATGAGGCCGCACGACGGGCCATGAAAGGATCCCTATGGGGGTGGCAAAAACCTGACTAATGTTCCAATATTTTTAAGGGGCCACCCCCCTGTGAGAGTTCGGCGCTCGGCGGTGAGCGTAAACTGGGTTTGGCGCATAGAATATCCATTTTTCAGCAATCCCAAAAAAAGACCCGCCGGTCGCGAATGCCAGACGAAAGTATGTTTTCAACTGCGCGACCGAGGGGCCAAGGGAGTATAAAAAGTAAACACCGCTCCTCAAAAATTTATTTTAATTTTGAAACAAAACGGAAAGGCCGTATGATGCGGCTTTAATTAATGGAGCGCATCATGAAATATTCACCCCACCTCCGGCTGGTTCAATAATGGCCGACTCGCGCAACAAGGGAGCGGCGTTTGAGCGCGACATCTGCAAACGCCTGAATGGTTTCTTCGACGAAGTCGGCTATGATTTCAAGTGCAAGCGAAACCTCGATCAGTACCAGACGAAAGACCTCACCGACATTGAGATCCCGAATCACGCTATTGAGTGTAAAGCGTACAAGGATGGTTGGTGGTTTCAGACGGCTTGGTGGACTCAAGTCACGGCGGCCTGCCAAGACCTTACTCCCGTCCTGATTTACAAATTCAACAACAAAGCCATTCGCGTGTGCGTACCGCTCCACTACATCAACCCGCAGCTTGAGTTTGATAACCAGCAAACCGCCGTGATGACGTTTGACCAGTGGCTGGTTATACTGAGGTCTAAATTGGACATCAGTACAGGAGCAGTTATTCATGACGCGCCGAAGTAAAGAAATATCATCGATTAGTCGGGTGGGCCGCACCGAGCCGTTTAATTTGCAGGTGTCCCGTGGTCAGGTTGCTTACCACACGCCTGTTGAGAAGTTTGGTGTGAACCCTGATATTGTCAACACTGAGGAGACTATCTGGCAGCAGGGCGGTGATTACCCGTGGCCCGCGTCAGTTCAGACCATGTACGTCAGCAGCACGAGTGACGATGACGCGCTGGGTGGTACGGGCGTTGAGAAGATTAAAGTCTTTGGTTTGGATGTGAATTACGATGAGGTTACCGAGGAGGTTGAGTTGGATGGCCAGACTCAGGTTGGCACCGACAATCAGTATATCCGAATATTTAGGGCTTACGCTACCCTTGCTGGTTCGGGTGGGACATCGGCGGGTACTATTTATATTGGAACCGCGCCTTCGGTTGCAGGAGTGCCGCCGGTTGTTTACGCCAACTTAGCCGCAAGCAATCAGACGCAACTTGCTCTCTATACCGTCCCAAGCAACACAACACTCTATCTGGGTAGTGTCGGTTTCACTGCCGCCATAGCCCAAGCCAATAATAATGTGACGGCATCTGTTCGCATCAGGGAGTTTGGTACTAATGTTTGGCGCACCATCATCACGCAGCAGTTGCGCGACAATCAGCTTTTTTTGCACTTCGATTACCCCTTAGCCATACCAGAAAAAACAGATATTGAAATGCGAGCTATATCCACCACAACGGGCGTCAATGGCGTTACGGTCAGTGGGGAATTTGAGGGTGTTAATATCTGGAATGGCGATGTATTATGACCGCGCACTTTTTTAAATCATAGGAACCATGGAGAAATAGAATGAAAAAATCAACAGTATTATTGAGTTCAATATTAGCGGCATCAGTTAATGCGGCAGACATTTCCTTATTTGCTGACGGCAAGCAATATGACGCCCCCAACGGTGTGGATCTAATTACTATGGGAGCAGGTCTCGAAGTTAAGCTCGACGACCACGTCAGCTTGGTCGGAACTTACGCGGTTCAAGAAAGCGCGAGTGAAGGCGTTGACCTTGACGGCGTTGCTACAGCAAGCATCCGAATCGGTAAAACTTTCTCAACGGGCGTCATGGCTTACGTCGCGCCGACTTACGTTTCATACAACCCATTTGCTGGCGGCACTGACGAAACTGTTGGTTATTCGCTTGGGATCTCTTCAAACGTCAACAACGTATATGTTGGTATTGAATACACGGATCTCGAAAGCGATGTAACCAGTGTTGGTTTCAGTCTGGGCTATGCCTTTTAATCTGAGGAAAAAAAATGAAAGCATTAATCATTGCAAGTGTTGCGCTTGTATCGGTATCGGTTTTTGGTCAGTCTCTTGAAGAAACTGGCACTCTTCATCGCTGGGACTACCTTGATATTCTCATGGCTTGTCTCAGCACTATTGGTGGCGGTGCTGTATTTGCTGCTTGGGTGCCTAAAAAAGTTCAAAAGGCCGTGCCGTTATTAGCAACCGTGCTTCGCCTTGTTGGCCAGAATGTTAGAGAAGCGGCTAATAAGGATGATTAATGGAAACCTCTCAACTTGTAGCAATGTTCTCGACAACGATCGTCTCGTTAGTCGGGGGCATTGTGTATATATTTAAAAAATACGAGTCATCTCTTTCAAAAAGGCTTAATGAAGTTTCTTTAGAAGTATCTGCCTGTAAGCGCGACCATGAAATGTCCCGTCAGGCGCATAAGGTATGCGAGCAGCAGTTGCTTGAGCTTACTAAACGAGTGGGTAATCTCGAGGGGGCGGCTGGCCGACTGAGAGAGGCGCCTGTTGGCTAGAAGAAAAGATAAATCGTTAGTTGTTATAGAAAGAAAAAGGTCTTTTCATAAGGCGGTTGACGCTATCAAGGCCGATCCCTACCTTGCTATGCGACGAACCTATCACAGCAGTGTAGTTTATGAACTTACTTGCAAAAAAAATCTTCGGTTGTGAGAAAAAATTGGTTAAAACAATGCCTGATTATCAGTGGTTTGACATAAATGACTTTGCGTGCAAAGAAACAGGCGAGAATGAAATATCTGAGGAGTTTGTTGCGTGCCTTGATGCGCTACGCACGGTATGCGGCTTCCCCTTCATCATAACAAGCGGCTACCGAAGCCCCGAGCACAGCGCGGAGCGGGACAAACCAAGCGGTGGCGGAACCCACACTCAGGGTATTGCGGCAGACATCAAGGTATCCGGTGGCGCTCAGCGTTATTTAATTCAAAAGCACGCCTATAAAATGGGATTCACAGGCATAGGAGTGGCCAAAACCTTTATTCATCTTGATATGCGCGAAACTGAAGCGATGAGCTGGAGCTACTGATGCAGGATTTAGATTCTATAGACCTTTTTGATTCACAGCCCATGATGTCTGGCGTTAGACGACGCCGCCAAAGGGAGGGACTTCCAACACCCCCCCGCGATCCAATGTTTTCTCCAGCCCAAGCGGCTGTATTTGCTGCAAGCATGGCCCCGATGGCGGGAATAGCCGACGCAGCAGGTGTGTTTCCCTCAACACCACAGGGCAATATCGATCTCACAGAATTCAACAGGATCATGAGCGAGACAAACCCAAGTGCGGCTGAGAATATCCGCGAGGGTAATATTGGAACCGCCCTAATGCAAGGTTTAAGCGCGGCGGGAGACGCAGCTTATGCGGTGCCTCTCGCTGGCCCAGCGCTTGGCGCGGTACTTAGCGCACCACGAGCGATTCAAAAGGCAATGAATGCAATGCCGGAGTTGGGCAGGCCCATTTACACCCCAGAACTTGTTCAGCGCGGAGGCAAGCCAGCCGTTAGGAGCGCAGAGAAGAGTTTTAAAGAACTTCAGAGCGGGTTAACCACGGGCGACGAGCTTATTGAAAGCGCCGTGCAGACTAACGACTCTTTTCAGTCGGTTATCGCGGACATTGCTAATCAGGCGGGCGCAGAAAAAGCGCCAAAATTTATTACCCTGAAGAACGGCGCAACGATGGACGTCGAGATAAAATCGCCCAAGAGTATAAGGACAAAAATAGAGCGCAAAGGCTTAAAGCCCCATCAAATTACAGACCCAATCCGCACTAGGATATACGTCAATAACGCACAGCAGTCTGATCAAATTGCTGAACAGATCAGTAATGCGTTTCCAGCCATCGACAGAGGGTTTCAGCAGATCCCTGAGAGTGGATATTTTGATCGTAAGTTAAATGTTTTGGTGACAAACCCCGTGACGGGGAAGCCGATTATTGGCGAGGTTCAGCTTGTCACGCCGCAAATGCAATCGGCAGCCGATAGGGGCCACCGGCTCTATGAGATCCAGCGCGAGCTTATTCGTCGATACGGTTCTGAGGACTTGATCCCCGAGAGCCATATCCGGCGGTACAGAGCGGTTAAGAATAAGCAGCTAGAGATTTACGAGGCAGCAAAAAGAGCAACCGATGAATCGATTGCCCAACAGCTTATTCCAAAATTCAAGAATGGCGGTTACGTAGGCAGATTCGGAAGTTCTTCCCCGATGACGCCAAACATACTTTCAAACTCGCTCTTAGATATTTTTAACCCGTCCTCGTAAAAATCTCCAACATTGGCTCCGGTGGCGGCAATCCATTCAGGCGATTCGTCCTCGCGGTAATAAAAGCCGCGATAGCCAAGAGCCTTGTTGGTATTGGGGTCGATGACCGGAACCACCACGGCGGGATCATTATCCCAATCAAAATAATCTGTTTCTGCGCTCATAATATTTTTCCTTCTGCGTTATTAACTTTGATTTTTATAGCCAACTTGAAGACGTTCTCGTACTTTTTTTTCAGTCGAGCTTTAAGCTCTCCGTTGGGCAAGTTGTCTAATCGCTCATAATTGTTTTGGCTGTCGGCCAGCTTAACTAGGCGACCAATAGGGTCGGCCAGCACTCGAGGCAAATATTCTAACTCATAATCCTCGCCTTCTTTAATGGTCATCGCCTTGACGCCATCATAAACATCTCGGCCAAGCAACTTAAGCAATTCAGCCCAGTCGCTTCGGACTACATCGCTCTCTTCATAAGCATCGTGCAACAAGGCAACAATCTCATAAAGCTCACCGCGATGACGGACAGCGGCAGCAACATCTAAGGCGTGATACATGATGGGCTTGCCGCTTTTGTCAACAAGGCCAGCGTATCGTTCGGCGGCAATTTTAAAAGCCAAGTCAACGCGATCGTTCATAATAACTCCAAGAGGAAAACAGATACTAAGTATAACGCAAACTGGGTAAATGTGCAACTATTTGCACAAGTTTGCACCACAAAAATCTTCATACATTTTGTTAACGTCAGCATTGACAGACATTTTGCGAAAAACCTTAACCAGTGCGTCGGCTAGTGGGCCGTTTGGATCGTTGGCCAGAATTCTAACAATCTCGGGCGGACGCACCTCGGCAGCCTTGGCGGCCTTGTCAACGATGTGGCAAAAATTAAACATCGCAAACCTCACTGCATCTCGACCCTCGCCTGAAAAGCGAGCTAAAATAAACTTAACCAGCTTGTTCATTGTTTCAATTTCGTACTTTATTGCGTCGCTCACTGAGAAATCTCCTCTATTTTGCTAAATCCATCGGAAGTAACGACATAAAAATCACCCGACGGGTCTTTAATCAAGTCGCCACAACTAACTGATTGCATTGGCTCGAGTCGAGTTGTCACGGACTCATAATAATCTCGATTGTAAGGTGAGTTGCTGGCGACAAACACCGCTTCTAAATCATCAACCTCAAAGTTGGCAACTGGCACAAAACTTTTAAAATTCTCAACGATTTTTTTAATATCCTCTGGGCGATCACAGTCAAGGCTAAGTTCGCGACGGGGGCAGAAACCGATGAAACTTTGAGTCTCTCGATTGTAATAACTGTCAAAGGGAACCTGATAAGCAGTAAACATTTTTTCTCTCCATTGATTAACTTACAACTTAATAATAGCACCACCCGTGTCGTTGTGCAAGTGTTTACACACCTTTTTTTAATTAATTCCATAGAAAAATATAATAAATTCATTCAAAATGTAATAATTCTTACCTTGCCCACAATACCTATTAAGGCGGCACCATGAGCGAACTGAACAAGATAGACATCACGCAAGAAATGCCGGACGAGGGCTTTATGGACGGCATAAGTCAAAAAATAGCGTCCCTTCGCGACTCAGGCCTCAGCGCGGTTCAATCCGCAGACTCTGCGATCATGGGCGGCATTGATGCACTGTCAGGCATCAGTGGCGCTCAGGCAGCCAACTTTGCTGGCGGGTTTGCACCAGCGGCAGGGATTGCCGACTTTCGCGGTGAGTACCCTGAGATGCCCTCCAGCGACGCATCAATGATGGAAATGCTCGCAGGCGATAGAGTCGCCAGTGCCGCAGAAAATTTTGAGCAAGGTAACTACCTGACTGCTGGACTTCAGAGTCTAGGAGCGGCGGGCGATGCACTTTATGCAATACCTCTCGCTGGCCCAGCCCTTGGTGCCACGCTAGGCACGGCAATGAAGGCTCCTCGCCGAGTGCAAAAGGCGCTTCAGGTGGCCACGCAGTCACCTTTTACCAAAAAAGAGATACAGGCAATTCAGAAGGCGAATATGCCAGAGGATGTTGCTCGCCTAGAGTTTTACGGCGACTCGGCACCAAAAGAAGTTGCTGAAAATCTAGGCAATACTATAAAAACCACTGGGCAGTATCGGGGTGCCCCTCGGGACATCGATAGCAAACAAAAACTTGGGGCGATGCGGTCAAGATTGAAAAAAATGCTGGTTGATGGGGCTGACTATAAAGACTGGTATGCGGATACCAAATACTGGACTGACGGGCTGACCGGAGAGCGAGCAGGACTTACCGACAGGCTCGCCGCAATCACAGCGGTCACTAGTCAAGGCGCGGGCGTCCCCGCAAACGCAGGCTGGGCGATCAAGGGCTATAATCAGGCGCTGGCTGGGGATCCGATAAAAACAGGCCGCTTTCCACAAACGCAAAGCCCCAACATTCAAAGAATAGTCGAGGGCAGAGCAAAGGATTTAGGCCCAAAAAGATCACCATTCTACGAGGCGCTCAATCAACAATCTGATCGCTTACGCCAGACAAATGATATTCGCCAAGCTAGAGCTTTTGGTTACACGATGCCTGACGGATCTAAATGGTCACAAGGACTGAGTCCGGCGCAGCATAGATTTATGGACGCAGAAACCAAAAGGCTTATCGACTTCGCCAACAAAAATAAACTGGGCGGGCATGACAAGTGGGACTTAGACGAGATTCAGGCATCGATATGGGTTTCACAAAAAGCTGAGCAGGACGGCACCAGTTTGGCCGAGGCGGGAAAGCTATTTAGTGATTACACGCCAACCGCAACGGTTAGAACGGAAGCCATGCCGTCACACACGTCTAAGCACCTAAAGAACATTAAAGCAAACGAGGAAGCTCTTCGCGAATTTAGCAAGGCTCAGGACGATATAATGCAAACCTCCCTTGGCAAGAATGCTGTGGCTGAGAGAATGAATTTGCTATCCGAAAAACCATTCACTTCGGCTGGACTTTACGAGGGGGTCAGCAACCCAATGATTGGCACACCAATCGCGGCGGGAAAAAATACAGCAAGCGACCTTGGTCTTCTTGACGACATCAAGGCAGGAATTTACACCCCTGATCAAATGTTGCTTGATCCGAGCAGCAGAAAGTTAATTGAAGCCCAAGCAGCCGCCGAAGGTCTTGCCAGAGCGCAAGACACTGTTGGCTACACCTTTCTAACTCCGGCAAACAAAGCCTCTGACAGGAATGCACTCAAGATTGACTTGGGTCGCCCAGCTAACGCAACAGAACTAAAAGACCTGCAACGCAAGATGGACGAAAAATATTTCACGGTTGGTGCTGAAGGCGCAACCGATCCCGTAATGTTCGTCGTTCCAGCAAAGAACGGTGCGGAAATTATTCTTGGCAGCCCACAACAAATTCTTGACGTAAGAAAAATGAGTCCTGATCCAGCTAAAAACCCCAACGGGTGGCAAAAGGACTATTTGAGTCGCGTAAAGCTAATCCTTGGCGATAAGATCAACTCCACAGAGTGGGCCAATAACTCTGGAGACCTGATCGGCACCGACTTTGAAAACTGGACTTACCGACCCAGCCAATACATTGGCAAGCTCGAGACAGTTCCTGCTAATGTTCAGCAGTCAATAAACGCCGCCATGGAAAAGATAGCTCCACAACTAGAAAAACTTGACGCCAGAATGATTGAGCTGGTTCCCAACGTCAAACTCAGAAACAAATACGTCAGGCTGGTGCGAAAGGCTTTTGCCTCGGGTGAAGGCATAGCCAAGATCCGGCAGCTCGTTGACTCAGGCGCTTTGCCCGCTATAGTTTTAGCGATACTTGCGGGCGGCTCTCTAAATATGCGGGACGAATCCGATGTCCTTTAGAATCTGTTGAGCATTCTTCTCCCGTTCAGCGTGCCATTCGGGGGGGTGATCTCCAACGTGATCCACCCAATCGTCACCGAGTTCAGCTTTCATTTCTTCGATCTCTCGCTTCCGAATGGCGTGCGGCTTAATTACATATCCACGATAATCTGTCATTACAACTCCAGTTCAGATTCTAAACAATAAGGGCATACACCGGCCAAAAGCGGCAGGTCGTGAGAATCACAGTAATTTTTAGCATCCGAAGGGGCCGCGTTGCCCAAGCCCTTTTGGCCAAATATAGCCTCAAAAGACTCATCGAATGATTTCTTATCAACCGCCATTGGTCGCGGCTTGCTACCCTTTCCCATTTTCAAACTCCCGTTCTAGTTTGGTGTATTTATCCCAAGCAGCATCAGCAGCGGCTTTATCAGGACTCGATGCTGTTTGATAAGCCTTGTTGTTAGCCAAATCATAAGCTGCCTCAGCCTTATCTACATCTTCTTTAGTCACCATCACTCTCTCCCGTTGTCGTTAAGCTCTGTGTTATATAAAACGCCTTCAACTTTTGCAGCATTCCACTTGCTAACAAGCTGTCCATCTTTCCAAACTTCAAACCACGGAACACTACTCATTTGTCCGTTTTCCATGCTCACAATAATTGAGTCACAATTCAAACCAACCTTTAATAACTGCTCATCTGCAAAACAGAGTCCTGCTAATTGTTCGCCTTCTTCAAAAATCATCTTTAGTTACCTTCGTCTTGTCGTTAAGCTCTGTGTTACATTTTCTCGCAGTGCTGTTCATAGTCGATCATCTGGTTTATCGCTTGGCTCTCTCGGTTAAACAGCAACTCTCTAGCCGACCCTCCAACAAAGTTAAACCG
>Ga0070747_1001850_pt1 | contig 10224 bp, 9 predicted proteins | sample VirMetDEL_Mar_31_FD_77321 | JGI IMG/M metagenome (GOLD analysis project Ga0070747, IMG submission 77321) | Aqueous microbial communities from the Delaware River and Bay under freshwater to marine salinity gradient to study organic matter... | ecosystem: Environmental > Aquatic > Marine > Coastal ...
CCGTCTTGAAAAAAGAAAAAGAAAAAGGCAAAGTTGACGAAAAATCAGTTAAAGAGTCTACGCAATCTGATATGATTATGGCTACTCTGGATCTTATGAAAACTCAAGCTGACCCTTTAGCTGAAGCTAAACCAGCAGGAAAAATGACTGCAGCACAAAAAGCAAAAGCCAGAGCATTAGCTAAAGCGGACAAAGATGCCCAGCCGAAAGATAAAGTATCACTCAAGAAAGCTCCTTGGGATGAATCTGTTGATGTTGTTGAAGCATCAAAAGAAGGCACAATTCGTATCATTGATCTGTCGAGTGCTCATCCGGATAATAGAATGGGTGCGACAGAAAAATCTGGCTTTCAAGTACAACGGTTGACTAAAGGTAAATTTGTCAATCAAGGTAAACCATATGCAAAAAAAGCACAAGCTGAAAAAGAAAGAAGTAGTGGTCAAGCATCTATGCAATTCGAAGGTGTTAAAGCTACTGGTGCACAAGCGAAAGCTCTGCATAAACTTATGCTGAGAGCATTAGGCAAAAAACAAATGCCAACTACTCGCAATGGTCATACTAGTTCTATCGCAACAAATGGTGATTTTGTAGTACATGGTTCTATGGGTCAAGTTGCAGGTAGAATCAAAAAAGGTGATTTCGTTGATCCGATGAAAGAGTCAGTACAAATTTCTGAAGCTACAGATTTTAAATCAACATTCGATACTCTGAAAAAAGGCGACACGGTAAAAATTAAATACGGCAATTCAATTTCAAGACAGCAAGAGGGAACATTTAAAGTAACATTTAAATCTATTGTTGGTAAAGCTAAAGTTGGAAAAATCACTTTAGTTAAACAGGGCGAAGGTGCTGCAAAACTAAAACATTATCTCTATGATAGAAACGGCAAAGTTTCAATGGCAATGGGCGATATGGGTGCAAGCATGACTAGCTTGGTAAAAGAATCTGTAAATATTGAAGAAGGTGCTATCTCTAAAAAGTTGACTGGGTTGGTTGACAAGGGATTGAATAAAATCCTAGACAAACTTGAAAAAATGACAGGTAAACATCTTGGATTTGTACAAAGATCAACAGTTCCGTCTGCGGGTAAAGACGCTGCAAACGATAGTTTGCGTGGAAAACAATTTAAAAAAGAAGCAGAAGATTTTCATCGCAAAGCAAAAAAACAGTGGACATGGTCTAAAAAGGAAGTTGGAGATTCATTTAGGTATTATGGCGACGATGGAAAAATCCCACCCGAACAAAAAGAAGCGGTCAGTGATCTACAAGCAGAGATGCAAAGAATCATAGACATGCATACCCAATTAGAAAAAATGATGCAAACTACCGGAAATTCTGCGAAGTATCAAAGAACAATGGAAAAACTGGACTCTGATACGAGTAGAGTTTTTGAAGAAATTGGAAAAGTTACCGAAAGGGGTGATGCTAGATATAGGGCGGCGCAAGGAATTGCCAATCTCAAAAAAGCAAATAGAATGACACATAAAACTAAAGGTCAAAAAGGTCCGGCAAAATTCAGATCATATGCAAATAGAGGTGAATCTGTTGATGAAAGCTTTTTAGATAGAATTAAATTTACTCCAAAAACATCGGTTGAAAATCTTTCAGAAAAGAAAAATTCATATCTTATGAAGAAAATCAAAGAGGATGCAGAAACTACAGACACTTGGAAAGATCAAGTAGCAAATAGGCGAGTTGATAGAGTTGCTCCTAGTGGCACTGGTATGACCGAAGCTGATTTTGTTGCAATGCATAGTCCAGAAAATGCAGAAGTTTACGATTTTGTCAATGCTCCTGTAATTATTTCTAAAACACACGAAACCATCGCAAATTCTACATCTGAAGGTCCTAAAAGACATAATGATACAGATGACGGTGACGCTAATATCGTAAGAAAAGGCACTTAATAATTTAAAGAGTATATTTAAATGAAAATATTTGATAATGTGGATGAAGATAATTTTGTAATTTTTGCAGCACGGCATTACTATAATCCTAAATGCATTGATATTGAAGAATTTTATGAAGATTTGAACAGAATAAAATATATTAAAAGATTGGTAAACCGATATGTTTCTAGGGAAGATAAGAAACTATCGGTTCGCCTGATACTAAATCATATTGTTGTAATATTCAATGTTTTTGGTATTGAAGCATCTTTGAAGATTATGAGACTAAAATTTAATGATAGCCATTGGTCAATCATTAAGCCATTTTTAGTGTTTTTGAAATATATAAAAAATGACGAATATACTGGAATAGAAATGGACCAGTACGTAATAGATGAACTAAGAAAGATATAAAATGGGAATGATAGCCAGAGCGGGTGATCTGCTTTATACATTTAGATTTTTGACGTTATTGGTAACTCCGTTCGATAGAACAAATGCCTTTAAAATGGGTATTATAGATAAAGACGGTGTTAGACAGAAAGAAGTTAAAATCGAAAGTACTGCTCAAAAAGGAGCGTACACCCATTTTCATAGACTAGTGTTCAATGTAAAAAAGATATTAGGTAAAGTGCCCGGCGGCAAATCTACTGTTGCTTCCTATGCTGCGGCTCTATACCTCATTAAAGAAAAATTAGATTTGAGCGATAAGTCAGTTGTACAAATAGCTGAAAAAACTGGATACTCAGAAATCAACTTTTTAGCTGAGAATAATAGATGGTTCTTGACTGACGATGATAAACTATCGCATGGAACGTACAGGCTTAAATATTCTAAAGTCGTGAACAGCACTGTGGAAGAAATAGTGCGCCCTAAAGATCAAATAAGAATTTCAGAAGAATGTTATCCTGTAGGAAATATCTTAGGTCTAAATATATATGAAGCAACACACGTTAAGACAAGTCAAAAAATTTATGTCGCAGTCGAGGAACTAATAAGATGAAAAAATTAAACGAATTATCGCCAAAAACTAAGGCTGATTATTCCAAAGCAGCGGCAAGAAGTTTAGCGCCATCAAAAAAATATGCAGATAATTATTCAGATGCAGCAAAAGCGTCTACAGGAAAGGATGCAAAGATGTATCAAGATAGATCAGATAAGAATAAAAGAGATTTTATAAATCGTGTTAAAGGTATTTCAAGGGCTAACGAATCTACTGATCTTAGACAATATAGAAAAGGTGGTTCTAAAGAAGGACAGCTACCACCTCATCTTGCTAAATTTATTGATCCTAAAACGGGCAACTTTACAAAAGACGCTGAAGCAAGAATCCAAAAAGGTAAAAAAAGTAAAAATTTTAAAGATGTAACTCCTAAAGGTTATGGTCCAAAAGAATCTGTTGAACTTGATGAGGGAATTGTTACTAAAAAGTTGACTGGATTGGTTGACAAGGGATTGAATAAAGTTCTAGATCAAATCGAAAAAAAGACAGGCAAACATCTTGGATTTGTAAAAAAGTCAACAGTTCCATCTGCTGGTAAAGATCGTGGAAATGAATTTGTGAAATTTAAAAAAGAAGCAGAAGATTTTCATCGCAAAGCAAAAAAACAGTGGACATGGTCATCAAAAGAGATCGAGGCTGGCTTTCAGTATTATGGATCTGGATATACGAAAGGTAACCGCGATTATCGAAAAATCCCAGATGATAAAGTAAAATTTGTTAATAATTTGCAAGCAGAGATACAGAAAATCATAGACATGCATACAAAATTAGAAAGCATGATGCAAACTACTGGAAATTCACCAACGTATCAAAGAACAATGGAAAAACTAGAATCTGATACAAAGAGAGTTTTTAAAGAAATTGCAGATAGTGGTATCGGCGCAAGCGGCGGCAAATATCGAGCGATGCAGGGTATGGACAATCTCGCAAAAGCAAAGAAAATGACACATAAAGAGCCTCGTCAAACATCCCCTGCAAAATTCAGATCATATGCAAATAGAGGCGAATCTGTCGAACTTGATGAAATCAAAGAAGGGGATCGCCCCGTTTGGCTTTCAGTTTGGGTTGACAACAGAATTTTGCCTGGCGGTGTGCATGATAGCAAAGAAGCTGGTATGAAATTTATGGTCTACGGCGATGGACCAGATGGACATCATTTAGTAAAAACAACTAGAAAAGTCCTAGGCAAAAAGCGCGCAGGGCAGTTTGTCCCACGTTCCGTTGGAAAGCATTTAGACAAACAACCCTTTCCATACGATGATGGTCCGCAATATTCTGTACATAAAGAATCTGTGAATGAAGGTTTCTTGGACACATTCTTGGGCAGAAATATGAAAAAGGGTAATGTTGATAAGAAAAAATCTAAAAAATCTAAAAATTCAGAACAAGTTAAATTATCTACAGAAATAGATAGAAAATTAAGATTGATAGATGACTTAATGAAAAAAGTGCGACCATTGGGTGGCAATCTTGGAAGATTGATGGCATTTCGCAAACTTCCGATTGATAAAATGACTCCAAAGGGTATGTATGTAGCATTGAATGATTGGTGGGATTCTGTAGAAGCTGATTTGGATGACGACTCTGAAGATGATAATGAAAAGTATGCACAATCAGCAGAAAAACTTTATGATCTTTGGGAAGAAGTAGGATTTAAACTGAGTGACTATATGTGGGCTTCTGGATATAATGTTAAGGGAATCGGTCAGATGGCAAAGATAGGTTTTCCCGCTAAAAAGAGAACAGATCCAGAATGGTTGAAAATGAACGAATCTGTTGATGAAGGTTTTATGGACACTATGAAACAATTGCTGCCCGGCGCAAAAGGAAAGCCTGCAAAAGGAAAGCCCGCAAAAAAACTTAATGCAGAACAAGTTAAAATATCCAAACAAATAGATAAAAAATTAAAATTAGTTGATGGTTTAATGCAAAAAGTGAAACCGCTAGGCGGTCAGATTAGTGGATTGATGGCATTTAGCAAACTTCCGCTTGAAAAAATGACTCCAAAAGATTTGTATAGAGTATTGAACGATTGGTATAAGTCTGTAGAAGGTGAATTAGACTATGGTGATGATAGTGTCGTTTTATCGAAAAAGTATGGACGTTCTGTAGAAGACCTTCATGAACGCATGGAAGAACTGGCACTTAAAATAAAAGATTATATGTATGCTTCTGGATATGATGTTCCACACGGTGGTGCAAAATTTCAATATAAATGGTTGAACAAAGTTGATTTTAGTGCTCCAAAGAGAACAGATGCAAAATGGTTGAAAATGAACGAATCTGTTGATGTTGAAATGATTATTGAGAGTGTTTCGCCAAAGCAAATCGCTATGTTGAAAAAACAATACTCAAGTATGCCGGATAGACTTCCTTTAGATCAAGCAATGAAAGTGAGTAAGATGGTTGCTAAGTTTGATAAAGAAGCTCTTATGAAAGTTGCAAAGGCTGATATTAAATGGATATCATCTGCCGCAAAAACAAACCTTATTTCTAAACATGGAGCTACTGCAAAAGATTTTAAAGAATCTGTAAGTGAGGATGTTCCTGCAAATAATACGGGTAACGTAGCTTCTCACGGCAACTTCCCTATTGGTCACGAAAAATTAATGCGTAGACCTAAACTGATTGATGTTACAGACAAAAGATATACAAAACAGACTAAAGAAGGAAAAACTGTTTTAAAATCGTTTAAAAGTATGATGAAAAAATAATGCTTAAAATATATGTAATGATATTTCTGATAGGTCTCGTATCCTCAATAGGATACGGGGCTTATGCTACATGGAATAACATGCAAGATAAAATAGAGTTGTTAAAAGAGAATAATGCCAAATTAGAAATGGCTGTTCAAACGCAGACCGAAACGATCAAGACTATGGAAAAGAATGTTCAAGCAGTTAATGCCGAGCTAAATACAACGAATAAAGAATTGCGTAGAACACGAACCAGAAACAAGATTTTAGCAAAAAAGATAGAACAACATGACATGGGTATGTTGGGCGCAGTAAAACCTGCCCTTGTAGAAAGAGTAATAAATAAAGCTACAGTTAAATCTAATAGATGTTTTGAGTTAATGTCAGGCGCTGAATTTACTGAAAAAGAGAGGTCTGCTAAAAATGCGAAATCGTTCAATAGTGAGTGTCCTTGGTTGTATGATGATTTTATTACTTCTGGGCGGTTGCTTATCGTTAGGGAAGAGTCTACCACCACCCATCCAAATAGCAACAAAGCCGGTAAATAAGCCAGAGCTTGTATTGCCTAAAGCTGACGAAATTTCAGCAAGAGAAATTGAATGGACTCTTATTACTCCAGAAACATCTGAGGAAGTATTTGCTAAACAAAATAAAACTGGTAGACCCTTAGTTCTCTTTGGATTAACAGATAAGGGCTATAAAAATTTAGCACTTAACATATCTGAAATCAGGATGTACATTTCACAACAGCAAGCAATCATTGAAGCATATAAGAGATATTATATTGCTGCTGATGGTGCGTTGGCAGATGCTGTTACGGTAGAATAGTATACTACCCCCTCACTAAGAAGAATCTTATTATAACAGATTTTCTTAAAGAGTCAATATACGCATAAGATACTATATGTCACACGAAAGATATAAAATAAATGTGTCTTTTTGCTCTTGACGGGAGTTGAATAATACTATATAATGTACTAGATAACAAAAAATCATCGAAATATAGACGGAGAAAGACGTATGCTGTTTGAAGAACAAATTGCTAGAAAACCTGACCTTTACCCTTGGACAAAAGACTTTATCGAGGCTATTTGGAAAGGCTTCTGGACACCAGAAGAATTTAATTTCAGATCAGACTATTCACAATTTAAAACTGATCTGAATGAACAAGAGCAACAAATGGTTGTTCGTACAATGTCCGCTATTGGACAAATCGAAATTGCAGTCAAAAGTTTTTGGGCTGATGTTGGCAAGCATTTGCCTCATCCTTCAATCAAAGATTTGGGATATGCAATGGCAAACTCTGAAGTCATTCACAACATGGCTTATGAAAAAATACTTGATGTTCTTCATATGAACCACGTGTTCGAAGAAAATATGAATGAGGAAGTCATTAAGGGTCGTGTAGAATATCTCCGTAAATATAATAATAAAGTTTATGAAGATGATAAAAAGCAGTACATCTATTCAATTATTTTGTTTACTCTGTTTGTAGAGAATGTGAGCCTCTTTAGCCAGTTCTATATAATGATGCATCTGAATAGAAACAGAGCAGTAATGAAAGATTGTGCCCAACAAGTACAATACACACGAAATGAAGAAATGCTTCACGCACAAGTTGGAATCAAGTTAATTCAAACTATGCGTAATGAGTATCCAGAATATTTTGACGATGAAATGTTAGCAAGAATTAAGGAAGAGTGTATCGACTCACTGAAAGCAGAAAGTAAAGTTATTGATTGGATCATGGGAGACTATTCAGTAAAAGGTTTGAACGCAGATATTCTAAAATCTTTTATTGCATATCGTATGGCAGAATCTTTAGATCAGATCGGATTTGATAGCAGTGAAATCAAATTTGATCAGGAATTAGTTGATGAGACCTTCTGGTTTGAGGAAGAATTATTGGGTGCAAATATGACAGACTTTTTTCAAAAACGTCCTGTCGAATATGCAAAAGGTCAAGGCATTACTGCTGACGATCTGTTTTAAAGGATTATATAATGGGATTTGAATGGGCAAATGAAGATTCACGGACTTTCCTAAGTCGTGGATATATTGACGGGAATATGACTGTCGAAGAAAGAGTGCGAAATATTGCACAGACAGCGGAAGTCATTCTTGATAAAGAAGGCTTTGCTGATAAATTTTACGACTATATGAGTAGAGGCTTTTATAGTCTCTCCTCACCAGTTTGGTCAAACTTCGGCACAAAGAAAGGACTTCCCATTTCATGCAACGGCGTATTCGTTGATGATAATATGGAATCAATTCTTTTGAAAACTGCTGAAATTGGTATGCAAACTAAAATGGGGGCAGGTACATCTGCATACTACGGAGCACTGCGATCCCGCGGTGCTGAGATTAAAAGTGGAGGTACAGCAGACGGTCCAATTCATTTTATGAATCTAGCTGAGACTACAGTGGACGTTGTCGCTCAAGGCAATGTTCGCCGCGGTTCTTGTGCTGCATATCTTGATGTAGAGTCGCCAGACATTATGGAATTCCTAGAATGTCGTGAAGAAGGTTCGTCGATCATCAATCTAAGTCTTGGCGTGTGTATCGGCGATGAGTGGATGGAATCCATGATTGCAGGCGATAACGAAAAGCGTACTATCTGGGCAAGAATTTTGCGTAAGCGGCGAGAAAGTGGTTATCCTTATTTGTTCTTTAAAGATACAGTCAATAATAATAAACCACAGGTTCTTAAAGATCAAGACATTACTATCTGGGCATCTAATCTTTGTTCTGAAATTTGTTTACCGTCAAGTGAAGAATGGTCTTTCGTTTGCAATCTTGCGTCTATGAATTGTGCTACATTTGACGATTGGGAACACACAGACGCGGTAGAAACTATGATTTGGTTTCTTGATGCTGTTATGGAAGAGTATTGTGAAAAGACTAAAGATATTCCGTTTATGAAGTCTGCACATGATTTTGCTTCACATTGGAGAGCCTTAGGTCTAGGACAACTTGGATGGCACACATATCTGCAATCTAAAATGATTCCGTTTGAATCTTTTACTGCACATATGTTAGCTACCAAAATTAGTAAATTTATTGATGATCGTTCTTTAGAGGCGTCTAAAGAGTTAGCTATTGAATATGGTGAACCAAAAGGTATGCTGGGAACCGGTGAGCGCAACTTAACGCGAACTGCTATTGCACCAACAACATCATCCTCTTTTATTCTCGGTCAAGTATCACCTGCTATTGAGCCTCTAGCATCTAATTATTTCACAAAAGATCTGGCAAAAGGCAAGTTTACTTTTAGAAATAAACATCTTGAAGGTTGTCTCCACGATCATGGAAAAAATAATGAAAAAGTATGGGTAGATGTTCTGAAGCATGGTGGGTCTGTTCAACATTTAGATTTTCTAACACAAAATGAAAAAGACGTTTTCAAGACATTTTCTGAGATTACTCCTCTATCTATCGTACAGCAGGCAGGCGCAAGACAGAAATATATCGACCAAAGCCAATCGCTCAATATTTTAATACATCCAGACGTATCTGCAAAAGACGTTAATGCGTTAATAATTGAAGGTTGGAGATGTGGTGTTAAGACGTTTTATTACCAACGGTCTGCAAATCCAGCACAAGAATTGGTTAGAGATATAATGAATTGTGCCTCCTGTGAGGGTTGATCTGGAAGTGCTATATATGATTAACAGAAAAGATAAGGAATAATTGTATGGCAAAACAGAATTTTTATATAGACTGCCCTCTATGCCAATATCAAACCTCAATAGAAGTTTTAAACGGAGACGCAGACGCAGAGCCGGAAGCTTGTCCAATGTGTGGTAGTCCTGTAGATTTGCATGCCGATGATGATGAATATGACGAATAATGTGGTTTTATCAAGGTAAAGAGTATGCTCCATCCGAAGAAGAATTAAAGCTTTGGGTGGGGTTTGTGTATGAAATTAAAGACAACACTAACGAAAAATTATATATTGGAAAGAAAGGGTTCTGGTCTACAAGACGATTAGCTCCGTTAAAAGGGAAGACCAGAAAGCGTAAAGTCGTAAAAGAATCTGATTGGATGAAATATTACGGCTCAAATGAAGAATTGAAGCTATTAGTAGAAAGCGACGGTCCAGAAAGATTTAGCAGAGAAATATTGAGACTTTGTGAGACTAAAGGTCTAATGAGTTATTTTGAAGCTAAAGAACAATTTGACCGCGAAGTTCTTTTTCGTGATGAATATTACAATCAATTTATTGGCGTTAAAATACACGCTAGTCATGTTAAAGGAAAAACAAAAAATGTATGAATATAAATGTAAAATCTTGCGAGTCGTTGATGGCGACACAGTTGACGTAGATATTGATTTAGGCTTTGGTATCTGGATTCATAGAGAGCGTGTTAGAATGATGGGTATCGATACTCCAGAATCTCGCACCCGCGATTTAGTAGAAAAGGCTTTTGGTCTCGCAAGTAAAAAAAGATTGAAAGAATTGCTTCCCATTGGTTCAATTCAAATCTTAAAGACTGAGGTAGATAAGTCGGGAGAAGATGCTAAAGGTAAATTTGGTCGAGTTCTAGGCGACTTTATGTTAGAGCATAAAAACAAAAGTGGTGCATATGATACAGTCAGAGCAACTAAAATTTTAATTGATGAAGGACAAGCTGTA
>Ga0070747_1001851_pt1 | contig 10218 bp, 13 predicted proteins | sample VirMetDEL_Mar_31_FD_77321 | JGI IMG/M metagenome (GOLD analysis project Ga0070747, IMG submission 77321) | Aqueous microbial communities from the Delaware River and Bay under freshwater to marine salinity gradient to study organic matter... | ecosystem: Environmental > Aquatic > Marine > Coastal...
CCCTGATCTGCGATGAGAGCCACGCCCTCAAGTCCACTGTTGCAAAGCGCACGAAAGCGATCCTCGGTCGCGGCGGCCTGTGCACCGTGATGCGGCACAGCTGGATGCTGACCGGCACCCCGATCACGCGCTGGTCCGACGACCTGATCCCCTTCCTGTTTCGCGCAGCACCCGGCGATGTGCGCCAGAACGTCGGAGCGCTGTCGGTTGATCGCTTCCGGCTGCGGTACTGCATCACCAAGCAGAAGCAGTACCCCGGTGCATGGAAGCCGGTGACCGTTGTCGTCGGCGACCGCAACCTCGACGAGCTCGGGTCGATGCTGTCGACCTGCGCCACCCGCCGCACCCTCGACGAGGTCTGGGAAGCGATGCCCCCGCTGACCTTCACTCGCCTGCCTGTCGAGCCCCGCGCGACCCCGGAGCTGCGGGAGGCCAAGAAGGCCATCGCAGAGCGCAGCGCAGAGAAGCTGGCACAGGGCCTGCGCAGCGCTGAAGAGCCGCTGGCACCGATCCTCCGCGTGCTGGGCCTGTCGCTTGTGCCGGAGGCTGCAGAGTTCGTGTACGAGCGGATCGACAGCGGTGCTGGCCCGGTCCTGATCGGCGGCTGGCACAAGGATGTGCTCGGCCTGATGACCAGCACGCTCCGTGCCAAGAAGCTGCGGGTCGAGCAGCTCGACGGCGAGACCCCCGCAGCCAAGAAGTCGGAGCTCGAGCGCATGTTCAACGACGGTGAGCTCGACGCACTGGTCGGTCAGATCGGCGCCATGGGCGTCAGCCTGAACCTCCAGCGCGGTGGCAACAACATCGTCGTCATCGAGGAGGCGTGGAGCCCGAGCGTCATGGATCAGTTCTACGCACGGCTGCACAGGATGGGGCAAGAGCGCCCGGTCCATGTCGACACTCTCTACATCCCAACGAAGCTGGCCGATGCGATCCACGCAGTCAGCCAGAACAAGCGACGCTCGCACGCCACGGTGGCGGCAGCGCATCAAGAAGGAGACCACACCAATGTCTGACTTGAACTTCGACGACCTCGCGCAGAACCAGCGCGAGGCGGTGACGGTGGCGCTCAACAGCGTCGACCTTTGCGCACTCTCATCCAAGCCGCTGTACTACATGATCAAGGAGCTGGCGGACCGCTTGGGGAGCTCTCGGATCGCGCTCGAGTACACGCGCCGTGAGGCACTGGCAGACGCAGACAGGCGGGCGCTGGAGGATCGCGCGCGCAAGGATGAGGTCGAGATGCTGCAGACGTCGTGCAGGCTGTATAAGCAGTCGAGAGACGCGTGGCACAAGGCATGGGTCGAGCTCGACAAGCGAGCCCTCGCGCAGCACAGCTCCGACAAGAGCGAAAAGGAGACGCGGCTCGAGGCCCTAGTAGAGGAGCTGCGAGCGGAGCGGGACCAGCTCACGGCAGAGCGTGCTCGGCTGACCGAGCAGGCCACTGAGACGGAGAACCGGCACGAGGAGCAGCTGCTGGTGGAGCGCGTCCTGAGGGCGGAGCTCACGATGCGGGACAACGACCTGAAAGAGTCGCGCGCCGAGCTCAACAGGCGCAGCTACAAGATCCTCGCGATGAAGGGTGAGCTCGACGCGCTGACTGGGCGGAATGGTACCCAGAGCGCTCAGCCAGCCGAGGCGCCTATGATCGATGACGTCGTGTCGCCAGAGACGATAGAGAAGCTGAAGCTGGTCGGCGTGCCGCTCTACCCGAGAACCACCGCTCGGTCTGTCATCGGTCGGCTGATCAGCAGAGTGGAGCGCGTCAACGGGATTGTGAAGTCGGTGACCGAGCAGCGCGACGAGGCCATGGCGTCTGCTGAGCGCGCCTTCGTCAGGCTCTCGAAGGTGCGCGAGCTGGTGTCGACCGACAAGGGAGAGGAATGATGACCACGATCAAGGACCATGTGATGGCAGGTGCCGCCGCGCTCGAGGCTGAGGAAGGCTTCAACATCGACCGCGCCAAGTACCTGAACGCGTCGACTGCAACCAGCTGCATCAGGCGGCAATGGTACGAGCGCAACCGACCGCCAGTGGAACAGGACTGGGGGTATGCGCGGCGCGGCAAGCAGGCTGAGCTCTACGTCGTCGACTGCCTGCGGGCGGCCGGGGTCGAGCTGAGCTACGCTGGTGAGGATCAGCTGTCGATCACGCACGGCAACGTGTCTGGCACGCCCGACGGGTACATCGTCGACGATGCTGGCGACACCATCGGCATCGAGATCAAATCGATTGATCCTCGCACCAACCGCTCGAACCTGCCGAAGCCAGAGCACGTCGCTCAGCTGCAGATCTGCATGGAGCTCGCACGTCATCAGACGCAGTACCCGCAGCCTGTGGCTGGTCGGCTGGTCTACATCGATGCGTCGAACTTCAACGACGTCATCGAGTACGAGATCCCGCGCGACCCGCTGGTCCGCGAGACGATGGAGCCGCGCGCGGTCAAGATGCTGCGGTCCAAGGTGCCGACCCGGCTCGACCGTGAGGGGAAGCGGTCGGGCGAGTGCAAGAAGTACAGCGGCTGCCCATTCGCTGCTGAGTGCGGGGTCCAGATCGAGGGCGAGGCAACCGTGTCCCGCGGCAACGCGGGCAGCGGGTTGCATGACGCAGTGAGCCAGTACGTCACTGCCAGCGCTGGGATCGCGGCGCTGAAGCAGCAAGTCGATGACGCGAAGGAGAGCATCAAGCAGGGGCTGAAGGCGCGCAACGCCCGCCAGCTGACGGTCGGCCAGCACGTCGTTACCCTGACGACCACCGCCGGCAGGGTCAGCGTCGACTGGCGCTCTGCCGAAAAGGCGGGGCTCAACCTCGAGCCGTACAAGAAAACCGGGGCAGCGTATGAGACGCTGACGGTGAAGTGACGACCGGGCATTCTGCCCACCAACGGCCACACCGGCCACGCGGGTGGCACTCCGCCACCCGCACACAGGAGAGACTACGATGACATCTGCACTTGTTTCATATCTGAAGAGCGGCAACCTGCCCGCCATTGATGCCAAGGCCAAGGCTGCGGCGCTCGCTGAGGCAGCAGCCGACGAGAGCACCGGCGGCGGCGAAGGCTTCCACTACGTCACCTTCTCGGGCAAGAGCGGCGAGCTGGTTTACGGCAAGGATCGCAAGCAGCTGCCGCAGGACGAGGCGTTCCTGCTCGACCCCGATACGATCTCGCGGGGCTGGGTCTGCTGGAAGGGCGGATCCGTGGCAGGCCGTCACGAGTGGCCTGCGACGGAGCACGCAACCAAGGGGGTGCACGCGTCTCAGCTCGAAGACAAGGGGCCCTACGCCAAGGCGAGCGACGGTTGGAAGTCGACGCTGGGCTTCGGGTTCCTGTCGACGGAGCACGCCGAGGGCGAGGCACCGGAGCAGTACAAGTTCTCGAACAACTCCGTGTCTGGCAAGAACGCTATCTCGGATCTGATCGACGAGATCGCAGACCGGATGCGCTCGGGCGAGCCGTTCTACCCCGTGTTCTACTTCACTCGCGAGAAGTTCCAAGCGCAGGGTGAGTGGAACTGGAAGCCGAAGTTCTCGGTCGACGAATGGCTGTACCCGAACGAGGCTGCTGCTCTGCTCGGTGTGCCTGAGCTCGATGCGGTTGAACCTGAGGAGGAGCCCGAGGTGGCACCTGCCAAGGCTGAGAAGCCGAAGCGGACACGCACCAAGGCCAAGCCGAAGGACGACCCGGAGTATGCCGAAATCCCTTTCCCCGACGCAGAGGTCGTGGACGAGGAACCAGCACTGCGCCCGCGCCGCACCCGCCGGGCGTGACACCAACGGGGCAGGCCATGTGGCCTGCCTCCACTTGTTCAGAGGAGCCACACCATGATTGACGCAGCAGAGATCAGCAGCTGGCCAGAGCGCAGGGTCAGATACATCAATACAGAAGCAGAGCTGAAGGATCTGCTGTCCGTCATGCGAGATGACATCGCCGCACTCGACTTCGAAACCACAGGCTTCAGCCCTGCAGACGGAGCGGAGGTGCGGCTGGCCCAGATCTGCAACGACACGCACTTCGTTGTCGTCGACTTCTGGGCCCTGCCGAAGCGCAAGTTCGCAGCATATGCCGAGTGGTTCGAAGGGGTGGTGTGGCTCGCGTTCAACGCCGGATTTGAATACCAATGGTTCGACGCGGCCGATGCGCCGCAGGTCGTCGTCAGGGAGGTCGCGCATACCCGGAGAGCCCTGATGGGCGGCGATCAGATGAGCTTCGCGCAGATGGCCAAGGCCGATCTGAAGATCGATCTCGACAAGGAGATGCAGGCCAGTAACTGGTCGGCGAAGGAGCTCACCGAGCAGCAGCTGAAGTACGCAGCCGACGACGCGCTGTGGACATGGCGCCTCTGGCAGCACTGGCAGGACAAGCTGACTGAGCGCCCGTCAGCGAGCAGAGCAGTCGAGATGCTCGACGGGCTGATCCTGCCTGTGCACGAGATGCGCGAGACCGGACTGCTGCTCGACGACGACATGCATGAAGAGCTAGTGCAGCTGTGGACGGACAAGGAGGAGGAGTACACCGCGACGATCAGGTCCATGGTCAGCGAAGAGGACGTGCCGAACCTGCGGTCCCGAGTGCAGTGGTCCGACCTCCTGTCGAAGCACTTGCCCGATGATGTGCTGGCGGCATGGCCGCGCACAGAGAAGAGCGGGCACCTGCAGATCACCGTCTCTGTGTGCAAGGAGATGGCGGTCAATCTCGGCGGCGAGGGGCCGCTGTCAGAGGTGCTGTGGGCGCTGGCAGATCTGCAGACGGTGCAGCAGTACATCAGCAATTTCGGGCTCAAGCTGATCACTATGGCGAAGGCAGATCCCAACGGCAGGGGGAGGCTGCATCCGAGCTACAACATCGCTCGCGCGGTGACCGGCCGGTTCAGCTCGTCGCGCCCGAACGCACAGCAGTTCCCGCGAGATCGGGAGCTGCTCGGCGACTACACTTCTGTGCGGCTGTCTTTCATCGCTGAGCCGGGCGTCAAACAGTTGGTGTCCCTCGACTACAGCGGCATCGAGCTGCGCGTGCTGGCCCTGCTGTCTGGCGACCAGCAGCTGCTCTACGACTGCGTCCACGGCGACCTGCACTCGGAGGTCGCCGCCTACATGGCCGGGCGCAAGATCAACAAGAAGCTGCCCGATGATTACGCCCTGCGCAGCAAAGCCAAGGGGGTGAGCTTCGGCATCATCTATGGGTCGGGCCCAGCTGGGCTGGCCGGCACGATGCGTGTCCCGTTCGAGAAGGCAGCCGATCTGATCGACTTCTGGGCGGATCGGTATCCAAAGGCCTTCGGCCTGCGCAACACCATGCGCGACCACGCAGCAGTGGATGGGTACCTGCCGATGATCGACGGTGGTTTCATCTATCTGGGCAAGAAGGCGCCGCTGCCGAAGTGCGCGAACTATCCGGTCCAGAGGGCGGCCTTGTCGATCATGGCGCGCGCTATCATCAGGCACCACGCCACGCTCGAGGAGGAGGCAGCGCAGGGCAGGCACCTCGGCACCCGCATGGCGGCCACGATCCACGACGCACTGATCGACGAGGCGCTGAACACCGACGCTGTGTCAGCGCTGCATCTGATGAAGCGGGACATGACGGACGGCTACCTCGACATCTTCCCCGGCGCCCCGACCGAGGGGCTGCTCGAGGGCGGGGTCGGTCCTAGCTGGGGCGAGCTCGAGGATGTCGCGGTTTAAGGGGATTGACAGTAGAGCGTCAGCTGCTTATGTAGGGTGTACGAACACACCACACTGGAGGCTACCATGGAAAACACTGCACCTATGACTGACCCTGCCGAGGTCATCAAGTTCCTCACCGCCGGCCGCGCTCGCGTGACGCTCGTCAGCCTGAAGACCGGCAAGCGGTACACCTTCAAGATCAGCGCTTCGAAGGACGGCGAGATGTTCTTCGTCAAGACGCTCGTGGGGTCGGACAACGAGACCGACTACGAATACATCGGCTTCATGAAGGAGCAGCAGGGCTGGCGGCTGATCGCCGGGCGCAAGGGCAACCCGAACATGCCGCAGTTCAAGGCGTTCGACTGGATGCTCGCGCACCTGTCTCTCGGGAATATTCCTGCTGAGCTGGAGATCTGGCACGAGGGGCGCTGCGGTCGGTGCGGTCGCGCCCTCACGGACCCTGCGTCCATCGCTGCGGGCTTCGGACCGGAGTGCGTGAACCATGTTTGATGTAGCAGTCATGCGCCTCACCCCTGTCGATGAGCATCTCGACAGGGGCGACGTCCTGCGGCTCTGCGACCATCCGGTCGTGGAGCTCCTGCTCGACCGCATCGATGAGATGACGGATGCGGCGCTGCAAGCAGAAGAGGATCACACAGCTGCGCTGGCGCAGCAGGCCGCCACAGCAGAGGAGGAGCACGCCGAGGCACTGGAGGACGAGGCTCTGCAGCTGCGCGCTGCGCGGGCCGAGATCGCACGGCTGGAGGCGGCGGTGCGCAGGATCGCGGATGTCATGGAAGAGGAGAGACTGACATGAGTACACTGACTGAACAACTGAAGCACGTCGGGGAGGTGGTGGTAGAGCGCGGTGCGGTCTACGGCCACCCAGCCGACGACTTCCGCAGAGCGGCGCTGATCGGCGACGTCCTGATGGACTGCCGTGATCCTATGCTGCGGCACGTCCTGTACATGATCGGCGTCAAGATGTGCCGGCTAGTGCAGACGCCATATCACGAGGACAGCTGGCTCGACATCGTCGGGTATGTGCACACAGCAGCGCTGGTCATGGAGCGCAGAAACGAGGGGGCAAGAGATGACCGAGAAAAGTGACAAGAGCAGGGCGCAGCAGGCTGCGCGGCAGAAGAAGTATGCCGCTGCGAAGAAGGCTGCAGGGCTGGTGAAGCTGTCGGTCTATGTGCCTGACAGCGAGCGCGATGCGTTCTGGTCGGCCATCGACAAGCTGCGTGAAGAGTGGTGGCGGAAGGGGAAGATGACCTAGTCGCAGACCTGCATCAGCGACAGCAACCGTTGCCCCGCCAGTACCGCCTGATCACCACCATCTGCAACCAAGGCCTGCGCAAGATCTGCGCGGGCCCTCGCCGTCCCGGTGCAGACCGCACTATCGCTTACCGTATTTAGACAGCCACTCACGAGCAGCATCGGGATTATCATTGGCAGCTTCAGCATCAAACATCTGCTCCATGGTTTTGCGGTATGCCTCATCGGCATCTGCGTCGGCCTGTTTGCGGGCAGTAGCTCTGCCTCGCAGGTAGGCGATGGCCACACCGGCGACCGCGGCAACGGCGCCGGTGAGCCAGACGACAAGACCGTCTGGTATCAGGCTGATCATGTCGACCACCCTCTCCGCTTGGCGGTTGTGTAGGCGAGCTCGACCCCGACGCCTACGAGCATGGCAGTGACGGAGACGACGTCAGGATCGCCGGCGAGGAGATCGCCGGCGTGGACACTGACCATACCGCCGACGACATAGCGCAGGATGATGCGCGCGATTGGTGCGTATTTCATTTGTCAACTATCCTTTTGATCAGCGCCAGAATAGCCAACAGCCAGCGAGGGGTCGAGCCTTTCGCAGGGGAAACCTCCTGATCCGCACGCCTCACGCCCAGAAGTCTGGACTGACTGTAGCGCGCGAGCCCCACCTTGTCCTTCTGGTTTCCACCGAGGACCATGATGTCGCCGCCCTTCTCCACACCAACGAAGAACCCGACATGGCCCTGCCAGCTGCTGGGTGAGCCGCGCCAGAACACCACGATGTCACCCGGCTCGGCATCCTGCAGCGCCACAGGCTGCCCCCAGTCGAGGTAGGAGCGGGCGCCGAGGCTGCCGGTGTGTGGGTACCCACCTCGCTTGAGGCACGACCCCACGAAGGCTGCGCACCACGCTGTCTCGTCGTCCTGCACCCAGCTGTGCCCGACGTCTGCGAAGTACTGGACGACACGCGGGTTGTCCTCGTCGCCCCTGATCTCTGTCGTGCCGATCTCTGACTGCGCGATTGAGTACGGTGTCATCATTGCGTCACCCTCGCAGCGGGCGTGATGCAGCGCAAGTTAGCGACCCCGTTGCTGACCGTCTGATCGAGCTCGATGCAGCGGAGCATCTGCGTCTCCTCTGGCCCGACCACCACGACAGGGTATGCTGACCACTCGAAGAGGAGCGATGCTGCGAGCGCTGCGACCATAGTGACCACGAAGAGCCACGAGCTGGTCATCCGCTCCACGGCCAGAAGGATGCGATGTCGTCGCGTAGTGCTACCACGCCCGCTGTTAGCCCAGCGATCCAGCCGGTGTATTGTCGAAGTTTCCGCCCAAGCCATAGTCGTCGTTCCCTCTCGATTACCATATCGCTCAACGCCGGGGCGAGCTTCCGCCACAGCGCGATCTCCTCGGCCGTCAGCCGACCCTCTGGCAGGTGGTCGGTCACTGCTCACCTCAGTAGCGCCACTGATCGTTGCCGTAGATGGCAACGACAGCGGTACCGCTTGTGTAATCCCCGGTCGCGATCCCGACCCGGTACTGCATCAGCGCCGCCTCGAAGCCCACCTCTTCCGCAGCTGCGGTGTAGGTGCCCACGTCATACCACGTCGAGCCCGCGTCAGGGCTGCGCTGCACGGTGACCGTAGCAGAGAAGGTGCCCGACACTGAGACCGAGAAATCGCCGACGAGGGTGACCGCGTCGGTGAAGGTGTTCTGCGCCGTCAGGCTGGCGCTCGCGTTTACTGCAGTCATGTTCCCCGCTCCTTTTTGTTGGGGGTGGTTGCCTTACGGCGTCACCTCGATGACAGCTTCGGCGTGTCGTGAGATGTCAGCGAATGCCGTCGTCAGGTTGCCAGCTGCGCCTGTTGCGTTCGCTGTGCCTTTGACGATTGACAAGTTGCGGTAGACCCCGCCGCCGCAGCTGATCCCGCCATCGAACTCGACACTCACGGTGTCAAGCTCGGTGGCCGTCGGCACACCGCTGATGATTGGCGCTGCGCGGACCAGATCTGTAGAGTAGGCGATCCACACGTCGCGGGTATCGGTCAGCGTACCAAGCGGGGTCGAGACCGGGCTCTCGGCGCTGTTGTTCGAGCTGGTGCTAAGGTTGGTCAGGGCGCTGACTGCGCCCATGTTCTGCACGCACATGCCCGCCCGGTTGACGTCTGTCGTGATGGTGACCGTCTCTGCAGCGCTGGCCGCGATCTTGTACAGCACCTTGATGCGCACACCAGTCGTGGACGTACTGCTCTTCAGCTCTGCGATGCTAGTCCACCCGGTCTCTGTGATGGTGATGCCGTTGTCAGCGGCGTTCCCTGTGGCGCTGATCCACACGACCAGCATGTCTCCGGTCGTATGCGTCGGCACCTCTGGTGTCAGCCCCGGTGTGGAGCCACCGAGCGGAGCACCGAAGCCGGCGCCTTGGATCGGGTCGACCGCGTTGAGGATCGTCAGGCCGGTGACCGATGTGACGCTATCCGTCATCGTTATGTTGACCGACGGGTCTACGACACGACAGAAGTTCGACGCCAGCAGATGGGTGTCGGCGTCGGTGTAGTCGACTGGGCTGAGGGTCGAGCGAGTGAACGCGAAGTCCGCGCCGAGCGTCGATCTGGTGATGGTGTTCAGGTCGGCGTAGGCCTCGACCGCGCTGTCGAGTGACCCGTCGAACGGCGGGTTGCCGCCCGTCGTCTGGCGTAGGAACATGCAGTCCGTCCCTGTCATCGTGCCCCCAGCCGTTGCCGTCTCGGCGGTGCGGGGGAAGCGGCCGATGTTGACGCCGTTCGATGTGCTGTCGAGGTAGTTCTCTTCGATGCCGCCCTGTCCATCCCAGAAGATGACGCATGCCGTCATGTTGATGGTGGCGTAATAGCTGCTGTCTTGGAAGGCGTCGGCGTGAGGGTTGCGCAAGTACCAGTTCGCGTCTTCGCTCAACGGCTCGTTGTTCAAGTTGCTGTCTATCTTGCTCTCCCACTTGAAGCCACCGTTTGTGCAGTAGTCGCCGGTGTTGTAAGTGGTGCCGCTGTCCCACGCTGCAGCTGTCGCGCTGGCTGGGTCGCGCACGCCGCCCGGCCCGGTGACGCAGCGGGTCATGGTCAGGGTGCCTGTGTTCAGGCCCGATGGTTTCATGAAGTCACCGGCGCTCACGTTGACGTGCACGTCTGTGAGGTTGCTGAGCGGGCCGGATAGATAGATGCCGTTCTCCGGTCCACCGTAATCCTCAGGCAGGACGATCCGCAGCGACGACAGCGTGCCGAGCTGACCGGAGCTGTCGATGAAG
>Ga0070747_1001853_pt1 | contig 10210 bp, 8 predicted proteins | sample VirMetDEL_Mar_31_FD_77321 | JGI IMG/M metagenome (GOLD analysis project Ga0070747, IMG submission 77321) | Aqueous microbial communities from the Delaware River and Bay under freshwater to marine salinity gradient to study organic matter... | ecosystem: Environmental > Aquatic > Marine > Coastal ...
ACTGAATCCACCCATCTTGTAAATTGCATTGATGTCAGCTACTGTTTCGAGCATATCATGGTCAAGTCTGACGCTGTGATATCTCCCACCAGCGTTAACCCACTTCTCTATCACTTGTTGCTTAGGTGAGTTATCCAACTTACCCCCAGCGAGGATGTCAAACATATACAGAATCTTACTTTCGCGCTTCTGCCACGCAACCGGCCAAGTGTCCGGGTCACTTGGGACGTATCTCTTCGTATCCCCTTTGCGCCTACCGCTACCTTCTCCACCCATGTAGAAAGCACTCCAATACCCGGTACTTGAGAGTATCCATTTGACCACAGTATGAAAAAAGTTCTTTTGAAAAAATGAAGTTCCAACCACTTCAGTTAAGTAGCGAATGAAATCTAGTCGAGGACATGCAGCAGAAAGTGAACTCTGTTAGAATTAAAGTCGGGGCCGAAGAAGTTGAACTAAAGGATGTCAACATCCTCAAAGGTTCGGAGGGCCTCTATGTTGAAACGCAGGAGAAAATCGGAACCGACAACGAAGGTAAAGACTTACTTCAAACCACGCTCACGATGTATCCCTGGGAAAATGTCATCACAATGGCTTGGACAGAGAATACTTTGATTGAACAAGTCAAGCAAGGTATTATCCTTGAAGCACTATCTGAGATTGAAGACTTCCTTGAAGACTACGATAACGATGAAGAAGAAGCGGATGACTCTGATAAGCGAGACGACCCAAATATAAATCCCTACTCTGAGTGAGGTGATAACATGGTAACAGAAGATGAATTCTACGGTAAGACTGACATCGTAGATATCGTAGATAAAGACATGATTGCTCAAATTAAGGCTCAGCGAGACGAAGTTATGGGCCTATATGCGAAACTTATCGCCAATCCCTACCTCGCTCCCCACTTAGTCCCAGACTTTAGAAGTGCCCTAATGAGCACAGTTGCGACACTCATGGAGAACGGAGTCCCTGTCAGCACCGACCCCAAAATCAGAACCCCCGACGATGTTGTTCGTGAAGGAGTGGCAGAGTTGGCAGGTATGGTAGGTGGGTCGTTCGCAGGTAAGGTGATGAAAGCCAAGCAAGCCTTTCAAGACTCACTCAGTTCGTCCAAAGAAGACGACTTTGTTGTCTACCGAGACCCAGATACCGGGACACACTATTTCATTGACGACAACGGAGACGAGGTCGACTGCGACAAACACGGAACACCATTGGAGGATTAAAGATGTCTGATTACGATTATGAAGGAGAAGATGAAAGTAACGAACCACTGCAGTGGCGCAATCTCAATCCAAAAGAGCGACTCGAGCTGATGAAGAACATCTTCACAAACAGCGAGTGGTATGATGGAACTCCATTCTCTGAAGGCGGCATGCCAATGGGTGATGGTTCGCACAATCCAGACTTTCAAGCAATCGTTGACCGAAGTGGAGCACCGATGAAGGACGCAAAGCGATACTACGCAGCGTGGCTAAGCAAGCAGGGTCTCGACCCCAAGTCAGCACTTGAGTATCAGCGAAACTCTACATTAACTTCAACCACTTCTCAAGGACTCGGCTCATTGTCTACACCAATAGCCGGAACCACACCACCCACCATGGCCACACCACCCACCACCTTCATGCAGCCAACCTCACCACCCCCTACTCCCGCAGGAGGGGATAGTGACATGTGGGCCATGATGCAGTTTATGATTCAACAGCAACAGATGCAGATGAGTCAACAGCAGTTCCAAGTTCAAATGCAAATGGAGCAACGCCGAATGGACGAGGTTCGAAACGCCGAGATGCGTAGAGAACAAATGGCTCGAGACCAACAATTCATGCAGCAGCAGACCACTCTACTTCGGGAGTCTTTCAAAAAAGCCAATGACACAGGGTTCGGAGGAAAACTGATGGAGGCTGCTCAAGAAAAGATGATTGAAGACATGCTTGGCGGTAAAGACGAAGGCTGGCGAGACAGCATCAAAGACGTCTTGGGTTCGGATACACTCAAGGAAGCAGTTGCAGGTATTGGCGGCGCACTAGGTTCTCGAAAGCAAATGCAGATTCCAGCAGGCTACGACGATGCGCAGTACAATCCATACGCCCAACCAATCCCTCAACAAGCTCCTCAACAAGTTCCTCAACAAGTTCCTCAACAAATGCAACAACCGTTAGCGGGACCAGCGTACGCCGACCTCGAAGAACCGCAAATGGACGGTGTATTCTTTGATGAACAAGGACAACAAGCAGCTCAACCAGTGCAACAAGCACCAGTACCCACCGATTTAACTCGAGATGAATACTCAAAGATTCTGTTTGAATCATTCTCACAATTACTAGGTCCACAAATGGAAGACCCACAGGTAACCAAGGCGGTGCAAGAGCAAATCGAGGTGGCAGTTGACGTTACCATGCTACAGATGCCAGAAGTAATACCCCAAATAAAGTTGCAAGCAATGAGTGAAAAGATGCTCTTGGTTCGCAACTTAAGGGACATTTGCTTCGGACTAAGAGACCTGCGAAGTAGAGTCAATCCGGGTGAAGCCCCCGGAGCTATTATCCTCGCTGCAGTTATCTCCGAACTGAGGAAGCGTCCAGAGTTTTACAAAATATTCTCCGATAACACCTACGAAGAAATCATTGCACAACTCGAGCCCTTCAAGGACACAGGAGCAATCAAGTTCGACTATGAGTACCTCATCCGACCTGAAATAGCTGAAATTGCACGCCATCTACTGGGTGCTGTTTCTAACGATAAGGTCTCCAACGGAATACCCCAGTGAGGTGATTAAGTGATAATCGACGAAGATGAAGGCAGAGAGTACGTTGATAGGATAGTTGATAACCAAACTATCTTACCAACATGGGCATACGTAACTATATTCCTTCTACCAGCAATATCAATCTTTAGCCTAATGCATCTATACCTAGGGGTAGACATACTCTTGTCAGCAGTAACTTCGCTAGCAGTAATGAATGGGTCAATCAACTCAATCATTGCCTGGCTCACCATCCGACTCGATGGACAGTCAGCAGAAGCACTCGAGCACCTCGACACCATCATGTCCGAGATGGACAGACTTGAAAATACTCTAGATGAGGCAAACGCCAAGGTCGACACATTCACCGATGATTTAGAAGAAGCCAGAGAACTTTTCAGAAAGGTTGGAGTAGAAATCAAAGACCTTGATTTAGAGCCGGTCGCTGAAGTCGTTGAAAAGTTAAAGGAAAACAAGGACGGTCTCGCAGAGGTTTTGGATAACCTCAGAGATGTTGATGTCACAGTCTACATCGACCAAGCAAAGCGAATTGAGTGGACAAAGCTTCTAAACAGCGTCGAGGAGGTAATGTCATTCATCAATACACAAGACCCATCCGCACCCAAGCCAAAGCTGCCCAAACCATCGGTAGGGATGCCCAAGCTACCAACTCTACCAACCCCACCAATAGTGGAAGAGCCCACCATTGATGACATCATCAGCAACCTCCCGGAAGAAGACGAAGATGACTGGATGGACTTTGACGATGACGACGATGACTTCTTCGATGAGCCGAAAAAGAAGGACTTGAATCCATCACGACCAAAGAAGTCTAAGGATTTGACTCTGTCTCGATTTGGCTGATTTCTTCAAATGAAACCCTGGTGAACGGGGCTTCACCCTGCGCACACTGAATCTTTTCACTAGTGATTCGCACAATTTGACTGTCATCAAGGTAAACTACTTTGGAGCAAGCGTCCTTGACAGTCTTCAACAAGTTGTCCAGGTCGGGCTTTTTAATCCGCCACTGCCGAGGCCGAGGCGTCCTTTTCCTCGCCATAGACTTCGGCATCTCGATACCAAACTGAGCCTTGAAGTGAATGGCTCCTTCAAGTGGCTTACCGTCAACTTGTACCATTGCTTCTGAGGCAGCAAAGCGAATGTGGTCCTTTGCATTCCTCGACTTAGCAGGGTCGTATGTTCTGACAAAGCCGCCACGATTGCTAAACCTAGGTCTACCTTGTGCAACAGGCTCTCCCGAGATAGTAAATGATATCTTTCTTCCCATGAACCCTATACACTTCATCTCATTTATCACATATACGGAAAAGAAGGTGATATAACTAAGTGCTCTATCGGATACCTATGGAAGACGGTAGAGTCCTAAGGGTCAAGTTCAAACCCGGAGTCTCTTCAAAGAAACGATTCGAAGGAGTCGTTCGCATCCTCACCGACTTAATTGAAGACGGTATGCGTGACGAACTTGTCCGACAAAAGGCAGTTCAAATCCTAAACAATGCTGGCGTTAGGGGTCACGATGAGTTGGGAGAGATACGAGCAATAACCAAGTGGGTACAAACCAACATGATTTACAGGAAGGATGGCTACGGAGTAGAATTCTTTCACACAGGTAGGAGACTCATCAGAGATATTGAAGAAGGTAAGTCTGCTGGGGACTGCGACGACTTTGTTATCCTTGGAGGTGCACTACTCGGTGCCATTGGTTACCCTGTTGGAGCCTTGATTGTGGACTCCAACAACGACGGCATCATGAACCATGTCATGCTGGTGACAAGAACCTTCAGCCCAACCAGAGAGTTTGGCGACAGTTGGATTCCCATTGAGTTGATTTATCCTCAGTTTAAAATTGGAGAGTCTGTTCCTATCTCACAAGTTTACCCACTCATGGCTAACGTAGAGACTGCACGCTCACCTATTATGCGTAAAGCTATCAGTGGCATCAAAGGCTTGGCCGGCTTCCACCCACTAGGTAACCTTATGGGTATCAGGAGGAAGTAATATGAGTATATTCAGTGAACTAGGAAACCGCGCAGCTATTGGTAACCTAGGTGCTATACCAAAGTCAGATGCTGCGTACAAAATACTCCAAGCACCACAGTACCAAGAGATGGGTGACGTCAATTGGACAACTGGTGAGACATGGGGAGTACTTATATCTGGAGCCACCCTCGGCCTGGTAACGGTGCTACTCTTTAACCGATACTACAAATGAGGAATTAACATGGCAGCAATGAATGTAGCAACACAAAGACGACTGGGTAAACTACCAAAGACAGAAGATACGCTAAGCTATAGCGGCCATACCTATGGTAATACTCATCGCGGATTTAGAGGTCGCACACCTACAGCAACTTACGAAGGCTTCTACGGATATGGTGGACCAGGCGGAGACGGTAAACTACACTATTACGGAAATGGCGAAGGTCAGTCCGACCTTCCTATGAATGGTTTCTATGGACTCGGAAGCGCAGAACTTGACTTCCAAGCTGCTGAGATGTTGATTCCCGGCAATGATGGCGCATCAACTCACAACCCAACTCACAAAAACACGCCGGGCATGTATGGTGCAATGGATATTGTGACTGGAAGCACCAAAGGTGTACCCAATGCACTAATCGGTCTCGCCGCAGTTTTGCTTTACAGAAAGTTCTACTGAGGTGTTAACTTGAGTGAGACCACTAGCAAATTTTTGGCGGGTCTCTTCGGTGCCATCTTTATCATGGGAATTATCGGGAGGATTGAGTAATGCTCGGCAGAATCATCCCCGGAAGACTACCATCAACCGTCGCTGATATCAAGTTACTTGACCAGCGAATCGCATTCAACAAACGACAACTCACACTACTCTCACAAAGAGTAGCTCAAGGCTTGATGAGTGAACAGGAAGCCGCTTACAGAAGGCTTTACCTTCAAGGCGAAAACGAACAACTTGAACAAACAAAGCGCAGCCGAAGGTACTCTACACCTTCCTACCGAACACCACTTGACGTCTTTGAGAGCACCCGACGCGGCGGTGCAGCAAAGAAGTACACCCCCGACTCGAACAATGACGGTATGCCTGAAGGATACTTTGGTGATGATAACGGTAGACGCGGTGGGTCCATTCCATCGGATTGGAATGCCATGCCGTCAGAAAGTATAACTGTACCTAAACTACCGCATCAACCAGGGATACACATCGGCAAGTGGCCAGCGCACTGGCCCGGAAACCATTCACCAATCATCACAAAAGCATTGATGCAGACACTCGAGGTAAATGGTCGCCAAGTACTCGACCCAAGGCAAGAAGGATTTAAGCTCAACCTAAATCTAGTTGATAGTCAAAGTGGTATGGCTACTGCACTGCAAGTTAAATCCCAAGTCAACCAACTCATGGACATCGCAGCCGTAAATCCCATATTCACCGCTGGAGACAAGAGACTCATATCCAACGTATATTCGATGATTAACAGGCAAATTACCCTTGCCGAACAGATAATCAAAAGAAGAGAATTCACAAAACCCGACCCCACAAAGGAGTTTGAGAAGTCCAGACGCCAAGAAGTGCCAACTTACCCCGGCCTAGATGATACCAAGTCCGGAGACCGAAGCCCACCCAAGGCTATTACTCCACCAAGACCCAGTAAACCAAGTCCTAGTAAACCAAGTCTCCCATCAATGCCAGGTAGACCAAGTCTCCCATCAATGCCAGGTAGACCAAGTCTCCCATCAATGCCGGGTGGAAGTGGACGCCGCACAGGAACTCTAATGGGACTCGGTGCACTACAAGCTCACGACCGTGCATCGTTCTTGGTGCACGAACAAGGCATGACTCCCGCACAACGAGCAAGTTATCTTCAAGCCGAGCGCGAGATGACAATGGCCAGAAAACGAGCAGGTGCAAAGGTTGACTTGACCAAGCAGATTCGTGAGGAACCAGTCACCAGACCCTGGCAACTCCAAGTCACAGTTCCTTCAGCCAGCCTGCAAGCAATATCAACTCTCCTCGAACAAGAATTAGCTCGCGCTAACCTAAGTCAGGAAATGTTTACTCAGCAACTTCATACGCATATTGCGTCAACAATCAACTCACTACCAAGTGGACTTAGACCAAGACAACAGGCAGAAATTATCCTCGAAGCGGTCATGTCAAAGACCACCAATGCAAGCGGTTTGCTTAAGAAAGATGTGAAGGTAGACATAAACAGGGGCGCAACTTCTCCGTTGACTTTTGAAGCATCTGATTCAATCAGTGGAGTAGTCGGCTCTCTATCGGGAACAAGAGCAGCCCTGGGACGACTACTGAGATGATATCATGCTGGGCAGACGAATCAACTCGCACAGACTAGGGTCAGCCACCCCATACCATCCAGTTAACTCACTGATGGTTGCCCGCGCTGAACTTCGTATGGAAGGAAAGCGAATATTCAATCCAATTCTTTCAAACAATCAATGGTTAGTAGAGAGTATAGACTTTCGTAATATGACTATGTACCATCTTAGATGTACTATAGTAGGTCAAGGTACGGGTTACCTCTATGCGTCATTCAAGGGAGACGAAGGACAGGAACTTTTGACTATAGAAAAGGTTACTGCGGGAACCCACGAACTTAAGTTCCGATGCCCCTTTAACGGACTCGCCAACTTCAAAATCGGAGTCAGCAACACAGTACCACAAGGAACGGGAGTCAACTACCTACCTCGTGAAATGAGATACAGACTTCAAACCAACTCGCTACTGTTTAACCAATCAAAGCCCCAGTACGAATCAGGTGGCCTCGGCTTCGGTGGACTCGGTGCCGCACTTTTGGATATCAACCAACCCATCAAAGCAGGGGATTATCGCGACGACAACAACTACAAGCACTGGGATGGCAACCTCAACAACTACACTTGGGACAATGGATATCGCGGACCTAAAGATGACCGTGTCACTACAAATAACATCTCAGCGATTAAAGGCTCTTATCATGGATACTACGCTAACGCCACCAATTTGCACATCGCCCGATTCGATGACAATGACAACTTCATTGGATGGGACGCTCTTGAAAGTTATGTGTCAGGAGTGCCCGCAGGTGTACCACTTTGTGCCACCTTCCAGTTCTTCGTTCTCAACTCAAAGGGAGAAGATAAGGGTAACAAGCTTGTTTGGAAAGGAAAGGAACCATACTGGATTTACGCACAGGACTACCAAATCCCTGCTGGTGATATCCATTTTGTCGAAAAGCAATGGCTTTCAGTGGCAGACAGAATCGTGCCGCTGAAAGAAATGAAGGGTTCGCAAGAGATACTTTACAGCCCTAGATGGGCGAAAAAATCACCAATCGGTATTGGTAACGACCCAGAAAGAATCCGAAGAACTGCACTTTTTGGTGATGTTAACTGGGGTAACTTTTCCTCAAAACTCAGAAATGTCGCAGCAAAGGTTGAGTGGTACGATGAAGTCACTAACACTTGGTCTAGCCCACAAGTCGCACCCAATTCGATTCCACTGACAAATGAAATGGGTCTGACCAAAATTATCTTCCGTTTCCCTCGGCAACTCGACGAAGTTACTGACAAAGATATTCTCACCGAACTTACTACACTTGGTGTAGACTACTCTTATGCAGCGACCAAAAAGAATTACCCCTATAAGCTGAACGTGGGCACAGGGGAGATAAAGAAAGCATACACCGTTTTGGGCCGACCTAACCCAAACAAGGACTCACTTACTTACGAGGAAAATGGGGACACCTATGTGGTACCAAAGGTCGCTACCTCGTTTGGCCTTTACTTCAAGTACGGCAAGCACCCGAAGGCCGGAAGGTTAACTCCTCGAATAGTTAACGATGAATTGTATCAGCACGACGGTGCCCCAAAGGACGGACACGTATACGCACTGGGCGTGAACGAACTCCCTGTAGCCGATGCAGAAAAGTTCGCTCGACTTAACACTCCCGAAATCATATCTGCATTCTACCCAGCAGGTGGATTCACCACTGGAGGTATCGTGGCGGGTATCGGTAGAGGTTTCACACTCGGCGGAAGATACGCACTCTCAACTAAAGCCAATGAACCACTTTGGGGCAGAGATGAAGGAGTGAACAAAGAAAGCTATCCAACAGGAGAAAAGATAGGCACCAAGGCAATGAGTCGCATCTACATGACTGGACTCATCCAAAGCACCGACTTAGTAGACGACCGAATGGCTGTTACTGAAGAAAAGCTGCAAGCTCTTTGGAAGGCAAAGTTCGATGAACCTCTTACTGACCGCTTCTTTGAAGGCAATGACCTTCCTGACCAAGACCCAAACAACAAGATGAACTACCTCATTCGTGACCCCGAAACAGGATTGAAAATCTCTGCACCCTATCAAATATTCTACTTCAAACTAGGAGAAGAATATGAAGGGCCTTACTATGAGTATGAGTCTGTTAAGGAGATTGAGAAAGTCAAAGTTGATGGAGTAGATAGAGAAGCAGAAGTAATTTCGTTGAAAATCACAAAGAATCCCGATAAAGATTTCTCTATGGTACAGAATCAGTTCATTTACTTATGTGCTCGAACACCACTGGGGTACACTCGCTCACAAAAATTTGACATCATCAAACTAGTCGAGGAGCAAAGAACTCTCATTGAATCAGGGCTGACCTCAAGTGAAGCGCTGGCACTGGACGAAGCAGAATATCCAACCGTGGACACAACAGCAACAACTGACGCCGAAATGCGCGAACGAAATGCACTAATCGACCTCACAGGTGAAGAGCCACCAAAGGTAGACGACGGACCTAAGTACGGCAGTCAGAAAGTAAAATGGCCTTGGGAGATGCTCAAGAAAAACCCCAACTACTACAACATGGAAGTCATTTCTGGCTTCAATGGATTCACCAATGACCGAGACTTCTATGTTGAGGACGTCACCCAAAAGTGGGGTCAAATCAGCGGACTCGGTAGCAAACCCAGAGACTACAACACAGACTACACCGACATCATGCCCGCAAGTAACCCACCAGCAACACAAGACCCCTACCTTAACTTGGGGGCCGTTTCATTTATCGAAGAGTTCGATGCACCAATTCGTCGGGCAGGCAACATTGTAGCAGGCACTGTAGAGACCATGATTACTGCCGTCAAGGACGGACCGATTGCAGCATCAGATGTTTTCGGCAACTCTGAGTATCCATCAGGAATTCCCCTGCGCAACTCAGACGGTGAGAGATACGGAGACAGCATACCATTGAACGCAGCTAAAATGGGCGGGGGTATTACCGCAGGGGCTATCAGTTATAGCACAAAGAAGACCGTCGGAGGCATTGTAGACATGTTCGACACAGGCTTTAGCGGAGTCAGATATAACCCAAGCAACACCACAGCACTTGGTAGTGTCGGAGACAAAATGGGCGACTACGGCGAAGCTGCAGGCAACTTTGTGCGACGAACAGGTGGAGCACTCATGCCAGAGAAAATCAAGGAAGG
>Ga0070747_1001854_pt1 | contig 10208 bp, 6 predicted proteins | sample VirMetDEL_Mar_31_FD_77321 | JGI IMG/M metagenome (GOLD analysis project Ga0070747, IMG submission 77321) | Aqueous microbial communities from the Delaware River and Bay under freshwater to marine salinity gradient to study organic matter... | ecosystem: Environmental > Aquatic > Marine > Coastal ...
ACACTATCATACAAGAAGAAGTATAATAAGAGTGGTGGGTTTAAGATGACTAAAAAAGACAGCAGCTTTAAGAAACCTAAGAACCAGTCTGGATATGATGTATCTAAGAAGATTATAGACGTATGGTACGAAGGGGCTTTAGTACTTGGGACTAATAAGTTATTTAATTACAAGCTATGTGAGAATATGATAAGACCAAAAGGGTTCTTAAATATTACCTCACCTAACTACCTAGTATATGCACCAGAGTTGTATCAAAATAGGACTAAGAGTCTGGTTGAGAGGATTATACCCTATGTTGACCAGATGCAGCAGATACACATAAAACTACAGCAGGTAATTGCTAAAGCAAGACCTAATGGTATCTATATAGATGTTGCAGGTCTTAATGAGATTAATATGGGTGAAGGTAATGTACTTACACCTCTAGAGGCTATTAAGATTTATGATGAGACAGGTAATATTCTAGGAACCTCCCTTACACACGAAGGGGAATTTAACTATGGAAGGGAGCCTATTAAGGAACTTAAGAATGGTGTTATTGATGGGCTAGATAGGTTGATAGGAGCATACAACCATTACTTAAACTTATTAAGGGATGCTATAGGAATACCACAAGGTGCTGATGCTAGTACACCACACCCAGACATGGCTGTAGGGGTACAACAACAACTAGCTGTTAACTCAAATACAGCTACTAGACACATACTAGATGGTGGATTAGATATAACAAAGAGATTAGGTAAAGGTCTAGCACTGAGGATAAAAGATATATTCTTGTACTCTGATTTAAAGAGTACTTATATAAATGCTATAGGTAAGATTAATGTAAAGACACTTGAAGCATTAAAGAAGTACCATCTACATGACTTAGGTATTAATATTAAGTTAAAGCCTGATGTAGAAGAGAAGCAGTACCTAGAGTCTAATATAATAAGAGCTTTAGATAAGGAGTTAATAACCTTGGACGATGCTATAGATATTAGAAATATTGATAACATCAAGTTAGCTAATGAGGTGTTAAAGGTTCGTAGAGTTAAGAGGGAGAAGAAGAAGATACAGCATGAGAAGGATATGGAGGCTCAAAGAGCTGAAGGTCAAGCAATGGTTGCTGAGAGGGCTTCACAGGCTAAGACACAGGAGATGCAGTTTAAGACTCAGTCTGAGTTGGCTGTAGTACAGGCTAAGTCTCAAGCTAAGATGCAGGAACTTGAAAAGGAGGGTGAGGTTAAGTCCTTACTAATGGAGAAGGAATTTAACTACCAGATGATGCTACAAGGGCAACAGAAGGACTTAGAGGATAAGAAGACTAAGTACCTAGAGGACAGGAAGGATAAGAGACAGGACAGGGGTAATACTCAAGATTCTGAGAAGATACAGCAGAGACAGTTCAACCAACCAGCTAAAAACTTTGAATCGTCAGAGGATAATATATCAGGTAGTATAGAGCTATCAGAGATGTCTCCAAGTTAAAAATAGCTATAAGTAATTTTTATATATATTTGCAGTACTAATAAATAAAATCTATTATAATGAAACCACTAAGCATGAAAAGCTTTGGTTCTTCTACGGAGGAGGCAAAGGATAGTTTAGATTTAAGTTCTTTGGAGACAAACCCAAATTACAAACCAGAGGTTACTGAGACTACTGAGACTGTTGAGAAGACAGAGGTAGTAGAGAAGGTAGAAGCCCCTGTAGAAAAAACAGAATTAGAAACAACAGAAGCCCCTAAAGAGGTAGAAGTTGTAGAAGATAAAAGTTCTTTGAAACCTAATGAGCCTATTACAACGGATGTAGTTCCAGAAGTGACTGAGCAGATGATTCTTAAAAGCCTAAGCGAGAAGCTGGGCAAGGAGGTAACTTCTTTTGATGACTTGACACAGAAACAAGTAGAGTTATCACCAGACATAAAGGCTATTAATGACTGGAAAGAAAAAACAGGAAGACCTGTTGAAGACTTCTTTAAGTACCAAAAAGACTATTCAGAAGTAAGTGACTTGGATATTGCAAGAGAGGCTCTGCAAATAAAATACCCTACATTTACTAAAGAAGAGATAGAATTAGAGATGGATTCGTATAAGCCATCAGAGGATGACTTTGATACGGATGCAGCTAAGAAAGCCCTATCTCTAAAGAAATTTGCTATAGAGGGAAGGAAGGTACTTGAGGACTTAAAGGTGGAATTTGAAACACCTTCAACTAGTAACCTTGCTCCAGAAATTAAACAGAAATTAGAATTTGCTGACAACATCCAAAAACAGATTGATTCCAATAAGGGACAACAGAAAGAGTATTCAGATAGTATCTTGAAGACCTCGTTGTCTACGGAGAGTATGAAGTTAAATTTAAGTGACGATTTAAGTATAGACTTTAAGATATCAGAGGATGATAGAAAGGCTATCCCATCACTTATAAACGAGATGCCACATTGGAAGAACGAAGATGGAGGATGGAATCACAAGGCAGTTGTAGATGATGCAATCAAGATTAAACATTTTGATAAGATTGTACAACTAGCTTATGAGCAAGGGCTAAATTCAGGTACCGATGACGTAATAAAAACTGCTAAGAACTCTACTTTAGGAGACCCTAAGGGAGTAGAACAAGGTAGTGGCAAGAAGAAGCCTATTATTGAAGGTATTGATAAATTATTAGGGAGACAGAGTATGAAGACAAGATTTGGAAAAAATAATTAAAATAACTAAAAATAACTTATAATGAGTTTAAACGCAACACCAACTTATAGTGTGTTACCTTCTTCAAAGAAAGTACCACTTAAGACAAATTACATCTCAGTATTTGACTATTCAAGTCAATTTGATGCAGAGACGCACGAGAAGATAGCTAAAATCTATGGTTCTCAATCAGTTTCAGGTATGCTTTATATGTTAGGAGCTGAATCAGCTATGGCATCTGACAAGTACATTTGGACAGAAGAAGGAAGATTACATACTGTTTATACAGACGTAGCAAGAACAACTAATGTGTTCACAAAAGCTAATCACGTATTTAGAGTAGGAGAGACAGTTCACTTATCAAGTGGAACAGTAAAAAGAAGAGGGGTAATTTCAGCAGCAGATGCTAATACCTTTACAGTAGAGGCTTATAAATCAGCTGGATTCACTGCTTTAGCAGCTACAGGAGTTGTAGCATTTGTTGATGGTTCTGAATTTAAGAAAGGAACTTCAGGAATGAATGGTAGCTTATCAACAGATTTCACAATCTTAGATAACAAACCAATTATCTTAAAGGATAAATTTGAAGTAAACGGTTCAGACGTTGCTCAAATCTCTTGGGTACAGACAGATGAAGGTGGATACTTATGGTTCTTACAAGACCAGATTGATACAAGACGTAGATGGGAAGACCGTTTAGAGTTAGCTCTTGTTAATGGTGAGAAAGCAGACCAAGGTTCTGATGCTGAAGCTAATGGTACTACAGGTACTGAAGGTTTATTTGAAGCAATTCGTGAGAGAGGTAATACTTTCCAAGGGATTCCAGATGAATTAACTGACTGGGATGATATCTTAAAGCGTTTTGATGCTCAAGGTAAGATTGCAGATTATATGTTCTACTGTGATAGAGATGCATCTTTAGGTGTAGATAACTTACTTGGAACTTTAAATGCTGGTTATGATGGTGGTATTTCTTACGGTATCTTTGATAACGATAAAGACATGGCAGTAAACCTTGGATTTAAAGGATTCACAAGAGGTACTTATAACTTCTTCAAATCAGATTGGAAATTGTTAAATGACCCAACTCTTTTAGGAGCAGTTGCAACGACAGCTAAGGTTCGTGGAGCTTTAATCCCAGTGGGAACTAAAGAAGTTTACGAAGGAGAATATAATGGTAGTGGAGCAGGTGATAAAATCACAACTCCTTTCTTACAGTGTATGTACAGAGCTTCTAAAGCTGACAACCGTAAGTATAAGACTTGGTTAACAGGTAATATCTTTGGAGTTCATACAGATGACGATGATGTTATGAGAGAGAACCATTTATCAGAAAGAATGTTGAACACCGTAGGTGCAAACAACTTCATGATTTTTGAAGGAACAGCTTAATCAGCTATAAGATTATAGAGCTATAGGGGGAGCAAGTCAAGCTCCCCTCTTGGCTTACTTTAAATTTATTATTAATTCTAATTATTATTAAAATGGCAAAACTAAGGAGCAAGACTTATAGACTTGCAGACAATAAATCTGGTGAATCCTGTATGATTAAGACAGGAAAGAAGGGTAGCTTAACAGTCTTTGATGAAGGGGCTGAATCTAGAAGAGCTATCAGACACTGCCCAAATCAAAAAACTATTTTTATGGATGAGCAAGACAAATTTGGTCTTGTTGAACCTATTATATTCCAGTATGGTTACCTAGAGGTAGCATCTAATCAGCCTATAACACAGAGGTTCTTAGATGCACATCCATCTAATGTAGCTAATGGTGGAGGATGGTTTGAGGAAGTAAATGAGGAGCAGGAGTCTAAAGAGAGTATACTTGATGATGAACTAAGGGTTGATATCAAATATGCTGTTAGACAGATGGCTAAGAAGAAGGATGGTATCCATGAGCTATCAGCAGTAGTTGCTGTACTATTAGATGATGTTCAAGAAGCATCTAACATGGGACTAGAATCACTTAAAAGGATTATATACAATGAGATTGATGCAGATTGCTCTTACTTTACAGATGATAAGGGTAATGTTAATATCTTTGATGATGACTCAATAAAAAGAAAGTACCTGATACTTAGGGCTATAAAGGAGGGGATTATTAGAAAGTCACCTAACAATAGGTCTATGTTATGGACTAAGGATAAGAAGGTAATTGCTACAGCTCCTAGGAGTATAGAGCTTGTAGAGTACTTCTCAGATTATCTAACTACTGAGGAAGGTATGCTAGTACTTGAAGAGATAACAAGAAGAAGCTAGACAATAAACATTATATAAGATAAGCCCTACCCTCACAAGGTGGGGTTTTCTATTTCAGCATCACACTATAATTTAGTATATTTGCATTACATAAAATATCATTAACTATGTTAGATACAATATATAAAACCCTATTAACAATAATTAATAAGGAGAATAACGGTTATATAAGTCCTACAGAATATAATCTTCTGGCTGCTAATGTCCAGAATGAGATATATAGAGAGTACTTTGAAGATAATAATCGTGATAAGAACCGAGAGAATAAGGGTTTAACAAACAAGGGGTACGCAAACTTAGACTTCAACTCAAGACAGAGACTACAACAGTTTGCTGAGATAGCTACAGTGGTTAGGACAGAGGATAGGTTTAATTTACCTTCAGACCTGTACTACATAGAAGAGGATGGTATAGCTACTAGTGATAGTGAATGTGTTATAGAGGAGGTTGAGAGAAGACAGATAGGATACCTTAACAAGTCTATAGCTAAACCAACTAGCTTATACCCTGTGTATGAGAAATATAACAGCTACATAGTGGTATCTCCATTATCAATAAAGAATATAAAGTTAAGATATTTAAGAGCACCTAAGGAGCCTAAGTGGACATATGTTATGATTAACAACCAACCATTACATAATCCAGCAGATGTAAGCTTCCAAGACTTTGAGCTACATGAGTCCGAGTTTACTAATATAGTATTAAAGATGCTATCATACTTTGGTATTAATTTACGTGAAGCAGAGGTTGTACAGATTGCTGAAGAATTAAAAAATAAGATGAACTTAAAAGACAATAGCTAATGGCATCAATAGACTACTACGAAAACTCCTCAAAATGGGGTAACTACCAATACTTGACCTTAGAGGAGGTTATTAACAACTATGCTATGTCTAGGGACTCTGATGACTTTACGTCTAATACACAGAGGCATAAGATACTCTATCAGGCGATGAGAGGCTTAAGGGAGTTATACTTTGATACACTACAGGAGGTGAAGGCAATACAGTTAGAGCTGTCACCAGCATTATCTGTAGTACTACCACCAGATTATATAAACTATGTAAGGATATCATGGGTAGATGAGTTTGGACAGCTACACCCAATGGCTAATGACCCTAGGATGTCTATAGCTCAGCAGTATCTACAAGACCATGAGTATAACCTACTATTTGACAGTGATGGGTGCGTACTTAAAGGAAGCCCTGATGGGGGTGCTAGTAGCAGTGCTACAGACTCTACTGATGGTGTTAGTAATAGCTACTCCTTCTGTAGGGATGGTTTTGCACCTAATGCAGATATGAGTAAGTACTTTCCAAATGGTAAGTATAGATTAGATAAGAATGCAGGTGTCATACAGTTTGGCTCAGGGATTGAAGGAAAATCTATTGTACTTGAGTATATATCAGATGGGTTATTTACAGGATGTGAGGGTAGTCCAGAAGAAGAGATAAGGATAAATAAATTTGCTGAGTCAACTATACTAGACTTCATATACTATCAGCTAATAAAGAATAGGAGACAGGTACCCTACAATGAGAAGATGAGGGCTAGAAAGGAGTACTATAACTCTCGCAGGATAACAAAGGCAAGGATTAATACCTTAAGGAAGTCAGAGATTATTCAGGCTTTCAAGGGTAGTTCTAAGTGGATAAAATAAAATTAAAAAACTAAATTAAATATGAGACCATTAAACAACAACCTTGTTTGCAAGGATTTAACAGATGACTCTAGTGAGAGTACCTCTGGATTTATAATTAGAAAGGCAGAGAGATTTAAGACCCTAGAGGTTATAAACTCCTCTGAGCCAGATATTTTGGTGGGGGATAAGGTTAGGGTATCTATAAATTCAGGAGAGGATGATGGTGAAAATGTTATAATCAGAAGAGCAGACGTAATTTATATACTATGAGAATAAAGAATACTTTTCTAGGTGCTAAGATGGATAAGGACACTGATGAAAGACTACTTAAAAATAGTGAGTATAGACATGCAGAGAATATTAGGATATCTAGTAGTGAAGCTGAGGATACTGGGGCAGTAGAAAATTCATTTGGGACAGAATGTGCTTATAACCTAACTGGGGTAACTAACGCTTACTGTATAGGCTCTGTAGTAGATGAATCTAATGGTTTGATATATGAGTTAGTAACCTCAGATGAGTATGACTTTATAATTGAGTTTTCTTCAGATACTGGTGAAGTAATAGTACTACAAGACACTAAAGGTAGGATACTAAATTTTGATAAAGAATTTTTAATTACAGGTATAAATATAATTAACTCGGAGGATATTAATTTAAAGCAGTTATCATGGAGTGGTGATTTAAACCCACCTAGGAAGATATATATAGAGTCTAGTAAAGCCTTTAGTATAGATGGATTTGATGTAGAGGATATATCTGTTATTAAGAGACCTCCAGTTACTGAACCTTCTGTATTACCTATATATGATGGCACTATAAAAGAAAATAATTTAGATTCAGCCTATTATACCTTCTCTTTTAGGTATATATATGAAGGTAATGAGTATAGCTCTAACTCCTTCTATTCACCTATAATTTACTCCTCTAATTCTAAGAATAGTTACTCCTCTATTAACGCTATAGATGTAACAGTTAATACAGGGGATAGTAGGGTAAAGGGGATAGAGATTCTTTATAAGGACTTAAATAGCTCCTCAGTCTATGTAATTAAGACTATTAATAAAGAAAAGGATAGTATAGCCGATAGTTCTGACTATACCTATAGATTTAAGAATGATAAGATATATACAGTACTGTCTACAGAACAATCTAGCCTTATCTATAATAATGTTCCACTAAGAGCTAAGACTCAAGATTTTATAGGTAATAGATTGTTTTATTTTAATTATGAAGAGAACTATGATTTAGTAGACTCTGAGGGGGCTGAGTTATCTGTAGATTATACCATAGATAAATACTACCCAACATTTTCAGTGCCTGTATCATACACCTATACCTATAGTGATTTATTTTTATTTTCTACAGCTAGGACTATTAATATAGATTTTACTGGTGCAGTCTTTACTAAAGACCAAGCCTTAAGCTTTAATTTATTCTTTGGAGATAAATATATTGTAAACTATGAGTATCATCTATATGAATACTTTTTAACAAAGAATTATAGTACAATACAGGAGGTGTTAGATGATGGTCTATATGAGTGGTTAGAGGAGGCATTTGCATCAGATAATACAGGGGTTAACATAAGTATAACTGGGGATATATTATCCTTAAACCTTACCTTAGGTTTCTTTGCAACTGTAGATACTCCCCACACTATAAGTACATATGATTGGTTAAATTTAACTTATAAATCAGAGAGAGAACAAAGTTTTGGTATAGTATATTATGATGATTATAATAGAAGCTCTCCAGTGTTAGTTACAGATGATAACTCTGTAATATTTGAGACAATAAAGAATAATAGGATAGGTCAAGAGGTAGGTAGGGTAAAGATTAATATTAATCATAAACCACCTGTATGGGCTACAAAGTATAAGATAGTTAGATTTAAGAGTAATTATAATTATGAGATAGGGGTAGACTCAGATTTATTTAAGTTAACAGATGTAAATGGTGTAGTCACATACTATATGGGGATAGATGATGAAGAGGTAGATAAATTTAAGGTAGACAGCATTATAGATTATAGGGGTCAAGCTTCAGGTTATGTAGCAGAAACAGATTTAAAGTTTAAGATTGTTGAAGTGTCAGAGACTGTAGTACTTATACCAGACCTAACTGGAGCAAATATACCTAACACAATGCTAAAGTTATTCTTATATAGTGGAGATTTAACAGGTCTTAATGCAGTAGCTACTGGATGGGATGCACCTAATGATGTTAGCTCCTTATATACAGACTCTTACTACTATGTAACAGGAGAGAAAAGTAAGGGCTTAGATATATACTATGAGGTACCACAGACATTTTTAATAGGTGGGGGTATACACCTTGGTAATATACAAGACCAAGTGTTAGATACAACACCTGCTATAGTTGAATTAGAAGATGGGGACTCATATCTACAAAACTTTAATTTAGAGTCTTACAAGATAAGGAATAAATTTAATGCCGATAAGTTTGATAATGTAGAGAATATAAGACCTAATACTACCTCAGAGCTTTATAAGAAGTCTGAGAAGGCTGCATCTATAACCTATTCCGATGTATTCAATGAATTTGTATCTTATAATGGATTAAGTACCTTTAATTTATCTAAGATTAACTACAGGGACTTAGATTTAAAGTATGGTACTATACAGGTTGGTGAAGGTAGGTATGGAGATATATTTATAGCCCAAGAGCATAGGCTATCAAAGGTATTGTTTGATAGGGATTTATTAACTAATGCAGATGGCACAGGCTCCTTAACAGCTACAAATAAGATACTAGGTAACCAAATTTATATACCTATAGATAATGGTATATCCATACATCCTGAAAGTTTTAAGAGGTATGATAATACTATGTTGTTTACAGATGCCTTTAGAGGGGAAGTAATAATGGTTAAGGGAGATTCAATAGGTAAGATATCTAGATTAGGTATGGATTCCTACTTCAAAGATAAACTTAAAGAAAATATTAACTCTAAGATAATAGGGGGATATAACCCAGATACTGACGAATATATACTAACAATGGGAGGGGAAACAGTAGGGTTTAATATCTTAACCTCTAGCTGGACTTCTTTTTATTCTTATATACCAGAAAACATGCTACATCTAAAAGGAGATTTTTATTCTATAAAGGAGGGTAGTATACATCTACACTCTGGTAGTGCAGGTAATTATAATACCTTCTATGGTGTTAATTATCCATCAAGGTTGTCCTTTGTTGTAAATGATGAGCCTTCTACAATTAAAGAAATAAAGTCATTAAGTTTAGAAGGTAATACTCCTTGGGATGTGGAGCTAACATCCTATATTAGTAATATGGATGACTATACTAGGAGTACTATAGAGATTTCAGAGTTTTATAAGAAGGAAGGACTATGGTATGCTTATACTAGACGTAATGAGTGTGAGGAACAGTTAGACTCTAAATCAGCTTATGGTATAGGAGAGGTTATAGGGGTAGCTGCTGATAGTGTACTTGTAAAAGGAGGTAGCTCCTTACTAACCACTGATGATAGGATACTTAAGGATGACTTATCTACTGTAGGTGAGGTAGTTACAAGTAGTACCGTTGATGGCTTTACTACTATAGAACTAACATCTCTTGGTACAATAGCTAATGGAGACTTTATAC
>Ga0070747_1001857_pt1 | contig 10201 bp, 13 predicted proteins | sample VirMetDEL_Mar_31_FD_77321 | JGI IMG/M metagenome (GOLD analysis project Ga0070747, IMG submission 77321) | Aqueous microbial communities from the Delaware River and Bay under freshwater to marine salinity gradient to study organic matter... | ecosystem: Environmental > Aquatic > Marine > Coastal...
AATTTGATAGCTATCTCTAGTAAACTGTTTGAAATCATCTGTTTTAGTATCTAATTACGCCCTCAATAAGCGATAATGAGTGCATATAGTTACAACGTGCCTGTATTATGTGCTTAATGTGTGCATTATAACCTGGTTTTAACAGTCGCTTAAGCCAGGTTAACTCTTAAAAATGCTAGTTCTTGGAGTCTTAAACTGGCATGGCCATAACGCCCAATAATACGGGTTTACATCCAAACCCTGTATTTGTCACTCCAGGCTTGCTTCCAATATCATCATCATGGCTATAACCGTAATCAGTTACCAGGATAAAATTATTGTGTTTTGTGCTGGCCTTAGAAGGCTTCCAACTAGTTTTAGGTGCAGTATCTCTATACCATAAAAGACCGTTGGATCCTTTCTTATAGACTTTAGTAGGGCAAGAAAACCTGTTGATATACAGTCTCCCCTCTATCATTTGTTTAAGGTTCGTCATAGCTTGGCCCCTCTGAAAAATGCAATTGTTAGAACTAAAATAACTACCCAAAATAGAATAAAATTAACCATTTTTTAGTTCCTCTTGTTCTTGCTGTCTTAACATCTCAACATGTAATTGGTTACTGGCTGTCTCTAATCTCTTTTGATATGAGTTCCATAACATTTTACCCGATTGATTTATAATAGCTTCAGCATGATCTAGTTTAAATTTAAACTCCATACCTAACTTAACAGTGTCATCAGCATCTCTATTTACTTCTCCAAACTGGCCAAAAAGACTCTCTTTATCTTTAACTTCCGCATCTAGGTAAGGGTAAAATTGCTCCCAAAAGAATTTAAGTACATCAAATGCCGACTTAGTTTCATCTTCTAGTATGTCACTCATAGCATCGTGGTTCGTGTGTACCAGGAAGTTAAAATGTGTATAGTCGATTCCGTTTTGTACGTCATCGCCCTTTAGTATTAGTTTCTCTTTTTGTACTTTCTCAAAGTCCAATTTTGCTTGTTCTACTAGTTCTTCATTTTCCATTATTCCGTTATCCTATATTTAAAGTTAAGTGCTACATGGAAGTGACGATTCATCCCTTTACCATGTTCTACTACTAATCTCGGCTTATTATCTGATCTAGATATTGAAGCTATGTCTTCATACTTCTTATTGAAAAGGGCTTTAAACTCTTCCCGGTGTTCGGGTTCCATGTGCCTGGATCTTAAGTCTGCGCCTCTTTTTGTTCGGTGGGCATCGGATTCTCTTCCCAAAGAAATATCCTCTTCCTCTGTAGAAATAAGATCCGTTACTACCATTGTGTAACCTCTATCATTATGCCAGGCTGCCATGTCTATCAAAATTAGATAGAGAAATATATGTACCATTTCTAACTCCTCTTCATCATTTTCATCTTTAAATTCAATATTATTTAATACGTCTATCGTTTTCATTTTATTACATACCTTGTTTTAGATCTTTAATCTTCTGTTCAAGATTACGGTTAATATCTGCATCAACTTTACTTCCGCCGATACAATAAACTAAACATGCTTCTTTCTGGCCTAGTCTACTAACTCTTCTTACTGCCTGGTCGTTATCCCCGGCTACATGTGACATATCATTTAAAACCATTATATTAGTGGCGGTCATAGTATGTCCAGTAGAGGCGGCCCCGATAGTACAAAATAGAATAGAAGTTTCCCCTGCCTGGAAGCGAGCGACAATACCTTCCCTATTTTTAATAGGTGTATCACCTACAATCACTTCACTATCTTCAAATTTAGCTGATAATTGAGTAGCTACTTCAGGATGGCCTGTAAAAACTACAATCTGCTTAGGTGTTTCCTTTCCATTATCGTCTACTTTCTTGTGCATATCCTTAAGGTCCAATAAGAACTTAGAAGTAAATGGAACTTTTGCAAGTGCCGACTTCCTTTTAGCTGTAGAATCTTTACCACTTTTAAATGCTTCTAATAGATCCTCGTCATATTGATCCGAAGTATTAGCTTCAATATGGAAGTAAGTAGGATCATCTAGCCCTAATACATCCTTAGCAAGTCTTCTAGTCATACAAGGGCGTACATAAGATAGAAGTTCTTGTCTTCTATCCTTACGAAGACCATAGAAAGTAGTAACTCTCCTGGATCCTTTCTTCCCTTTAATAACGAATGATTTCTCGTAACAAAAATGTATAGAGAAGGACCACTCTGTAGGAAACTTATCTAAAAAGTCTGTTCCAATATGCCAGTGAATAAGTCTTAATAATGAATACCACTCAGGGATCCTATTCTTTATAGGAGTTCCTGACATAAGAACAATTCTTTCCATCTCATGTTCTGCAATGGCCTCAAAACTATTGATAGTTCTCTTGGCCTTCATATTCTTTAAGTAATGGGCTTCATCAAAACCTATTATCTTGGCTTCATGGGCCTTCATTAGATCTAGTAGATCTTTGGCCTTAGAGTAACTTGTCACGACAAATAGTTTCTTATCTTCGGGATCCTTACAGACCTTAGAGATTTCATTATTCCAAACATATTTTAAATATGCCGGGCAAACGATAACTGCTTTTTCGTTTAGAATGAGAACATTAGCGATAAATTCAAACGTCTTCCCCAGGCCCATATCATCTGCCAGGATATGATACCTATTTTTAAGTAGGTTCCTTATCGCTTCGGGTTGCCATTTCTTTGGGGTATAATTTGAAACATCGCTAAGTTTTCTCATGGTTATTAAACGTCTACACTAGCTTGTTTTTTGAAATCTTGAAATTGGTGCATAGCTATCTCTTTAAAAGAGTCTAGAATGTCTGTAGTACCAGCTTCAAACATGTCAATTCCTTCCATAAACTCCGAACTATTCTTAAGAGCTGCCTTATCTTCAGGAGTTTTACCATCTCTTAGTCCTAGTTCAGTGGCCATAGCTAAGAACATTGTTTTATGCGGTTGAAGATTTCTATCGTAAACTACATTAGCTGGCTTCTTAACAGCTTTCTTAGCAACTTTTTTAGCTACCTTTTTAGATACTTTCTTTTTAGGCTTTTCTTCAACAATCTTATCTAAAACTTTATGGTCAATTTCTACGGTTTCTATCGGTAACTCTATTTGAGAAACATCTAGAATGTCTGCATTAAGGTTTTTATCAACAAGTTCCTTAAGACTATTCATACAAGATTGAAGACAATCTCCTTCTGATAGTTCCGCTGTAACATCTGCTCTAAAACTGCCAAAATTTCCATCTGACAGTGTTCTTCCAAAACTTATACTTGAATATTTCATTATATTTCGTCCTCTTCGTTTACTTCTTTTTGTATAGAAGTTAGTTCATAACCTGATGGTGATAGGGTGATAGGTTTATCTCTGCACTCCCAATTATCTGCCATAAAGTCCAGGATAACTTGCATCCCTTTAGTGTATTTTGATCTTCCTAGTCTATAGTAACCTTCATCTGCCCAAACTAATTTAGCAAGGTCCAGCTTCTTACTAGCGATTATCCAGTACCAAGCATCTAGAGGTTTCCCCATTACTATTTCATAAATGTCTTTATAAAATGCAAACGAAACATCATAGCTATAACTCTTAATAATCTTTCTTAATACGTCTTCATCTTCAAGGTCACTTTCTGCTGTGGATTTAAGATCTCCTCCTATTGAAAGGTTGGAAAGATCTGCACCTTTGTTTAAAAGGGACATACCTTTTAAAGCTTCAGGATATTCGTCCATGTCTACATTTTCGTGAAGTTGATCGAATCTACACTTAGTCTTAATACCATTCATCATAGAGAAGAATGATATTTCAGTTTCAAAAGGTATCTTTAACATATTCATAGAAGGTACAGAATTTTCAACGCCTTTAATAAGTGTTGATCCGTATTCATTCATAGTCGTAGTTAAAATTCTTTTACCTTCATTCTCTTCCTGGAAGGCCGCCCAAGCTTTACCAGCTTTTCTTCCTTCATAAACAACATAGTTATTTAGAAGATGTGGCTCTAAAAAGTGAGTATGGAAAAAATGTCCTACGGTAAATGCGTCTAAAGTTTGTGGAGAGTAAGCTGCCTTTTCTCCCTTTACAGTTTCTTTATGGAACTTGTAAGGGTTCTTTGCTGCTGTCTTCACTTGTGACGAGCTAAAACTGTGGTCATCTAGAGCTAGTTGTAAGTGGTAGTCCTCGTCAGACATACCACGAACTACTCTATTCTTAAACAAGGTCATCTGCTTCTTCTTCAGAAACGGCTTCTTGCTCTTCTACTTTGTCTTGAACTTCTTTAACTGAAGCAACATCTACTTCTGGTTCATCAGCTAAAGCACATTCGATGATAGTAGTTTGATGACGATCTTCTTCATCCTGGCCACCGTATTCTATTTCTAGAACATCACCTTTTCTATACTCTTGCATCTGATAATTAAAAAGACCTGTTGCTTGAATCCCTATTCTATCGCCTGTTTCCATGCAATCAAAAATAAATGATTTTGCTGTGAATTTCTTTCCAGTGGCCTTAGCTACCATTCCTTCTTTTTCTTCGTACTTTACGAATTTAAGAGGGTAAGGATGAATTAACTTCCCTTTAACTGCATTTTTCATGTAAAGAAATTTGGTTTGACCTACTCTTTTTCTCTCGTAATTTAATCCACTCATAATCTTTCCTTTGCGCCTAGTTCGTTAGTACGCTGTTGTTATTAGACTTGATCCAAGTCTCTATTACTTTTTACTTTAATGTCGTTTCTGAATTTTAACTCTGTTTGGAAGTCCGCATAGATAGGGACATCTGTGTATTCATCGACCCAATCAACACATTTCATATAACAGGAAGAGGCCGAGTCTATGTTTATCTTGTCGACTTTCTTCTCAACCGCTCGCATACAATTTTTTATATGTCCGGTCGTCATTTCTTTAGGTAGAAGCTTTAAGCCGTGTTTTGTTGTCCAAAAATTCATTTTGTTCTCCCCTCAGTTCGTTGGTAGGATTGTTACTATACTTCACTCAGTTCGTTGGTGAAATACTGCTTAAAAATTTCATACTCTTTTTTTCCTCTTGGATCTATGTACTTTCCTTTTACAGAAGTGTCTACACCATGTGAAAAATATTCCTGTTTTATCTCCTCAAATTTACCTTCGTAATTAGGAGACCAAACATCAATGTCGAGTCCAATAGTTTTATCAGTGTTCATCACAATTTGAAAAGCTTTTTGCATACACTCTGCCAAAATTCTTGATGAATCGTAATCATTACAGTCATGTTCAACGTATAAAGCATCATGTAATGTGAATATTATTTGTAGTCCTTTATCTTGAGCAAGTCTAACGGCTTCTCTCATAATAACAGCCCCACAAGTTTGCACAGGCCAATTACCTATAGATAGCGGATTAGGATTATCTTTAAAAAGGATCCAGCCATCCCAAGCAATTTGATAAGTTGATTGGCCATCATAAACGAAATCTTCCCTATAATATTTAAAGTCCTCAAAGGTCCTATTAAACATTTTAGACTGTTTCGCCGCTTGATTTTTAGTCCACTTAGAACCAGTATCAGCACTTAATTTCTTAGCAAGTGATTCATCTCCCATCATATATTGTAAGGCAAGGACCGTTGATTTAAACGCCCCTCTTACTTTTGGGTGAGTATCTTTATCACCTTCAGGCGGTATAGCGTCACAAGCCTTAGCGAACCATACATAAGGATCCCCTGAATCGTAGGCCTCTATCATCTTTTTATCATTAGCAAGCATGGCCCCTAATAAAAACTCTTCCGACTTGTAATCAATAGAAGTAATTGCCCTACCGTCTGCTGGCTTGCAAAGACTCCGCATCCAGGCACTTTTTAAAAATAAAAATCCTTTTGCGGACGGTTGCGACCTGGAACTTTGTGACGAATAAATCCCCATATACGGGCGTACTCTCTTATCACTCCCCACGAAATCCCAAAAATTACTCACTCCCTTTTTAGGCGGTAGAAAACCATTAAGATTACGCTTGAAAGTTAAGTATCTCTTCATCTGTGATCCGAAACAGTCTTCAGGAAATTCATGTCTTGCGGCGAAATGATCCGAAAAGGCATCTAATGAAAGAGAATAATCCCCTCCATCTGTCTGTCTCCATTTATGTCTATGTTCTGAATTTGAAACCCAAGCTCTAGTAGCTATCTGATTCCAGGTAAACTTTCCTTTCTTCATATCTAATCGAAATGGTTTTATCTCAGGAAAGAGAGAATTAATCTCCATTTGTAATTGAAATAAAATAGAAGGGACCGACTCACTGAATGACTTTGTAGCTTCATAGTCAATCGGATATCCAGTAGCTTCCATCTTAGCCGTTCTAGCCGCATAATCTCCCCTTTTAAACATCGCAACTTCTTTCATTGCAATGAAATCTCTCTCTTCTAGTTCGTCCTGGTAAGCCTTTAAAACAGCTTCAAACATTCTAGGTAAGTACTCTATATCTGACTTGTTGTACTCTAGAATCTCACGACTAAAGCTTTCTAGATAATCCCCTGCAATAATGATATCTCTAACTTCAGTCTTTCTTTTAGTATCTATCTTTTCGCCTAGTAGTTTATAACAGGCCGCTCCCATATTATATTCAGCTTGATAAGACTTAACATCACTTCGCCATTTCTTATTTTCATGTATAGTAACGACTCTTCCTTTTACAAGATGTCTTCCTTTAGTGAATCTATTATTATGGTTAAGTAACATCCGCCATTCCAGGTAAAGATCTATCCACCTAAAATCCCAAACATTAAGACTATATCCGAACTTAGATAGGAGAGTTTCAAAACATCTAGCTTCAGCAGTAACGGCATAAGCTACAAAAATATATCCTTGCTGGTGAAACTTAACTATCTGTGCGGCGTGTTTTTCCTGGGCCTTTTCATCTTCATATAGCCATATAGTATCTTCCTTTCCAGTGTTAGTAGAATAAGAAACTGATACTATATCTAAGAATCTGTTTTGTGAGTTACGGAACTCATAATCTAAATATACATATTTTGCGGTCATATCTTATGTCCCCTATAGTTGTTTAGTCGTAAATAGTTGTAGTGGTTAACTTATCTTTAAAAGTTTTATGTAGTGTTAGTAGGTGCTGATATGTGATATTTTTATCATCATATAGTTCAGGTCCTTTTTCTATTAATTGGGCCATAAGATCGTATACAAACTGCAATTCAGCATCTTCTACACTTATTGTGGAATAGTATTGTGGCTTCATCTAAATATCCTCTTCATTTACTGAATTTAGGGCTAAAAAATCCTTATACTCTTTAGATATGTAGAGTAAGTACTTTTTTTCATCTTTTTCAACATAACCTACTCTAAACATCCCTCTATGGTGATAGTTTTTTAAAAAGTTCTCTATTTTATTTGAAGTACTAGGAAACATTACCCCGCTTTCCCTGGCATCTTCTCTAAGGTGAGCTATATTTATAGGTCTTGAATAAGAACCTAGCTCTTCCATTATGATCTGTTTCCATCCGTATAATGAAGAAGCGACTAAAGCATAGAACTTCTCAGGCTTAAACGCATGAAATTCATAAGAATAAGTATCATGTTCATAGTTTATTATGAACTCGCCTATTTCTTTAATCGCAAGGGGGTTTTTTTGAAGGGCTATAAGCTGACTTATCTCTTCTTCAGTAAATTCACCTTTTAAAGTTTTATCAGTGATATTAGGAGTAGAAAAACGGCGATCATCCGGCTCAAGATAGACATCAGAAGAATCGTTATTGCAAGCCAATATACTATAGTAAGTAGGTGTGAGGTTGTTAGCATCTTTCCCTTTCTTTTCGATATTATGTTCATTATTACAGGCATCCTTTAAAAAGGTGTGTCCTTTCTTGTCTATTTTAATTTCATCAAAAAAGATTAGTCGTTTATCTTCTAACATGGAATTGAACTCTTTCTTTATTAAAGAGGTCTTGGCCCTACCAAAATTCTCCGCACCAACTAACTCTTTTAAGAAATCCGCAAAGATATTCTTTCCAGTACCTTTAGCGCCATTTAAAATAAGGACCGTTTCGGCCTTAGTTAAAATTACATTTCGCATCCAGGAGAGTACAAATCTTCTACTTTCTACATCAGGAAATAGGTGTTTTATAAACAGGGAAAATAAAGGCGGCATTGTTTTGGAGTACTCAACATCTAGTCTTCTCCAATCAGGGGGAGTATAAGTATTTACCCTATTAAATTGCTGGCCTTCAAAAGTGATAGGCTTTACCGGAGTTATGTTTTGAGGATCATATTCAAATACTGCCAATAGTGGTTTAAATGAAGACTTTTCATCGGCATTAAGAGATTCCATATAAGTTTCAGGTGATATCTTACTAATACGGCCTTTGACGATATCATAAAGAACTTCTCCACCCTTATACCTATCGCCAGTAATATGTTTAAACAGTCTATAATTAGAAAAATCTGCTCTAGTAGTTACGATGCCACAATCTTCAGGTGCGGAGTTGATGTTTCCTGTGTATGAAGAACTCTTTCTTACAATTTCTTCCAGGTCCTCAAAGAATCTCAGTTTTATTTTCTTACGGGCCTCTGGGCTTTTATCATCTAATGTGTCGTAAAATCTTGGATCTAGTTTGTAAAAATTCTTAGAAAGGTTGCCCATATCTTTAGGAAAAACTTCATCCCTAAATCCCTGTCTTTTCTTTCTAGAGCCATCTTCAAAAATGTAATATTGTTCTGTGAATCTCGCAATCTGATACTCTTCCATAATAGTGTACAATAGAGGAGAGTATTCCTTGTTTCTAGCCATCGCTACGGTCCTTTTTTAAATCTTTAACATCATTGTTCTGTGAGAGAAACAATAGGGGAACCGAAATAAGATGTCAAATATCTAGTAAATGTTACAAAAAAGGGAGTTTCCAATGTTACAGGCGGTATCTAAGTAGTTGATAGTTCGAGAGAAAAAGGCCGTTTTTCGTGTCTGTAGCTGTCCCAGGACACTAAAAAAGGGCTTTTTTTAGGGGTTTTTTGGATGTCTTTTTTTAAGTCGTTGATATTGTTCACTTTTTTACTTGCAATTTTTCCCATATATTACTTATATTGTAATTGTCCCCACCCTCAAAATTTAATTTGCTTATTTTTTGAATTTTTGAGCTTCAAATTTTTAAGTTCCGAAGCATCGAAGCCACTAAAAGAAATTAGTGACTTCCTGTAGCCTATTATAATAAATCTATATCGTCAAAGTATTTCTTTCTCTCATGTTTACGCATCGTGGTAGTATCAAGTCCACCTATTACATGTTTAATAGTGGTTGCTAGTTTCTTTTGAGGTGTCCAGGCGGGCGCAGGATCATCTCTGAAGTCCTCAAGGGTAACATTGTAACCACTTTGTACTATAATTCTATATAATGCTTCTATGGGCGGTCTACGGGTCCCATATACCCAGCATCTAACAGTATTTGTATTATATCCGCAAGCCTTAGCGAACTCAGGTACTTTAATATGGTTGGTTTTTAAAAAGTCTAGTAATTTCATAGTAAGTTATCCCTTTCTTTCTTGCGCTGGTCGTATTCGGAGCCTTTAGCACCTGTTATTTCTTCCATGCGTTGTATTTTAATGTTTAAAGGACCGTGGATCCCTATTTGAACTTCATTTCCTTTAAGGTTTTTTAGTTCTATTTCTACTTCAGTACCGTCTTCAGTAGTTATTAGGACCTTATTTCTATCTCCGTATGTAGAGAATGATTTACCTTTTCTTGGAACTTTTCTAGTTAGATTCAACATTTTTATATATCTCCTCAAATTTAGCTATATCCCTTCCGGATCCTAAGAACTCCAGGGCGAGGTCCCGGGCCATATAACCATAAGCATAAGGAACACTAGTTGCCCTATACTTGGTCCAGTAACTTGTATGCCCATAGCCTATATTGTGCATATATTCATGTACGATATTTCCAATTACCTTGGCCATCATTTCAAACTCATGCGTATTAAAGTGCCGCATATTGATATAAGTTTTGCGAGTGTTAGGATAGGTATAACCCACTGTAGACGACCATCTACGGTAGTATATAGTCAAATCTACATCCATCTCCCTATCTTCAAATTGATCGTACAAATCTTTCCCAGATATAAACTTCTTATAAATCTCTAAAGGATTATCCAGCGTGTCGTAGAAAGGAGCATGGTCCAAGGCAGCGTCCTGGAATATCTCAGATACAACTATATGTCTTAATACATTGATACAGTTTCTCATAAAGTCTCTTTGCTTTAATGTACCACCGTGAACCAGGGCA
>Ga0070747_1001858_pt1 | contig 10201 bp, 1 predicted proteins | sample VirMetDEL_Mar_31_FD_77321 | JGI IMG/M metagenome (GOLD analysis project Ga0070747, IMG submission 77321) | Aqueous microbial communities from the Delaware River and Bay under freshwater to marine salinity gradient to study organic matter... | ecosystem: Environmental > Aquatic > Marine > Coastal ...
CAGGTATATACGACATACCCAAGCTTAGTACTAGAAATTTATCTGAGACTTATCAAATATCAATAGGAGATACAGACTTCGGATTACATTATCTCACTAAGACTCGAAGCAGCATAAGTCAGTCGGGAAAAGTATTAGAATTAACTTTTTGGGACATCACTTTTAATCTAGATAAAATTTTTATTGGATTACATAAGAAGCACGGTATTATACCAAGAATAAGTGGAGAAGGCGAAGGAAGGAAAAAATCATACAACAAACAAGACATTCTAGCTTCATCATTAAGCGTCGAATCGGGCGATGAAAGACCAGAATATTACATCCAACCAGATGATAATGGTGCGATTACACCTTTAATATTAATGGGCAGAGAATTCCATCCATGTGATACCGATTTAGATGGATTTGTAAATTTAGACGAAGATTTATTCAAAAAAGATGGATGCGATCCTTGCCCAGATTGTCCAGAGGATAAATATGATGGATCACTAGACCGTCAAAGATGTTTGGACTTGGAATGTAGTGAAATTTTTGAGGTTAGATATACATTTAAATCACTAATGGCTGCAGTGCAGGACTTTTTCCAGCAAGCTGATCTAGAAATTGATATAGGTAAACTACCAGAAACTAATGATTTTTATTACGCGGATTACGAAGGCACTTTAAGAGACGTTTTAAGAAGATGGGGATCTGACTTTGCTTTTAATTTCTATATAAAAAATATAGATGGGGAGTTTACCATTGAGTTTATGGATACGAGAGTTCAAGGAAAGATCATTGGGCTTAGTGATCTTAAGGATGAAGATATTATAAGTTATGAAGAAACACAAACTATAGAAAATACTCAAAATGCCGCAAGCATATCCCTTTATAGACAAAATGGACAACGAAAAGTTTATGAATGCTCCAAGAGTCTTAAGCTAGATTTAAAAGCCATGACTTTGCACGATTTATTCGCTGATACGGACGATGCAATTCTAGGAAAGCCCTCACCTGGGAATGATCTTGTATCTTTTGAAGATCTAGAGGTATCTATGGCTCTAGGAAAATATAGCGAGTCGATGCGAGAGGCGTTTTGGTTTGAATATATGTATGGAGTGAACACAAGTGGACCTCTAGGTAACTCCGCTATTCTAGAGGTACTTTATACAGGACCACCTCAAGTAACGTCCTCATTTAGCGAAGCACAAAGCGAACTTACCCTCGAAGATACAGAAAGATTCCCCAAAAGTACTCTTGATTATTCTTCAGGGCTAACTGAAAGTTCAGGCCTAGATGGAAATAAAGCAGATACACTGTCGAAGTTAGCGAAGTCGCGAGGAATATTACAACTCGGTAAAATGAAAGTATTAGCTGCTTTTTTCCCTGAAAGTAACCTTGACAGCGCGGAAGTATATTACAATTCTGGGACTGCGTTGGGTTCTGGCCCTGGTCAGTTCTACGATGAGGGTGAAGTAGTTTTCAATGGTATTAAAAACAGAATATGGAAACCCACACTGGAAGAGGAGGCCTTTGCAGCAAACGTTCCCATCTTTAGTGTTGGCTCTACTGAAGATGACGCCGATTCATTCAAAATACGGGGATTTGGTAAGGCTTATTTCATTTTAGCTTCTAGAAGTAATGAGTTGCTAGAGAAGATTGAAGGAACTGAAAAAAAATTGGCTTCTGAATTTCTTGGGAAGTATTTTGCAAGAGAAATAGATGTTAGTGATTCTCTAAATTTATGTGGATATGATAAATATGGTAACAAAGATTTTAGCTCAAAAAATATTAATTTAAGAGGTGGGGGTCAATTTTATCATTTTGACGATGAATCTAGTAAAAGTTTTTTGGAAGATGAATTATTTGGTTTCGGCCATACAATAGGATCAAAGGTCGGTCAATTGGAAGGAAGAATTAGAAATAAAAAAATGGTATTAAAGGTCAATTCTGGAGAAAATGTTTTTGACCAAGGATTGGTAATTTCTCAGATATCAAATAATTGGCTTCCTGCAGAAAGTGCCACAAACGAAGTAAAAGCGTTTCTCGATATTTTTGATAAAAAAAGGATGAGAGAAATCGACACTTCGGACACTCAGTCAACGTTCTTGAAAAATGCTCTTATAATGAACTATTGCCCAGAACACATAAACGATAAGGACGTTAAGTTATTTATCGTTTACCCCCATGACTTTGAGTCAGGTTTCGATATTGAACGAGACATGCTGCACCCAGTGGATGGGATGAGCGTTCCAGACACTAATGGGAGAGAAACCTCTTCTGGTTGTTATGGGGACTGTGAAGGTAGTAAGGATTGTTTCGAGGGGGAGACAAATGAACAAAAGTTGAGCATACTGCAAAACAAGCTAAGCGGTTTGGGGGACCAAAACTCTACATTGGCGAGAGCAATTAGAAGAGAGATGGGTGGAGACGTATGTATTGATGGCCAATGCAGAGATTCAAATCAGTGTTATGGGGACATAGACTGCGGGTCTTGGCAAACAGCAGGTGGAAAGACTTTTTCAGAATATAAATGCTTTAACGGAGAGTGTATTGAAAACGTAGGTCTACAATCAACGCTATGCACCAGATTGAGTATAAATGGTTTTAAGATATTCACTCCACCTCATGCTTTTCAAACTCCGTCAGCTAAAGTAAAATTAAACCTTGAAGGATACAATGCAAGAGCTTTTAGATGCATTTTAGATTATACTAGAAAAGTTGAAGTTTTCGTCCCGAAGGTGGAGCACATTATTCAAGAAAATATAGAAGAATTTTCAAGAAACTATGCTAAACTAAATGTCAATTTATATCAAGTTCCAATAAGTGATTTAAATTTATTTTATAAAAACGGATTAGATACTCAAGTATGTAGCCCAAGCGATGAATTATTAGAAAAATTGCATGAAGAATTTAATTCAAATTTATCTTATGATATTGATCAACCAAGCACAAGCTTAAAGGTTAATATCGCTGGTATTTCTAAAAAATTAGATGGAGATGCAGTAGAGAGAGGTTTAGAGTCTTTTGATATTAACTTGTCGTCAAATGGAATTACATCAGCTTATGTTTTTGGAAATAGAATTATGCAGCCAGTTTCTATAGACTTAACCAGAAGAATGATTGATGTATTACAAAAAAGAATGAGTCAACATGCGAAGTTTACTAGCAATTTAAATATAACGAGAGATGGAATAAGTGGAAATCAAGTATGATTTTAAGCGGACAAAACTTTAGAAGCATATCAGATCAAACTGGTAATTATAGCTATATTTTTAATGTTAAAACTAAAAATAAAGACTCGAACATTTATGTGGGTTTAACTGGAGATTATAATATAGATTATAGGTTTGTTAGTGGTAAAATTTTTGATAGGAATGAAGATTTTGTAGATAGTTATTTAAAAAACGGAAATTATATTATTTCTGGAAATTTAAAAAATAATAACCACGAATATTTCATAAATGGAATTCCTAAGATAGTCGGCGAAACTATTCCAAATGGGAAAATATCGGGGATGTTCGCCATCAACGAAAAACCAGAAGAAATTAATTTTAAATTTTATGGAGAAACTCCGTCTTACTCAATTACGGAACATTCCAGTGAGTTATTAAGTGGTAAAAGTTTAACAGGTTTCATTAATAATAATAACCCTTCTGTATCTTTTAGATTATTTAGTGGAAAAATAGTGACTTCAGATGTTCCAGTAACTTTATCTACAATTAGTACTCAAGACGTAACGGGATCAGCCGAATTTTATTTAACGCCATCTTCCCTAGCAGTTTTAAGCGGAAATGCTAATTTACTATTTTATACTAATTTTGGAGAAATAGAATATTCTTATAATTTAACTGGGATTGGAGCACCTTTCGTTACTAATTCTAATTATTATTTAGATATACAGAATTTTGTTGATAATTTTGGTGGAAATTTTGGAGCTCTTTCTATTAAGGCCTATTACGCGGATTTTAATGGTGCTAAGATTAAAGTTTCACTTTCTCATGTTTCTGGACAGACTGGTGAAATATTTAGAGATAAAAGTTTTTCTAGAGGACTTACTTATACTCAAGATGATACCGTTACGGGAACCAATACAGTTTCTATTTTTAAAACTGGTTTGATTTCTGGATATAATGCCTCTGGATTATTTCAAACAGGAATAGGCTCAGGGATTTTAACTGGCTATGCTGAGCCGACTGGGGAAATTATTAATCAATACAATCTTTCTTTAACTGGGCTGGGGAGCGGGTTTTTCGATACTAATATTAATTTAGCTGGATATTCATTTGCCAATTTTTCTGGAAGCGTTCCTTTTGGATCAGATTCAATTTCAACTACAGTTACTGGGATTACAGGAGTTGGTATTTTTAATCAGGTAGAGCTTACCGGAATTATAGGAACTGGTATAGGCGAAGCCTTATTTAATCCTTATGAATATTTGCCAACGGGAGAAATAAATCTTCAGTCAGGCGCATATAATACAAGAACTATAAATAAGTATTTATCTTACACAGGACTAATTACTGGGTATTACAACTTGGTTGGAAGCGGCTATGCTGGTTACATTACAGAAACTGGAATATTTGATCAGAATTTCTCTGGCAATGTTAAGAGGGGCGTATATACCTTCGACAAACAATATGATACGACTATTACTGGTTTTGATTCCCTATTTGGAGCGGACACCATTGGGGAGATAGTTAGCGGAGGGCTGCCCGAAGTTACTGGCGAATCTTTTAGTTTAACTGGGAATTTAAAAGTTTCTGTAAGTGGTGAGTGTTTAGAGGAGGTTTCAGTATATGATGTTTCGGGGTATAGCGTCAAATATCCTTACAACTTTAATATAGCTAATTTACTATTATCCTTTTCCAAGTTAACCCCAAGCTTTACTGGGTCTATTATGACCATAGAAAGAGCTAGTGATGGCGAAACTAAAGACATTTATTTTTACAATAAATATATTAATTATGAAAATATAAAGCAGTTTGCACAGTCTGGTGAAGTTTATATTAACGAATGGAAAGACCAATCTTTAAATAAAAATAATTATATTCCAATTATAGAAGATAGGCCAAAATTGCTAACTGGTCTTGGAGTTTTTAATTATGGAGCATATTTTGACAATAATTCGTTGAAAACAAGTAACCCTTTGAGCTTAATTGACGGGAAGGAATATTCGCTTGTATTTAGTGGAGATTCTCCCTGTGGCTTTTTGGCTGGCAGTTATTATAATCCATCTATCGATGCTGGAAATTTAAATGAGGGGTGGTCTTTAGACGCTTGGAATGAAAAGGTAAGATACACAGGTTATAATAACATTTACATCCCTCCACTTACTGGAGAGGGAGATCTATATATAAACGCCATTGACCAGAATCAAAATATATATATAAACAATCTAATCTCTGAAATTTTCATATACCCTTTCGATGCTACAGATATATACGCCCCGACTGGAGTCGCGAGTGAAGTCGGAACGCCAGTATCTGGTATATTTGCCGATGTATCTGGTTATTATAATATTGATACAGACATACACCCACTGGGTCAAAAAACATCTTCTCAAAAAGCAGCAAACCTCGGAAACTGGGCAGTTTTCCCGCCATCTTATGACGAATATATAACTTCTTATAACCCATACACGCAAGTCACACAATTCCAATCCGAGCCTATCACTGGAGTTTCTTATGGGGCAGCTGGGGTTGGGAATTGGGTTGCTATGGGGATGAATGCGCCTATATCGCTAGTATTTTACGATCCAGAAACCGATATTGTTAAAAAATTTGCTTATTCGAAGGCTGTTCACAGCACCACAGCGGTTGGCAACTTGGCGGTTTTTGGAGTTAATGATTCTAGTAATTCGAAAGTCGCGGCTTATTGTTTCGACCCAGTAACAGAACAAGGCTTTGAATTAAATTATACTGGGAATATTGTCTCAGAGGACAGCATCCTGTTTCGTCAATCTGCGACGGTCGGAGACTGGGCTGTTTTTTGCCCAAATAATTCAGAACAAATTATTGCAGTCAATCCATCTTCTACAACTACTAATCAAGTGCAACATATGCAGCCACGGATAACTGGAGATGCTGGTCAACTTGCTCCATTCATGTTTTCGGGACCAGCTGTTGTTGGGGACTGGGCGGTTATGGCAGGGCGCACTGGAAGCGTTGTCTCTTATAACCCAACTGCAAATGACCTATATATACATCCGCAAGAAATACCTGCAATCCCGATGTCATTTGCTGAAAGAAATGGCAGCTATTACCCAAGATTTGGCACACCAACTGTAGTTGGTGATTGGGCAGTTTTTCCGCCGTTGAGGGGAACTGGTATTCTAGCTTATAATCCGATAACTAGAATCCAGAAAAGTTTATATTTTAATGGGGAAGATTTTGAAATAAGCAATCCTGAGGAAGCAACTAACTTTAGTTCTGCAGCTACATTAGGAAAATGGGCGATATTTTCGCCATCATTCGCTTCAGCATCTCTGGCTTATGATCCAGTAGAAAATGTATATCATAAGTTTTATAACGAACCTACGGAAGGGTATACCATGTCCACCACTGTAAATGACGAATGGGTAGTACAATATCCAAATACAGCAGCTTCTTTTGCGAGTATAAAAATTGCTGATCCCGATCCTAATGCTTTTACTTTATTATGCTCGCCAGAAATATCAATTTGGCCTCAGATCGATGAAGATATAACTATTGGTCTGATGACTGCAATTGCGGGAGATGGACAAGTAATCCTGAACTGGGGCGTCAGTCTTGTAGCTGGGGCTACCTATAATGTTTATCGAGGCCTAACAATAGAGCCATTACACCCAATCAGTGGCCCTAATCTCAGTAATTTTACATTGATTGCAGAGAATTTAATTTCAAACAATTTGGTGGATAACAATGTAGAGAATGGTACGACTTATTTTTACTATATGACTTCGAGCGTTCCAGGTTGGAGCGATAGTCGGGCCAGCAACATTGCAAGTGCTATTCCATCTAAAACTAGTTTATATGATAGATTGCTATCACAGGACGGCTCTTTCCTTTCACAACAAAACAACTATAGATTACTTCTGGAATAGAATATTTAGTGTAATAAATATTATGGCAGACAAAAAATAACGAATTTTGAAGAATTAACTGCACCAGAAGCAATAATAACTCAATAACCCCTCAAAAATGAAACAATTAGGTCTATCTGTTAGTATAAATCATGACGGCTCTCGCTTTGTCACTATTGCTCCGGGCCTAGACTATGCGAGTCCAAATATCGGAATTTCGAGGGTATATGAATGGGTGTATGGCAAATGGACACAAATGGGCCAAGATATTATTGACGAGGGAATAAATAATCAAAGATTAAACACAGACGGGACTCAAAATACTGTTAGCATGAATGATGATGGTGATATTGTTGCTATAGGTGCACCATATTACTCTAATCATGGATATGTAAGAGTTTTCCAATATGACGGGAATAATTGGGTGAAAATTGGCAACGATATTCAAAGTGAATATCAAGAACTTGGAGAATCGTTTGGCATTGCCGTAAATTTAAATTCCGCAGGCAATATTATTGCAATTGCGGGTGTAAACAAAGATCAGCAAGATATTAATTTTGATCGCGGCTATGTAAGTATTTATGAAAATATCAATGAAAATTGGACTAGAACTAGTGAAGATATGTTTTTTGACGACCGTTTGGATGACTACTCAGGAAAGACTGGGAGTTTAAGCCTAAACTCGGCTGGAGATGTACTTGCACTTGGAGCGGCTTGGGTAGATCTTGATCTTGAAGATAATCGAGGAGAGACTAAAGTTTATAAAAAAGTTGGCTCCGAATGGGTAAACCCTGTAGAATGGAGATTTTTGGGAGAAGCTTCGGGCGATGAAAGTGGAAATAGCGTCAGCTTAAATGCTGCAGGTAATATTCTTGCCATTGGAGCTCCAGAAAATTATGGGACTTTCCGAGATGGTATCGATAAATATGTAGGTCATGTAAGAGTTTATCAATTGGATGAGGATGGAGCTTCGCAAATAGGCGAAGATATTGATGGCGAATATCCTGCGTACGACCAAAGTGGATGGAGCGTTAGTTTAAGTGACGCGGGTAATGTTCTTGCTATTGGAGCTCCAAGTAATAACAAAGAAGGTAATAAACTTCCATTTGGTAATCCTACCTATGGTCATGTAAGAATTTACAAATTTATAAATAATACTTGGTTTAAGATTGCAGAAGATATCGATGGTGAACAAAAATATGAGTATAGCGGGAACTGCGTTAGCTTAAGCGGTAATGGCAAAGTTGTTGCTGTTGGCGCACCATATTCTTATAATAAAATGGGTACCGTCAGAATATATGGTTACTATACACAAGCATTTGGATTACAATCTGATGTTTTCTTACTTGACGAAACGAGCAATAAGATAATTAGAGTAACATTAGCTACTGATAAGGTTGTTAGAGGCGAGAAGGTATACTATACAATATCTGGCTCTGGTATCACAAAGGATGATTTTATTGGACTAGATAGTTTAAAAGGCTATTTTGAAGTAGGAGTTGATGATTCGAAAGAATTTGAAATTAATCAAGATTTTTTAACAGAAGGTAGTGAATTATTTACTCTTGCGTTAGATAATGGCGCAGCAAGTACAGACACTATAAAAATTAACGATACATCAAAAACTGCTACATATATATTTAGTGCTCTGAGTTCAATCGACGAAGGTCAGGCGTTAACAATTACTTTAAATACGACTGAGATAGATAATGACACGATAATGCCGTATACCATCAGTGGTGCTGGTATAACACCAGATGATTTTGGTCTAAGTTCATTAACAGGTAGCTTTACAATTATTAACAATACGGCATCTGTAACATTTAATATAGCTGAAGACTTTTCACCAATAAATTCAGAAAACATAGAAACATTTACTCTCACATTAGATGGTAGAGGTGCAATGGTTAGTGTAGATATTAATGATACATCAACTCAGACATTTGTATTAACTACGAGTACCACAACAGTTGATGAAGGTGGTCAAGTAATAATTACTTTAAATACTACTGGTGTAGCTGACGGTACTATAGTGCAATATGCAATTAGCGGTAACGGCATAACAGCATCAGATTTGGGTCTAAATTCGTTAAACGGTACATTTACTATCATCGACGATACAGCATCTGTAATATTTGATATAGCTAATGATGTAACGACTGAAGGCGATGAACTGTTTGCTTTATCTTTGGTAGATAACGGCGGAGCAAGTACAGGCACTATAAGAATCAACGATACATCAAAAACGCCTACATACACCCTTACTTCTGCACCTTCAGTCAATGAAGGTGATGAATTCACAATTACTTTAAATACGACTGGTGTAGCTGACGGGACCGTATTGCCATATAAAATTAGCGGTGTCAATATAATACCAGATGATTTTAGTCTAAGTTCGTTAACTGGTAGTTTTACTGTTGTTAATAATACGGCATCTCTGACACTTGATATAAATGAAGATTTTACAAAAGAAGGTTCTGAGTATTTTACTCTTGCATTAGATAATGGCAAAGTAAGTAAAACTATGATCGTTGCAGATACGAGTCAAGGATTTGGATTCGCTCCAATGGGCATAGCTATTAATGTATATGATAATTCAACTGGTTTGTCTAGTCTTGCGGAACAATCGTATAACACTAGCACCAAGTTTCATACTAGTACCGCTTTAAGCGCAGATGGTCTGATATATGCTGTAGGAAATTGGAATGGTGGGACTATTCAAGATTTAGCTACTGGTGCTGTTGCAACATATCGATATGATTCAGCTAATAATGAATGGTTGAGATACGCTGACATTATAGAAGATATAGGTGAAGAAAATAATATAAGCTTAAATAGTGCAGGCACTATATTAGCCGTAGGTAATTCTAAAGCAGACAATTACTTTAAATTTAAGATTTTTAATTATGTAAATGGTAATTGGGAGCTGATAATTGAAAAAGACGAAATTAACAATATAGATGGTTACGGATCTTATTCGGTTGCTTTAAATAACGCAGGTGATAGGATTATTACTGGAGCGTGGGGCGGAGTAGTATCTGTTTGGAATATAAATAATAACATATTAGAACAAGTTGGTAGCCCTATAATAGGTCTAGCTGGCTCAAACGTATCTATAAACGGTGAAGGTAATATAATTACCGTTATTGAATATCAAAA